>OHJQ01000720.1_pt1 | contig 21954 bp, 10 predicted proteins | sample 1568601 | NCBI WGS metagenome assembly OHJQ01 (sample SAMEA3879599, study PRJEB24766) | human gut metagenome | biome: human-associated habitat; feature: feces | place: USA | collected 1985/1987 | reverse complement strand
CTCCTGTTAGTTTGTCGTGGTCTATTTGTCGCATCTCTTCAACAGATTCATGCAGTTGTCCAATAATGGCATAAATATATGACCTCTGTATACGACATAGGTTCATCATGTTGTCATCACCCGTCTGTTGGGCAATGACAATATTGGCATTGACATATACGAGTGCCGAATCTATATTGAAATATTGATATTCCTGAAACAAACGTTTGTTGTGTTCATAGCGCGCCTGTAGCGTATTGGGCATAGGTTTACTAGCTATCCGGTTGATAGCCGATTGGCGCTGTTCGATGACTTGAGGGTAGTTCTCTATCAGTGAATCCAGTGTGTTCAACAGGTTTGCAGCCTTGTCGCTATAGAATGCTGCTTTACCTTGTAGGCTACATAGGAAAAGTAACAAAAAGGTTCTGGCAACTGTTTTCATACTTATATTCTTATTTTGCCCTAAAGATACTAAGATATTTGGAAACACTACAGTTTTCATTATCCTATGACGTAAAAAGCAGAATTTTTCACTACACTTTTTCATCCGGATAAGGAAATTAGCCTCATCAAATCGTCTATAAAATCTACTTTTTTATCGTCCAACACAAAGCATAAATCATTGATTATAAAATAAATATATTGAATTAGAATCTACCGTCACCAGCTACCCGCAGTTAGGTTATCTATATTAATATCGTAATTTAGCAGCAGAAACGGAAATTCATTAGAGGAAATTACAATGAATAAGGCAAGAGTTTCGGATTTAGAATCAGAAGTTAGGATTGAAACCTCTTTACATGGTGAAAAGGGAAAATCACCCATCTTCCGTGCCTATGCAGAGTGTATCTCGTGCCTGCGCAAAATGTCTTTTGTGCCTATGAAATCTTAGAATAAAGGATTTGTTCGCAAAAATAAAGCCTTTGTTTCTATAACTAAAGCCTTTATTCATAGAAATAAATCCTTTATTCTAAGATTGCGTCGCATCGAAACGGACTTTGCACCCCATATCGTTTATGTTTGCGTAGGGAGCAGGTTGCAAAGTGTCATCCGAAGCTTTGTGGGCACAGTTGCAGAAGTGTGGTAAGAATGAACATACGGTGTCGCAGAAGATAATGGATATCATAATTCACATATCTATTACAAACTAATAAACCTAAATCCGAAACTTGAGATAAGGTAACTTTATACTAATTACTAATACTTAAAAAACAGAACAATGAATCGTAAATTTAGTTTTAACAAGTCTATGCTATTTGCAGGATTATTGTCTGCCATGACACTGGGAGCAACCTCTCAGGTCTATGCAGTTCAGAGTCCTGATGTGCAGAAGATGCAGCAACAGACGGTAAAGTTGACAGGCAATGTATCCGATGCAATGGGTGCCATTATCGGCGCCAGTGTGATAGAACAAGGTACAACCAACGGTGTGATTACCGATATTGAAGGTAATTTCACGCTAACGGTCAACCGGGGAGCCAAACTCGAAATCTCCTATGTAGGCTATAAGACCCGCGTTATAGAAGTAACAGATGTCACTCATCTCCAGATTACGTTGGAAGAAGACTATCGGGAACTGGAAGAAGTGGTAGTAGTGGGCTACGGTGTACAGAAGAAGAAACTCGTTACCGGCGCCACCGTACAAGTGAAGGGTGATGATGTGACAAAACTCAATACCACCAGTGCACTGGGTGCATTACAGAACCAGACGCCCGGCATCAACATTACAGCCAACAACGGTCTGCCCGGCGAAGGTTTCAAGGTGAATATTCGCGGTATCGGTACCGTGGGCGACTCTGCACCGCTGTATGTGATTGACGGTGTGGCCGGTAGCGACATCAATACGCTCAACCCGGCAGATATTGAGTCTATCGATGTGCTCAAAGATGCTGCTTCGGCTGCTATTTATGGTTCGCGTGCCGCTAATGGTGTTATCCTGGTTACGACCAAACAAGGTAAGACGGGCAAGATACAGCTCAGTTACGACATGTATTACGGTTGGCAGAACGTATATAAGATGCCCAACACGCTCAATGCGCAGCAATTCATGGCAATTACTGATGAAACCAACTTCAATAACGGTGTTCCGGCGCTGAACTGGCAGACACAATTGGGCGAATACACTTGGAATATGCTTCAGAACGGTTGGCAAGGTACTAACTGGCTCGACGAGATGCGCAACGAGAATGCAGCGATGCAGAACCATGCCATCAATCTGACAGGTGGTAACGAGATGAGCAAGTTCTCAGCCGGTTTCAGTTTTACCTCGCAAGACGGTATTATAGGCAAGGGTACTGTGCCCAACTATACGCGTTATACCGCCCGTATTAACTCCGATCATGTGCTCCTCAAGGGAAGCGATCGGGACATCATCAAGATTGGCGAGAATTTACTGTTCTACTACTCAAACCAGAGCACGATAGCACAGACATCTACTCTCTATAACGATGTCTATAATTCCATAAAGACTACTCCGCTATTGCCTATGCACAATGCCGAAGGAGAACTGTTCGACTACCACGACATGCAGCAAACGGGCTGGGTGTATGACGATAAACAGGGCAATCCTATTCTGATGATGCAGAAGGCGCATGGGCTGAACAAGAACCGCACATACGGCCTCAACGCGACTGCCTATCTGGAGGTAGAACCCATTAAGAATCTGAAGTGGCGCAGTTCGTTCAGTTACCGTATGACCAACAGCTCCTACCGTTCACTTACCGCTCCCTATCAGGCTGCTACAAACGAGGGAAGTGCCTCATATATTGTGGCCCAGAGCTCAGCATTGGGACATAACATTTCGCAGGAGAATACAATCTCTTACATCCTTCCCAATTGGAACGGTCACCTCTTTGATGTACTGGTAGGCCAGTCGTTTGAGAAGACCATACCGGGCGAAAACCTTTCTATAATCAACAGCGTGACGGAAGGGCAACAATTGCCCACGATGAAACCCGATATGGATCATGCGTGGATATCCAACACCATCGGAAACGCCGCCACCGACATCGAGGGCTATCCGTTTGACGAATGGGCGCTGGCCTCGTTCTTCGGTCGTATCAACTACAATTACAAAGACAAGTACATGGCTACGCTGATTATTCGTGCCGATGGCTCTAGTAACTTTGCCCGTGGAAATCGCTGGGGCATCTTCCCCTCTGTATCGGCCGGATGGCTTATCAGCGAGGAAAAGTTTATGGAAAGCACCCGTGGCTGGCTCGACTTCCTGAAACTGCGTGCCAGTTGGGGACAGAATGGTAATCAGTCGATACCTAACTTTCAGTATGTGTCGCCCATTGCTTTCGACCTCTCGCATGGCTACCAGTTTGGACAGACACACATCGCAACGGGGAAGCTTCCTACCACCGGTGCCTATGCCACCACATTGGCCAATGAAAATGTGACGTGGGAGAAGTCCGAACAAATCAACTTGGGTATTGATGCCGTATTCTTGGGCAACCGCTTGCGGGTAAGCGCCGACTGGTACAACAAGAAGACCAAGGACTGGCTCGTACAGGCTCCGGTACTCTCCACAGCAGGTACCCAGGCCCCCTACATCAATGGTGGCGACGTGAGCAACAAGGGTGTGGAACTCTCCCTCGCCTGGAACGACCGTGTGGGTAAGGACTTCACATACGGATTGAGCCTAAATGCCTCGTATAACAAGAATGAAGTCACCCGTATTGCCAATTCAGAGGGCATCATCCACGGCAATGAAGGAGCTATTGCTTCCGTCAACGCCGCCGAGTTCTACCGGGCACAGGTTGGTTATCCCATCGGTTACTTCTGGGGCTATCAGACAGCCGGTGTTTTCCAAAACCAAAAGCAGATTGATGATTGGAAGGCAGCAGGCAACGGTGTGGCACAGGCCAACCCTCAACCCGGCGACCTGATTTATGTGGATCGCCACCACGATGGAGTTATCGACGAAAAAGACAAGACCATGATTGGCAATCCACACCCCGACTGGCGTCTGGGCTTCTCGGTCAATCTCGGATGGAAGGGCTTCGACTTCTCGGTCACCACTTCCGGAGCCTTTGGGCAACAACTCTACTATGGCACGCGCCAGCACACCATCGAGGCATTTGACCGCTGGCATGGCGAAGGTACATCCAACCGCTACCCGCGTCTGGGCAACAGTGCCATGATTGCAGAACATGTGACTGATATTGACATAGAGAACGGCGACTATCTCCGCATTCAGAACATGACATTGGGATATGACTTCAAGCGCCTCTGGAAGAATTGCCCACTGTCGCAACTGCGCCTCTATGTAAGTGTACAGAATCTCTACACCTTCACCGGCTATAAAGGAATGGATCCGGAGGTAGGTTTCGGCGGTACCGACCGTTATGGCGAAAACGCCACTTCGTGGGTGAGCGGCATAGATATGGGATCTTATCCGATCGCCCGTACCTGGCTGATTGGCGCCAATCTGAAGTTCTAAGACACTGTTAACTCTAAATTAAAATAAAACAATGAAAACAAAAAAAGTAACGAAATATATGGGGATAGTCGCGCTGGCCGCGATGACGCTCTGCTCGTGCGAGGATCTGCTCGATACCAAGAACTATACACAGTCCAACACGCAAAATTTCCCCACATCGATGGATGATGTGGAAATGCTTGTGACATCTATGTACGCCAACCTGAATCATCAGGCGGCAAAGCCCGAATCCTCCTATTTGCTCACCAACCTCTATGCCAGCGACGATATGTTTGCCGGAAGTCAAGATGCGGAACTCGACCATCTGATGTATAAGAGTGATTCACAGTTTGACTTCTGCTGGGATATTCACTATAAGGGCATCTATGCCGCCAATACCTGCCTGGAGGGTCTTGACCTGATGGAGGCTGCCGACAACGTGCCCGATGCCGGACTCTTCAGCCAACGTAAGGGCGAAGCCTGTTTCATGCGTGCCTTCCAGTACTACGAACTGGCTGAACTGTTTGGCGGCGTACCCCTGATACTCAGCACTACGCAAGAGACTAACACGCCCCGTGCTACTGCCGACGAGGTGTGGGCGCAGATAGCTACCGATTTGCAGCAAGCTATCAGCCTTATGAGCGATAAGAAGTATCACGAAATAGAGTCCGGACACGCCACCAAATGGGCAGCCCAGGCGCTGATGGCCCGCTGCTTCCTCTTCTATACCGGCTACTACCAGAAAGAGGCTATGCCCACGGCCGACGGCGGCAGCATAACCAAGCAACAAGTGGTAACCTGGCTGGAAGACTGCATCGCTAACTCCGGACACCAGTTGGTGGGCGATTTCCGCAACCTATGGGCATACACCAACGAATATACGGTAGACGACTACGCATATACGGCCGGTGTAACAGGAGTAGATGGCCAGCCCCTCCGCTGGGCAGGCAACGGCAATGCCGAGGCTGTGTTTGCCGTGAAGTTCGGCAACTTTGCCGGTTATTCCTACGAAAATCAGGGCGGCTACTGCAATCTCTATCTGAGTTTCTTCGGCATCATGAGCAAAAGCGACAATGGGGCTGCTTTCCCCTTTGGCAACACCAACTCCTTTGGAACGGTTCCTACCAGTCTCTGGGACTCCTGGGAAGCAGCCGAGCCTGATGATATCCGTCGCAGAGCATCTGTTATCGTAGACGAAGATGAATTCGATATGGCCAATTATGAAAGTGGCGAGGTGCGCCAACAGTGGGAAGAGACCGGTCTGTGGAACAAGAAATTACAGCCCATTCTCTCCAAGCAAGCATACGACAAGATGGGTTCCTGGGGCAACTCGCTCTTTTGGATAGCCCATCCTGAATTTGCGGGTATGAACGATCCCTACATTCAGCCCCGTTGGGCAGCCATGTTCGAGGACCTTTACATCATCCGCTTTGCCGACGTGCTGCTTATGCACAGTGAATTAACCGGCAATGCCGACAACATGAACCGGGTGCGCGCCCGCGCTGGCCTGCCCGCCATCGGCTATTCGCTGGAGGCATTGCAGCAGGAGCGTCGCCACGAACTTGCCTTCGAGGGACAGCGCTTTCAGGACATTCGTCGCTGGCACATTGCAGAGACTGAACTCAACAAACAGAACAATACCACGCTAAAGAATCTGGGCGTAAGTACCGTGATGCGCGATGGCAAGTATGCCGCACGTTATCAAGCCACCGGCGGATTCTGGCCTATTCCGCCCGCGCAAATTCAGTTGTCCGACGGTGTACTCACGCAAAATCCCGGCTGGGACACTCCGGACGCGCGCTACACCACTTGGAATTTCGATTAAGTAATTTGTAGCTCTAAATTATTAAAAATATCATCATGAAAAACTTTTGCAAATACATCAGTATAATCGCTGTGATGGGAGCATTCGCATCTTGCGACCCTATCACCGACACATATACCATAGACGATAGCACCATCCCCGCTGATGAGCTCCAACTCAGTGTGGCTCCGAAGGTGGTCGATGGCAAAAATGGTAACATCATTGTTGTAGAAAACAATTCTCCGATACTCTCTGAATGGAGTGTAGGCGAGTCTGTCGCACGCAAGGCGTATGCCGAACTTTCGGTATCTTTCACCGGGCAGCATACCGTCAACTTCCGTGGATTGAATTCGGGTGGAAAGGCATTCACCGAGACCTCGTTTACCGTAAAGGTAGATACCATCTCGACGATTCCGGCCAATATAGCCACCCGGCTGTGCATCGGTCAGGAGGGGGCCCCCACCTACTTTGGCACAACTATCGACCTGGGAAAGATTGAGTTCTCCAATGAAGAAGATCTCCTCACCGTGAAGAACGGCAACCCCGTATTGACCGTGTGGAGCTGCGGCGGTGTCACTTCAGACAAGAATGTGGCTCAGATGCGACTGACGGGTGCGGGTGAGTTTCCCCTTTCGGCAACCTTTACCCTTGCCAACGGCGAGCAGGTGACAGAAGAACTGGGTACAGTCATTGTCAAGGACTTCAATCTACCGCAAATAGTGCTCGACCTGATAGGCGAGGATGGCGAGAAGACATGGACCTGGGCCGACCAAAGTTTCTTTGGCTTAGGCGGTTACGAGGCCGACCCCGGCCCCGCGTGGTTTGCCGCCAGTGTAGAGATTATGGACATGTTTACTCTGTATATGCCCACCATCAATCACCTGACGGGTGAGTCCACCGGCAGCATGACGCTCGATATAGACGGCAATTTCTCTGTCGCTCCCACAGGTCGCACCGGCACCTTCACGTACGACTTCGACGACATCGTGCCCAACTGGTCGGTAGGCAAGCTTAAGGTAACGGCCCCCATCCTTTATGGTACGGCCATAGCCCTGGTTGGCGAGGGTGCCGCGCCTACGTACCTGCCCACTGAGTTCTTCATTGTGAAGTGTGATGCCAATAATCTTGTATTGGCTGCGCCTGCCGAAGAAGGGCAAGCACTTTATCCATGGGCAGCTTGTTCCTTCTGGTGCTTCAAACCAAAACCATGAAGCCAAGTCGGAAGTACCCGATAGTACATAATCTACAGTATATAAAATAGATGGGAGTTATCGCTCGCTCAAGCAGAAATGGATTCATTAATCTGAAATAAAGGCATTTAGGTATTAGGAATTAGGCATAAACAGTAAGTGAGCCATTCTAAAGCCTGATGCGGAGCGATAACCCCTCCAAAACATTTTTGACAATAGAATGAAATACAATAAATTGATTGCTTTAGCATGTGGAGCGTTGATTCTGGCTGGTTGTGCCTCTGATAATAAATCGGCATCCGTTTTCTTTCGACACAAAGCACAGGAAATACCGTTGTCAAATGAGTTTACCGAGAAGATAATCGATAACATATATCAACGCATGAGTATGGATGAGCGTGCAGCTCAACTTCAGAGCATGTATCTATCGGAACTTTTCGACAAAAACAATCAGCTTGATACAATCCGATGCTATGAACTTATTCCTAACGGAATAGGACATTTTGCTCAGTATGCCAGCAATTCGTTAGATGGACCCGAAGAGCTTCGCGATATGGTAAAACAAGTGCAGGAGTGGCTGGTGAAGAATACACCAACTGGAATACCGGCCTTATTTCATGAAGAAGTCATAACAGGTATTGCTGCAAAAGAAGCAACGGTTTACCCACAGCAAATTGGTTTGGCATGTTCGTTCAATACTGACCTGGCTGCAGAAAAAACTCGTCAAACTGCTATCAGCATGCGAAAAATCGGAGGCATGCTTTCGTTGTCACCTATGGTGGATGTGATTCGGAATCCATATTTCAACCGTTTGGAGGAATCGTATGGCGAAGATGCTTATCTAAGTGCTGCTATGGGTTCTGCTTTTGTTGAAGGTTTGCAGGACGGAGGGATGAAAAGTGGAGTGGCGGCATGTTCAAAACATTTTTTGGGCTATGGGGGCGGATGCAATACCGATAGGAGAAAAGAACTTTTTGAAGAAATACTCTTGCCTCACGAAACAATGATTCGAACTAAGGGTAGTAAAGTGATAATGACCGGTTATCACTACTTCCATGGTGTGAAAGCCGTTGCCAATAAATATCTTATGCAGGATATTTTGCGTAATTATCTCGGATTTGACGGCATAACAGTAAGTGACTATGGTTCGATTAACCAGATTGACACAGAAGAAGATGCGTTGCATCGTGGAGTGGCTGCCATAAATGCTGGGAACGATGTGGAATTTCAAAACCGTGACAATTATCAATACCTTCCCGAAGCAATAAAGCAAGGACTTGTTAGTGAGGCGACATTCGAGGGCGCTGTCAAACGAGTTTTGAGGCTAAAAGCTGCAGTGGGTCTGTTTGATAAAAATCCGACATTCTGTGCAGAAGGCGATATAGAATTCGACACCGCCGAGGAACGTCAAACCGCTTATGAACTTGCTACACAATCAGTAGTACTTCTTAAGAATGATAACATCCTCCCTATCGAACATCCTAGGAAGATAGCTCTTGTGGGACCTAATGCCAACACAATGTGGGCTATGCTTGGCGATTACACATATCAAGGCTTGCACTATTTTTGGCGAGGCATTAATACCGGAAACACAAATAATCAGATTATAACTTTGAAAGAAGGTCTGGAAAAAAAACTACCAGATGGATGCACTTTGAACTATTCCTGGTTGACAAAACTGAGACATCCATTTCAAAAGGCGGGGATGATCGTGCAATATGGCTCGATAAGAATCGCCATATAGCCCGCGATGAGAAAATAGATGCTAAAGAAGCGCTTTCGTTAGCTGCCAATAGCGACATAATCATTGCTGCAATGGGGGAGAATACTTTACTGTGTGGAGAAAATCGAGACCGTGGAAGTTTACGGTTACCAGGAAAACAAGAGGAATTTGTCAGACAATTAATAGTTACAGGTAAGCCTGTTGTATTGGTTATGTTCGGTGGGCGTGCACAAGTTATTGGCGACCTTGCGGATAAATGTGCAGCTGTGATTCAGGCGTGGTACCCCGGTGAAGAAGGGGGTAATGCTCTAGCCGATATTATTTACGGTAATGTTGCGCCATCAGGAAAGTTGAGTGTGAGTTATCCAAAAGTAGAACTTAACGAAAACATCTGCTATAATTATTCCAGTACTCCTGATGAGCGTATTCAATATCACTTCGGGTACGGACTGAATTACACTACTTTTGATTATTCAGACCTAGTAGTTGACAAATCAGTTTTCACGACTGATGAGTTATTCAATATTTCCTTCAATGTGACTAATACCGGGTCGCGCGAAGGTGACGAAATCGTACAGATATATATATCACCTACTTCAGCAAGTCAACCATTGAAACCCATTAAACTCGCCGGGTTTGGTCGAGTATCACTTAAGCCGGGCGAAACTAAAAAAATAGACTTTATCATGTCACCGCAACAATTGGGTTATTATAATGATGGAATATGGGCTATAGAAAAGGGTGATTTCATTATAAAAGTTGGTGCAGCATCCAACGATATTCGCCTTACTGATAGTATCTGTCTCATCGGTGATGCTCACACTATGCCATTGCGCACAGTTTACTTTTCAGAGATGAAAACTATTGATAATTAATAATCTTAAGAGTTGTTAATAAAGCCTAATGTGGAGTGGTGAATCCTCTACAATTTTAGAACTCTAAATAATAAATTTAAGTGAATATGATGAAATATAGCAAATTGATTGCTTTAGCATGTGGAGTATTGACTCTGACCAGTTATACTCCCCCTCCCTCTGCTAATGGAGAGATGGATGCGTTTATCGATGACCTGATGGCAAAGATGACGCTCACAGAAAAGGTAGGACAGTTGAATCTTCTGGCGGTGCCTTCGTTTGTATCGGGCAACGCATCTGACGATAACGACAGCCGCGAACAACTCATAGTCGATGGCAAACTTGGCGCCATGTATGGCAGCTATGTGGCAGAAGATCTGCTGGCAGCACAGAAACTGGCAGTAGAGAAGAGTCGCCTGGGCATTCCACTGATGTTCGGCTACGATGTTATTCATGGTTTGCAAACGGTGCAGCCTATACCGCTAGCTATGTCCACCTCATGGAATCCGGAACTGATAGAGCGGGGAGCCCGCGCTGCTTCCCTTGAGGCTACGGCTTCCGGCATCAACTGGGTCTATTCGCCGATGCTGGATATCTGCCGGGATGCCCGTTGGGGACGCATTGCTGAAACATTTGGAGAAGACCCTTTTCTGTGCGGTGAACTTGGTAAGGCAATGGTACGCGGTTATCAGGGTACTGACCTTGCCGACAACACTACGGTAATGGCTTGCGTGAAACACTATGCGCTCTATGGAGCGGTAGAGGGTGGCCGCGACTACAACATTGTGAACATGGGACGCCAGGAGGCTCTTAACGGATTCCTTCCACCTTATCGTGAATCTGCCTACGAGGGTGCCGGCAGTTTTATGGCTTCTTTCAACGATTTCGAGGGTATCCCTGCACACATCAACCGCTATCTGCTCAACGACCTGTTGCGCGAAGAATGGGGATTCAAGGGATTCATCACCTCCGACTATGAAGGCATCAACGAATGTGTGAACCACGGCATAGGCGATATTGAGGAGGTTACTGCACTGGCCATAGAGGCTTCGGTAGATATGGACCTCAACGGAAGTGCCTATATGGACAATCTAGAGAACCTCGTCAAGCAGGGACGTTTATCGGAAAAAGATATTGAGGTGGCTTGTCGCCGGGTGTTGGAAGCCAAATACAAGCTGGGACTCTTTGAAGACCCCTATCGCTACCTGAATCTACAGCGTTACCAGCGCGAGATTCACACCGATGAGGCGCGTCAGCTCAGCCGTGAGATAGCCAGAGAATGCCAGGTGTTGCTCAAGAATGAAGCTAGTGTGCTGCCTCTCTCCAAATCGGCCAAGATTGCCCTGGTGGGTCCGTTTGCGGTGGCAGCCAAAGAGATGCAGGGCAGTTGGTCCTTCTCCAGGTTTGCCGATGGCTGTGTAACTTTTTTGGAAGGTATGCAAGAAGCTGTAACAGGTCATGGCGGTTCGGTTACATACGCCGAAGGCTGTTGGGTGCTTGAAGACAAGCAACTGGAACAAGATATGGTCAACCAATATCTGGGCGCCTACAAGCCGGGACAGGTCATCAAACCTGTACATACTCGTCCAAACGAGCAACTCGTGGCAGAGGCTGTGGCCCTGGCCCGCCGGAGCGATGTGGTGGTGGCTGCCTTGGGTGAGCTGAACAACATGAACGGCGAAGGCGTGTCACGTTCCGACATTACCCTGGGGCTCCCGCAGGTAGAACTTCTCAAAGCGCTGAAGGCTACCGGCAAGCCGGTAATTCTCATCTTGACCGCCGGCCGACCGCTGGCGCTCACCGAGACCGAACCGCTGGCCGATGCCATACTTTATACATGGTCGTTGGGCGACCAGGCAGGTCGTGCCATGGCCGATGTGGTCTTTGGCGATGTCAATCCGAGTGCCCGTCTGTCCACCTCTTTCCCGCGCAACGTGGGTCAGTGCCCTATCTACTACAACCACAAGAACACGGGACGTCCGCATCAGGATGGTGCAGCCTATTCTCGCTTCAACAGCAACTATCTCGACTGCATCCACGGGCCACTCTATGCTTTTGGGCACGGATTGAGCTACACGACCTTCGAATACAGCGACGTCACACTATCAAACAATGAGATGACTGCCGACGGTCAGGTGAAGGCATCGGTGACGGTGACCAACACCGGCAAACGGGATGGCAAGGAGGTGGTACAACTCTATGTAAGGGACATCTATGCCACCAGTTCACGCCCGGTGAAGGAGCTGAAAGGTTTCGAGAAAATCAGTCTCAAAGCCGGCGAGAGCAAGACCGTATCGTTTGAGATTGGCCGCAAGCAACTGGAGTACTACAACCATGCGTTGCAACTGACCGTTGAGCCAGGCGACTTCGAGATAATGATTGGACATGATAGTCAGCATGTAAACAAAGCAAAACTGACTGTAAATTGAAAATTAACACTGAAAAAATATAATCATGAAAAAAATACTTTTCTTACTCCTCTCGATAGCGTTGCTGGTTGGCTGCACCACCGGCAAAACCCAAAAACCATCGTTTACCGGCACTTGGTATGCCTCGCAGTACGGTTGTCGCAGCGTAGTCCACTTCAACGAAGACAGCACCATCACCATCAGCAGCGAGGCCAACTCCGCTGCCAACATGACCGTGGGCTATGTAGTTTCCCCCCAGGCCGATGGCTATCATTTCGACCTTAAGATGGGTATGGAGAATCGCGGTATCGCCCTCTTCGATGGCGCAGACCATCTGCAGATTGGTATCGTGTTCGGTCCGGAACAGTATGCTCCCCGTCCGCAGAAGTATGAAGATGCCAATTCGACACATGGAAATCTGATGCTGGACCTTTATCGGGATCCCACCAAGATAATCTCCGTGCTCGACACCAAGGTAGAGGCTCCGGCAGAGGCGGCTATTCCCTTCGAACGGAACAAGCGTCTGGGTAGAGGGCTCAACATGAATGGATATGTGGATGCCAACCCCGTAGATGGTAACGATGCCCCCATGACCGAAGCTGATTTCCAGGGCATTGCCGAAGCCGGATTCCAAAGCGTACGTATCCCGACGACTTGGGTGAAGCACTGCGCCAAAGAGGCTCCCTCGATGCGGACTTCTTCCAAAAGATGGACTGGACCATTGAGCAGTGTTTGAAAAACAACCTCGCTGTCTCCATCGACCAACACTACTACCCGGCCATCAATATGGGCGAAGATGACCCTGACCTCACATGGGAACAGAACCTCGACCGAATTAAGTCGTTCTGGACACAGATTGCCGAGCATTACAAGGATTACCCCAACGACATGCTCTTCTTCGACTTGCTAAACGAACCCAACATGCGCCTTGGAGCCGATGGTTTGAACAAGCTGCATGCCGAACTCATTGCCATCATCCGCCGGACCAACCCGGGCCGTACACTGATTATAGGCACTCCCAATCTGGGACAGACCTGGACACTGGGCGAACTAAAATTCCCGGAAAACGAATGGAATATCATCGTTCAGGGTCACTACTACCTGCCTCATACCTTCACCCATCAGAATCTGGAGTATGTGCCGAGTGCGATGGTAGGACATCAGGTAGAGTGGCACGGAACCGAAAATGAGAAGGCGCCCATTATTCGCGACCTCGACTTCTGCCAACGCTGGAGCGAACAGAGCAGTCGTCCGCTCAACATCGGCGAATACGGTGTCTGCCTCAGAGCCGACCAGCAATCGATGAACCGCTACTTCTCCTTCATGCAAGAGCAGTTCCAATTGCGCGGATTCAGCAGCCACATCTGGGCATACCGCGGGCTGTTCGGCCTCTATGATCTCCAAACAAAGAAATGGAATCAGGAAAGTATTCAGGCGCTGACCAATTTCTAATTATAAAAGATTATTTATTCCTATGAGATATTTATTTAGCCTACTTTTCTTGCTGGCTTACGGGAGCACTGTGGCGCAACAACCGCCCATGTTGCCACGTGATGCCGCCATAGAAGCCAAGATAGAGAAACTGTTGGAGCAGATGAGCCTCGATGAGAAAATCGGGCAGATGGTGGAACTGGAGATAGGCATGATTACCTATCGAGACCCGCGTTACGTCGTGGAGAAGCTTGCCCGGATGTCGGAGCAGGAACTTGCCGACACCTTACGCCGCTTTGGGCTCGACAAGCAGCACAATGCAGCCCAGTTGGCACTGACAACGCCCGAAGATAAGCAAAACAAGGAAAAGCTAATGAGGCTCTACTGGGTGTCCAACGATATCCAGTCGAAGCTTCCCTTCCGGTTGGATGAGGCGGCGCTCGATTCCGTAGTGGGCAAATATAAAGTCGGCTCCATTCTCAATGCGCCACAAACTACCGCCCAGACCCCTGCTATGTGGAATCAGGTGGTAAAGACCATTCAGGATGTGTCAATAAAACATCTCGGTATCCCCACCGTGTATGGTCTCGACCAGATGCATGGCACCACCTACTCCACCGGTGGTACGCTTTTCCCGGGTGCCATCAACATGGCGGCCACTTTCAACCGCGACCTTGTATATAAGATGGGTGAAATAGTGGCCTACGAGACTCGTGCCTGTAATGTACCCTGGATTTACGGCCCATGTATCGACCTCGGCAGAATGCAAGCCTGGAGTCGGCAGTATGAATCATTTGGCGAAGATGTATTCCTCTCCAGCGAGATGGGGGCAGCCGCTCTTCGCGGCATGCAAGGTGATAATCCTAACCATATCGATGCATACCACGTGGCAGGCTGCCTAAAGCATTACTTTGCCTACGGAGCACCATACAACGGACTGGATCGTTCACCGGCCAGATTGAGCTACGAGGAACTGCGCGAGAAGCAGTTTGCGCCCTTTCTGCGGGGAATCCGGGAAGGAGCCTTAAGCATCATGACCAACAGTTCCAACGTAAATGGAGTGAAGGGCACGGTCAACCGGGAATTTATCACCGGCTGGCTCAAGGAAGGGCTTGGCTGGGACGGAATGGTGGTAACCGACTGGGGAGACATCGATGGAGCCGTTACCAGCGACCGCGTGGTCCCTACTGCCAAGGAGGCAATCCGGCTAGCCATCAATGCCGGTGTAGATATGATGATGGTTCCCTCGCAATTCACTTACAACGGCTTACTCAAAGAACTGGTAGAAGAGGGTGGCGTCAGCATGGAACGCATTGACGATGCCGTGCGACGCATCCTGCGCCTGAAACACCGGGTGGGACTTTTCGAACAGCCTAACACCTTTGCTAAAGATTATCCCAAATTCGGTAGTGAGGAGTTTGCAGCATACAGCCGGCAGGCCGCATTGGAATCCATCGTTTTATTGAAGAACGACTCTGTAGACAGCCAAAGTCGCTTATTGCCCATAAAGCAAGGCACCCGACTGCTGGTATGTGGACCTAATGCCAACAGCATGCGTACACTCAACGGCGGCTGGAGCTATACCTGGCAGGGCGACGGTGCCGACCGCGAGGAATTTACCGGGCATTTCAATACCATCTATGAAGCCCTGCGAAACAAGTTCGGAAGCAATCATGTGACATTGGTAGAGGGCGTGAGTTACGACTCGAAACGCTGGGCAATGGATCATGCCGATAATATCGGCGATGCCGTGGCTGCTGCTGCCGACAATGACTATGTGATAGTGTGCATCGGAGAGAATACCTACGCCGAGACCCGGGGCAACATTGCCGATATCAATCTCAGTACCAATCAGAAAAATCTGGTGAAGGCACTGGCTGCTACGGGCAAGCCCATCATCCTGGTGCTGAACGAGTCGCGCGGACGCGCCATCAGCGACATCGAACCTTTGGCAAAGGCCGTAGTACACACCATGCTGCCTGGCAATTATGGAGGAGATGCGCTGGCCGAACTCTTAGCGGGCAATGAAAACTTCTCCGGCCGTCTGCCATATACCTACAGCGCTCAGCCGAATGCAATGGTCAACTACGACTATAAGGCGAGCGAAGTGCGCGAGACCATCAGCGGTGTATACGACTATAATGCCAAGACCTACGAACAGTGGTGGTTTGGAGCCGGTATGAGCTATACCACCTATACCTACAGCAACCTCCGTGCCGATAAGAATAGTTTCACGAAAGACGATGTGCTCACTTTCACAGTCGATGTAAAAAACACAGGCGCCATGGCGGGCAAGGAAACAGTAATGCTCTATGCTTCCGATCTCTATGCTTCGCTCATGCCCGACAATCGCCGCCTGCGCGGGTTCGAGAAGATTGTACTCGCCCCGGATGAAAGCAAAACAGTAACTTTCCGCATCAAGGCAAGCGACCTCGCCTTTATGGGAACCGGCAAGAAGTGGACACTCGAGGCTGGCGAATTCAATATCGCCTGCGGAGACCAGTCGGTGAGCATCCACTGCACGGAAGACTATACCTGGGAAGAAGAAAATATACCTGATAACTGATGAATATGAAGAAGAGTGTTTTCGTTTTATTTTTTCTTTGCCTGGCACTATCCTGCGACGCGTCTGTATGGCCGGCTGTATGGATTGGTTGCCACGCAGAAAAATCGGGCGCGGATCTGCGTGTCGCCTATTTCCGTAAAAGCGCGCAGTTAAACACGGTGCCCGACGCGCACCTGATACGCGTATCGGCAGACAACAGGTATAAACTCTTTGTCAATGGAGTACTTGTTTCTCTGGGACCGGCGCGCAGCGATCTCAGCAACTGGAATTATGAAACGGTGGATATCGCACCCTACCTTCGCCAAGGGAAAAACACCCTGGCAGCCGTAGTATGGAACTATGGAGAGAAGCGTCCGATGGCACAAATGGGAACCAACGAGATTGCCCTATTGGTATGTGCCGACGGAGCAGCCCCGGTGTTCAACACCGATTGGAATTGGCAGGTGCTGACGGGCGAATCCTATTCATCGCTCGACGACTTTGTAGTGCCCGGCTACTATGCGGCCGACCGCGGTGAGCGGTTTGACGCCAACAACTACCCCTGGGGATGGCAAACAGAGCAAGAAGCCCCCGGATTCGATTGGAAGCAAGCCCGGAACCTGGATGCGGCAGCCGACAAGGGTACACGCGACCGTGGAGGCCGCCTCCTTGTGCCTCGCTCCATACCACAAATGGAGATGCGCGAGGTGTCGGCAGGCGATATCAACTTGCCACTGACCGTTGCTCCACATACAAGAACGTCGGTATTGATTGATCGCGACTCGCTCACCAATGCCTATCTCCACCTGACCACTTCAGGCGGCAAGGGGGCTAGTGTGGAAGTATGTTACGCCGAGGCACTGTTCAATCCCGATATGCCCGACATCTGGCATGCCACCAAGCCACATCGCGATGAGACAACAGGCAAAGTTATGATGGGAGTGAAAGACCAGTTCCTGATGGATGGGGGTACGCATCGGCAGACGACTACACTTTGGTGGCGTACCTGGCGTTATCTGGAACTGACGGTGGAAACAGCCGACGAAGCATTAACTATCGAACGCCTGGGAGCCACCTTCACGGCCTATCCGCTAAAGAAGGAGAGTCACCTGCGCGCAGGTCGGGAACTGGAGCAAATGGAGAAGATAGGCTGGCGCACCGCCCGCCTCTGTGCCAACGAAACCTATATGGACTGCCCCTATTACGAACAGCTTCAATATTTTGGCGACGCCCGGATTCAGGCCATGCTCACCCTGTACAACACCCGCGACACACTCCTGCCCCGGCACGCCATCGAGCAGGGACGCATGTCGATGACCGCCGACGGGCTGACACAAAGCCGTTACCCTTCGGCCTCGCCACAGATGATATCCTCCTATTCGCTCAGTTGGATAGGTATGCTCTACGACTACTGGATGATGCGCGACGGACATCAGTGGCTCCGTCTGCCCGCCGCTCGTCACATCATAGGCTGCTACGAGGAATACTTGCGGACCGACAAGAGTCTGGCGCGTATGCCCCATTGGTTCTTTGCCGATTGGGCCACGGGTTTCGACTATGGAGAACCCAACTACGGTCAAGACGGCAGCTCGGCCTATCAAGATCTGGTGTTTGTTATGGCACTGCGCGAACAGGCCGCTATGGAAAAGGCTTTCGGCTTAGAAGTTTTGGGGAATTATTACCATGATTTAGCTCGTCAGATAACCGCCGCCATCAAAGCCAAATACTGGAACAGCGCGCGCGGATTGTTGGCCGATACTCCTGAACACGATGTTTATTCACAACACGTCAATGCCCTGGCCATACTGGCTGAGGTGCTTGAAGAACACGAAGCGCAAGAGGTGTGCCGCAAGATGCTTGATGATACTACACTCATCCAAGCCACTTTCTATTTCCGCTATTTCGTACAGCAAGCCATGGATAAGGTCGGCATGGCCAACCGCTTGCTCGATACCCTGCAGCCCTGGCGAGACCAGCTTGCCATCGGGCTCACCACCTGGGCAGAAAATCCCGAACCGTCGCGCTCCGACTGTCATGCCTGGAGTGCCCATCTCAATATCGAGTTCTATCGTATGTTGTTGGGCATTCACTCTGCCGCTCCGGGGTTTGCCAAAGTTCGTCTGACTCCTGCTCTTGGTCACCTGTCGGAGGCATCAGGCTCCATACCCCATCCGTTGGGTAGCATCTCTGTAGCATACCTAAAGACGGGCCAAACCTTGCATGCCCGGATTATGCTTCCGGAAGGAGTCCACGCTACCCTTGAATGGAAAGGTCAATGCGTGGAAGTAGAACATTCGCAGGAGTTAGTTATAGCAGAATAAAAACTTATTTATGTTTTATCAAAATCTCAATACGTTCGAATGAAAAAAATACCAAGATAACTTCTGAGCGGATAGCTATAGGCTATTCGCTCATTTTTTACCGGACAGTAATGGATGATAAATTGGACCGAAAAAACCTCCGCTTTAAATGTAGCCATATCTTTATTTGTAGAACATCTTACTGCAAAAGTAGCCTTATTTTACGGATTCTGCGGAAGCTCCACACTATCTAAATCTGTTATTTTGTACCCCTGAGCAGAATCGAACTGCTATTTAACGTTTAGGAAACGCTTGTTCTATCCGTTGAACTACAAGGGCTTTTGCATAGATTCTGCATATTGCAGTAGATTGCGGATGCAAAGATAATGTATTCTGTCGATTTTCCGAAAAAAGTTTTGTTAATCCGATTAACTTTACGAAATTTGTCGGTCAGTGATAGAATACAGTAACCCCAAAAAATTAATCTATAGTAATTCGTAAGTTATGGCAAACGACATGATGGTCAAAGAACTGGAGCAAGTGGTAGTCCGCTTCTCCGGAGACTCCGGCGATGGTATGCAGCTCGCCGGCAACATCTTTTCAACAGTTTCGGCTACCGTGGGCAATGATATCAGTACATTCCCCGACTATCCGGCAGATATCCGCGCCCCGCAAGGCTCACTCACCGGTGTTTCCGGTTTTCAGGTACATATCGGTGCAGAGAAAGTCTATACCCCAGGTGACAAATGCGACGTATTGGTAGCGATGAACGCCGCCGCACTGAAAACCCAATATAAGTTTGCTAAATCCACTGCTTGTATCATCATCGATACAGATGCTTTCCAGAAGTCAGACTTGGAAAAGGCCGCTTTCAAGACCGATAATCCGATAGAGGAAATGGGTATTAAGCAGGATGTCATCGCCGCCCCCATCTCGAAGATGGTGAAAGACTGCCTTGCCGACACCGGAATGGACAACAAGTCCATGCTGAAATGCCGCAATATGTTTGCAGTAGGCCTGGTATGCTGGCTGTTCAACCGCGATCTGAAAATAGCCGAAGATTTCATCCGCGAGAAATTCGCCAAAAAGCCCGAAATTGCCGGGGCAAATATCAAGGTCATCCATGCAGGATATGACTACGGACACAACACCCATGCTTCCGTAGCCCATACATATAAGATTGAAAGTAAGACTACCGTTCCCGGCAGATACATGGATATCACGGGGAACAAAGCAACTGCTTACGGTTTCATCGCCGCAGCTGAAAAGGCTGGCTTGAAGCTGTTCCTCGGCTCCTATCCCATTACTCCGGCAACCGATGTACTGCACGAACTCTCCAAGCACAAGTCTCTGGGCGTGATGACCGTGCAATGCGAAGACGAGATTTCCGGTTGCGCCACTTCTATCGGCGCCGCTTTTGCAGGTGCGCTGGCTGTGACCTCCACTTCCGGTCCCGGTGTCTGCCTGAAATCGGAAGCTATGAACCTGGCAGTCATTACAGAACTTCCGCTGGTTGTGCTCGACGTGCAACGTGGCGGTCCTTCTACCGGTCTGCCCACCAAGTCAGAGCAGACAGACTTGTTGCAGGCATTGTTCGGCCGCAACGGTGAAAGCCCAATGCCCGTCATCGCCGCCTCTTCACCCACAAGCTGTTTCGACGCAGCCTACATGGCAAGCAAAATTGCACTGGAGCACATGACCCCGGTCGTATTGCTGACCGACGGCTTTGTTGCCAATGGCTCCGGCGCCTGGAAGCTGCCCAAACTGGCAGACTATCCCGCCATCACCCCTCCCTACGTGACTTCCGAAATGAAGGACAACTATACTCCGTACAAACGCAATCCCGAAACAGGTGTCCGCTATTGGGCCATTCCCGGACAAGAAGGCTATATGCACATCCTCGGCGGTCTGGAGAAAGACAGCAATACCGGTGCCATCTCCACCGATCCCGAAAACCATGACTTGATGTGCCACCTGCGTGCCGAGAAGGTTGCCAAAATCCCCGTACCTGATGTAGAAGTGCAAGGCTGTGCAGACGATGCCGATTTGCTGATTGTCGGTTTCGGCGGTACATACGGCCACTTGTATTCGGCCATGGAAGAGATGAACAAGGCAGGCAAGAAGGTTGCCCTCGCCCACTTCACTTATCTGAATCCGCTCCCCAAGAACACGGAAACCGTTCTGAAGAAGTACAAGAAGGTGGTAGTTGCCGAACAGAATCTCGGACAATTTGCAGGTTATCTACGTATGAAGATAGACAACTTCACCCCGTACCAGTTCAACGAAGTCAAAGGACAACCGTTCGTCGTTGCCGAGCTGGTCGCAGCGTTCAATAAATTAATTGATAATTGACAGTTGACAATTGATAATAACCATGCGTAATATGCGGATTATCAATGACCAGCCACCAATTATCAACTATCATTTATCAACTATCATTTATCAACTATCAATTAAAAAAGATTATGTGCGAATATACAGCAAAAGACTATAAAAAAGGACAACCCCGTTGGTGTCCGGGTTGTGGTGACCACTTCTTTCTGGCTTCACTGCACAAAGCAATGGCAGAAATCGGCAAAGCTCCTTGGGAGAATGCCGTCATCTCAGGTATCGGCTGCTCCAGCCGTCTGCCCTATTATATGAATACGTATGCGATGCAGACCATCCACGGACGTGCTGCTGCCATCTCTACAGGTGCCAAGGTTGCCAATCCCAACTTGACGGTATGGCAAATCTCCGGCGACGGTGACGGTCTGGCCATCGGCGGTAATCACTTCATCCACGCCGTACGCCGTAACATCGACCTGAACATGATTCTGCTGAACAACCGCATCTACGGCCTGACCAAAGGTCAATATTCTCCGACCTCCCCACGTGGTTTCGTCAGCAAGTCGTCTCCCTACGGTACGGTAGAAGATCCATTCCACCCGGCAGAGCTTTGCTTCGGTGCCCGCGGCCGTTTCTTTGCCCGCGCGGTAGCTACCGATGCTCCGGGGACCGTAGAAGTATTGAAGGCAGCTATGGCCCACAAGGGCGCCTCCGTTTGCGAGATTCTGCAGAACTGCGTTATCTTTAATAACGGTACGCATGACTCCGTGGCCAAAAAGGAAGACCGCGCCAAGAATGCCATCTACTTGAAGCACGGCGAACCGATGCTCTTCGGCGAGAACAACGAATACGGACTGATGCAGGAAGGCTTTGGTCTAAAAGTCGTGAAACTCGGTGAGAACGGCATTACAGAGAAGGATATCCTCATCCACGATGCCCACTGCATGGACAACACCCTGCAACTGA
>OHJQ01000714.1_pt1 | contig 22145 bp, 19 predicted proteins | sample 1568601 | NCBI WGS metagenome assembly OHJQ01 (sample SAMEA3879599, study PRJEB24766) | human gut metagenome | biome: human-associated habitat; feature: feces | place: USA | collected 1985/1987 | reverse complement strand
GGTTTTATTAAAAAGGAGGTTACATTTATGGGAGAAATGATTACTTCATTTGACGGAATGAAACTGTATTTAAACAAAGAAGTACCAAAAAACCGGAAGGCAGTGGCCGTTATTGTGCATGGTTTGTGCGAACACCAGGGCAGATATGATTATCTGGCAGGGATATTCCATGATGCTGGAATCGGGACTTATCGGTTTGACCATCGGGGACATGGCAGATCTGAGGGAGAGAGAACGTATTATTCCGATTTTAACCAGTTGTTAGACGATACCAATGTAGTGGTAGATATGGCCATTGCAGAAAATCCGGATGTACCAATATTTTTGCTGGGACACAGCATGGGCGGCTTTACCGTTTCCCTGTATGGAGTGAAATATCCAGATAAAAAATTGAAAGGAATCATTACCAGCGGCGCCCTGACCCATGACAACGGCAATTTAATCAGGGGCGTAGAAAAGGGACTGGATCCACATACGAAGCTTCCAAACCAGCTGGGCGCAGGCGTATGCTCAGTCGCAGAAGTTGTGGACTGGTATGGAAAAGATCCGTATAATACCCAGACGTTTACTACTGGATTGTGCTATGCAATCTGTGATGGACTGGAGTGGTTCAAAGAAAAAGAAGCCGGATTTGCTTATCCGGTACTAATGCTTCACGGCGAGAAAGACGGCCTGGTAAGCGTGGAAGATACGTTCCAGTTTTTTAAGACTGCGGCGTCAAAGGATAAACAGATGAAGATTTACGGCGGCCTGTTCCATGAAATTTTCAATGAATACTGCAGGGATGAAGTCATTGGAGATGCAGTCATCTGGATGAAGCAGAGGATTTAGAGCCGTATCAGGGGGTGGAGACACCCCCTTTATAATGGTATGAAAAGAAAGAGTTTGCAGAACAAAGCAATAGGAAAATGAGAACGATGAAATACGTAAAAAAGCAGAGCGGTTTTGCATGGGCGGCGATCATATCCGTATTTTTTATTGTAATCGGTTTTTTTGCCAATACAATGGTATTAAATGGGAAAATGGAAGATTTGGTAAAGCAGTATATTGTGAATAACAATGAGCAATTATCAAATCATATTTCCTTCCAATTAGAGTCAGGCCAGGAATTTGTGGCAGATTTTGCAGATTCTTTAAGCCGTATGCCGGAAATTCCTCTGACAGAAGAAATGCTGGAAAGAAAAGCGAAAGCAATGGAACTGGATCATCTGGTTGTAGTTACAAAAACAGCAGATAATCGTCTGGAAATTTTGGGAGATGGTTCAGAACTGACACAGTGGATAGAGAAAAATCCAGAAGTGTGGGAAAAACCCATGGTGTCATTTCTGGAAACAAAGAGCATCCTGTTTTCTGCGCCGGTCTGGAAGAATGGACAGGCAGAGCGTATAGTAATTGGAGCTCAGAGCTATCGGGAGCTTCATTCCCTGGTTAAAAAATCGGATAATTGGAAAACGGGAATCCGCATTTTACTGGATCCGGAAAAGGAAGAGATTCTGATGCTGGAGCAGGGAGTAAAGTCGATTATCCAGAGACAGGAGATTCCAGAATTATTAGAAGAACTGAAAAAAGCAGATTATCAAAGAAATATTAAAATTGGTAAAAAATTTGCCTGCGCCCAGCCGGTTGAACAGACGGAATGGATCCAGATTTCATTGATTCATCTGGATACTCTGATGCGCCGGATGTCCGGATATATCCAGATTTATCTGGGACTGATTCTGGCAGAACTGGTAATTTTAGCCGCGAGCATTTACTTCTTAAAAAGGAATGCAAAGAAGAGAGAGCAGGTATTTTTAAAAGATCCGTTAACAGGCGGTTATAATCGGGCAGGTTTTTTGAAACTTGGAAATTCGTACATGAATAAAAATAACCGGAAAAACTATGCCATTGTCTGCCTGAATGTCTGCAACTTCCGGTATATGAATGAATTGTGGGGAGAAGAGACAGGAAACAGAACCCTGCAGTTTATTCACAGCGTCGTATCTGGAAAATTAAGACAGGGCGAGCTGGTATGCCGGAGCAATATGGATCATTTTATGCTGCTTTTAAAAGAAAATTCAGATCGGTGCATTGCAGAACGGATAGCAGATATGATTGGAACCATGAACGATACCATTAGCAAGAAATTTGGCTGTTACACCCTGAATTTTACTATCGGGTGCTGCAGGCTGGACACGTCTAAGGAAATGTCGTTGGCTCTTAGCAATGCTTCTTATGCAGAAAAGCAGAATACGAGAATAAATGTCTGCGAATTTTATAATGAAGAGGTTCAAAGAAAAATAGACGAAGAAATTCAACTGAATCATCAGTTTGAAGAAGCGATAAAAAATAAGGAATTTAACATTTGTTTTCAGCCCAAGGCTGCACCATTCTCCAGGGAAACCTGCCAGGCAGAAGCTCTGGTCCGCTGGCTGCACCCAGAGCGGGGACTAATCCAGCCTGCCCAGTTTATCCCGTTATTTGAAAAAAATGAGAATATCTGTAAGCTGGATTTATATGTGTTTGAAGAAGTCTGCAGACTGATTTCACGATGGATCCAAGAGAAGAAAAACGTATCCAGAATTTCTGTAAACATCTCCCGCTTTCACTTAAAGAGCGTTGGCGGGAATGTTTGGAAGCAGTATCAGGAGATAAAAGAACGGTATCAGATTCCGGACGGAATCATTGAAATTGAACTGACGGAAACGGTTTTTATGGACGTAAACCAGACGGCAATGTTCAGGGAAATCTTAAATAACTTTCGGGCCTGCGGATTTCGGGTAGCCTTGGATGACTTTGGAGTAGCATATTCCAGCCTTTCTTTGTTAAAGGAGTTTGAGATTGATACCTTAAAGCTGGACAGAACCTTTTTTATGAATGAAAATGAAAAGTCCAGAAAAATTGTGAAAACAATCATCGATCTTGCCCACAGCTTACAGATTTGTGTGGTAGCAGAAGGAATTGAAGAAAAAGAACAGGTTGCGGCCCTGCAGGAAATGGGATGCGACTTGATTCAGGGATATGTATATTCCAAACCATTAACAGCAGAGGAGTTTGAAACATGGATGGACAATACTCTTGACATTCAGGAAAATGAGTGTTAAAATCCAGTAGCATTTAGTTAAAAGAAATAAACCGCTTTTTAAAAGGCTATAGATTTATACCGTTTCTGATTTAAATGGTACACAATCTAAAGCCTTTTTTTGATGAAAGGAGAAAAAGATTATGAACCAAGATGCCCAGGCAAATCCAATGGGAACCAGAAAAGTCTACCCATTGCTGATTACTATGTCGCTTCCGCCTATGATTTCCATGCTGATTCAGTCCATGTACAATGTAGTGGACAGTATTTTCGTAGCAAAGCTGGGAGAAGATGCACTGACAGCCGTTTCACTGGCGTTTCCGATGCAGAATCTGGTACTGGCCCTGGCGGTAGGCTTAGGCGTCGGCATGAATGCCAGCATTGCCCGTAACCTGGGGGCAGGAAAGAAGGCAGATGCCAACTCCAGCGCTTCTCATGGAATGCTGTTAGCAGGACTTCACTCTCTGCTGTTTGTAATTCTGGGATTGTTTTTTACCAGGCCGTTTATCCAGATGTTTACCACAGACAGCCAGGTAATTCAGTGGGGAACGGAGTACTGCCGTATTGTTATCTGCCTTGCCTTTGGAAGCATTTTCCACATTTCAATCGAAAAAATCTTCCAGGCAGTAGGAAATATGGTAGTTCCAATGGTTCTTCAGGCAGTAGGAGCCATCATTAACATCGTGCTGGATCCTATTTTCATTTTTGGCTATTTCGGAATTCCAGCAATGGGGGTACAGGGCGCGGCAATTGCGACGATTATCGGACAGATGAGCGCCTGCCTGTTAGCCGTTATCTGGCTGAGAAAAAGTAATCTTCCAGTAAAAGTAGATTGGAAAAATTTCCATTTCTCAAAAGGCAAAGTAAAAGAACTGTATATGATTGCCATTCCATCCGCTGTTGTAACTGCAGTGCCGTCTACTCTGGTAGGAATTTTAAATGGCCTTCTGATGCAGTTTTCCCAGACCGCCGTTGCGGTATTCGGCGTTTATTTTAAGCTTCAGAGCTTTGTCAATATGCCGGCTTCCGGCCTGATTCAGGGAATGCGTCCAATTATCAGCTATAATTACGGAGCGGGAAACAAAGACCGGATTCGTCAGGTAATGAAAGCTTCTTTAAACATTGTAGGGGGAATTATGGCAATCGGAATGCTGCTGTTTATCGGATTTGGCCGGCCGATTATGGAGGTGTTCAGCCAGGAAGAGGCGATGATTTCCATGGGAGTCTCCGCTTTGAAAATTATCAGCGTCAGCTTTGTATTATCCGCGTTTGCAGTTGTACTTTCAGGTGTCTTTGAGGCGTTTGGACAGGGAATATATTCCCTTCTGATTACTTTTTTACGTCAGCTGGTATTTGTACCGGCCTTTGCATTCGGACTGGCTGCCGCAATCGGCCTGGACGGAGTATGGCTGTCTTTTCCGGCAGCAGAACTTTTTGGCGCAGTCTGTGCATTTATTATTGGAAAGAAAGCTCTTTTTGACCGGTTCTTTTCCAAAGAGAGTAAAAAATAACAAGAAATATAGAAAATTATATATGTAAAAAGCCAGGATTTTGTGATAAATTTAGTAAGAAATGAAAAAATGCTTTACAAATAATCCGAATACAGGGGGAAAGACCTATGAGCAAATGGATCAAAATGGAAGATCTTGCAAACTATCCGGAAGCCAATGAAGCTGAGATGAGAGAAGCAATGAAATTTGCCGTATCCCAGGTGGAGAAAAATCTTCCGGAATTTACTGACAAATTTCCTGGCGCGAATAGCTTTGATAATTTTTATAAACCAGGAGCAAACGTAAACTGGACGACCGGATTCTGGACGGGAGAAATCTGGCTGGCTTACGAAAATGCAGGCAATGAAGCCCAGAAAGAAGCATTCCGTAAGGCGGGAGATGTCCAGGTAGCTTCGTTTATGGAAAGAATCCTTAATCATGTAGAAGTGGATCACCACGATATGGGATTCCTTTACAGCCCATCCTGTGTGGCAGCGTATAAACTGACTGGTTCAAAGGAAGGAAAAGAAGCCGCTTTAAAAGCAGCGGATCAGTTAATCAGCCGTTTCCAGCCAGTAGGAGAATTTATCCAGGCATGGGGAACCATGGGGGCAAAAGATAACTACCGTTTTATTATTGACTGCCTGTTAAATTTACCGCTTCTTTACTGGGCAACAGAGGAAAGCGGCGATCCCAAATATAGAGAAATTGCAGAAAAGCATATTCATACCGCCCTGGCAAATGTAATCCGCGAGGATGATTCTACCTGGCATACGTTTTTCATGAATCCAGAGACCGGAGCTGCGGATCATGGTGCAACCTGTCAGGGATATAAGGACGGATCTGCATGGGCAAGAGGACAGGCATGGGGCGTATACGGCACCGCCGTTGGCTATCGCTACACTGGAAGAAAAGAATATATTGGGTATTTTAAGAGAGTGACCAGATATTTCTTAGAGCATCTGCCGTCTGATTTATGCCCATATTGGGATCTGACGTTTGGCGAAGGAGATGAAGAGCCGAGAGATTCTTCTTCTGCAGTCATTGCGGCCTGCGGTATGCTGGAGATGAGCAAGTATATGGAAGCGGAGGATGCCGCCTATTATACTTCTATTGCAAAGAAGCTGATAAAGGCAATGATTGATCTCTATGCAGTAAAAGACAGCAGGGAAAGCAACGGGCAGCTGCTTCACGGAACATATTCCAAGAAAACTCCATACAACACCTGTACTCCGGAAGGGGTAGATGAATGCGTAATCTGGGGAGACTACTTCTATATGGAAGCGCTTCACAGAGTTCTGACACCAGACTGGAAGATTTACTGGTAATGGAGGACAGCCATGAAATTTGAGCCGAAAAATTTGGATTATCAGTTAAGTCCATATACCGGACTTACCAGAAAACATTGGATTGACGCAGATAAATATATGCTGGAAGGGATTTTCCAGCATATTAAGAGCATAGAGGATCCGGTAATCGTACCTCGTTATGAGACGGAAATTACCTATCCCAATGCCCATACGCCGGCATGGAAAGTCCAGGCTGAGATTTTTGAAGGTCTGGCAAGAAGCTTCTTTTTAGCCGCTCCTTTAATTCATATCGAAAAAGATGTGAAAGTGGCAGGAATGCCTTTGAGGGAATATTATAAAAAGCAGATTTTAAAAGCCTGTACTCCAGGAGATCCCAATTATGTACTGGGGTATGATGAGATGGTAGAGACCGAAGAACCAAAACAGACCTTAAATACCTACCAGCAGACGGTTGAGACCTGTGCACTGGTAATCTGTCTGTGGATGTGTAAAGAAGAGATCTGGGATACCTATACCAAAGAGGAAAAGGATGTAATTGCAGACTTCCTTACCCCATATGCTCATAAAAATACAGTACCTCAGAACTGGCGCCTGTTTAATATGCTGGATTTGGCGTTCCTTCATATGAATGGTTATCCGATCGACAAGAACATTATGCGCCATCATGCCCAGGTAATTTTAAATTATTATACTGGAGACGGCTGGTATCGGGATGGTCATGCAATGGACTATTATTCTGCATGGGCGTTCCAGGTTTACGCGCCAATCTGGTGTCTGTGGTATGGGTATGAAAACGAGCCGTATCTGGCTGCACAGTTTGAAAAAAATTCCAACAAACTGATGGAAACGTATCCTCAGATGTTTGATGCAGACGGATGGGTAAATATGTGGGGAAGAAGCAACATTTATCGGAATGCGGCAACCTCCAGCTTTGACGGCAATTTGTTCTTAAAACACCATACTGCAAATCCAGGACTTGCAAGAAGAATTTCTTCCGGAGCCTTAATGCAGTTCTTAGGCAGAGACGATTTGATGTATGAGGGAGTGCCGACCCTGGGATTTTATAAATCGTTCCTTCCGTTAGTGCAGGGATATAGCTGTGCAGAGAGCCCCTTCTGGCTGGCAAAAGCGTTTATGTGCCTTCATCTGCCGGAAGATCATCCATTCTGGACCGCAACAGAGGAAAACGGCGTCTGGGATGAGATGAAAGAAGGAGAGACTTCCGAGACTGTATTAAATGGCCCTGGTCTTTGCATGGCCAATCATAAGAACAATGGGACGACAGAGCTGCGCACTGGAAAGGTCATCCGGAAACGGGATGACAACAATGGCCTGTGCTGTTATGCAAAACTAAGCTACAGCACCAAATATCCATGGGAAGCCAGCCTGGAAGGACACCAGGAGTCCCAGATGTATGTAGTCCATGATAAGACCTTTGATTTTGACAGACGTCCAAACGCTTTGCTGTGGCATGGCAGCAGGGACGGCGTGCTGTACAGAAGAAATTTCTTCCACTATGACAATGAGGAAGAATGCCATTGGATGCACGTGATGGATCTGGCTGATTTTCCGGTAGCCGAAGGTCTGGTTCGTGTGGATAAATTCCGTACCTATAAAACAGGACTTACCATTTCATTAGGTTCCTACGGATTTCCGGATATGGGAGACGTAACGGTACGGGAACTGGAAAAAGATGGAGCAAAAGCAGTTCTGTTAAAAGGCCATGACTATCAGGGAAGAGAAAAACAGATGGCAATGACGGTATTTGACGGCTGGGAAACCATCCGGATTGTGTCCAGCAAAGATACAAATCCAGATGCTGAAAACAGTCTGGTAATTGTGGCTGAGGCTTCCAGAAATAAGCTGTATGCATATGAACCATTTGTATTTATCAGTCAGGTTCTTACCAGGGAAAGTTTTGAAGAATTTACAGAAGATGAAATTTTCAGCATTCAGAAGATTTCTTATACCGATCCGGAAAACTGCGGCGGTTACGGTCCTGTAACCCTGGAAATGAAGGATGGAAGAACCATGATCGTAGACTATACGGAAATGGAAGGAAATTTACAGATTTAAAAGTTTTAATAATCGGGGATGTCAGGCGGGATGAAACCGCAGGCGTCCCCGATTTTGTGCTGTCTGTCACCAGGAAAAGCCGCCGGCAGGGAACCTGATAGATTCTGGTTAAGACGATGCCTGGGAAACATAACGTCTGGCTTCGTCAGTGGAAATTTTCAGCTTCGTCTCAAGCTTTTCTAAGATCCGGTCATCTTCCCAGCCGCTTTCCCGTCCGACTTCGATAATGCCCAGGGCAAGACCTTTTTGTATTCCCTCCTCTAATCCTTCCAGACGGGCATACTTCCGCTCTGTCTGTAAAAGCTTTTTCTTTTCCCGTTTTACATCATATTCAAAAATACTCATGGCAATTACCTCCGATTTCCAGGAAGTCAGAAACTCTGCCAGAATCCCTTCCTGAATGCAGTCATCTACAGCTTTGCTGACAGCCTGGTCTAAGTGCATGGTTTTCGTATAGTGTCTGACCCTCTCTACATACTGCATATATTCTCCCATCAGGGAACAGGTTTCCTTTAAGGACTCATTAAAGCCGGAATTAATATTCAGAACAGTAACAGAAAGCTCTAAGTCCGGCTTTTCTGCAGGCTTTTCATAGGCATCGGAAAGCCTTAATACCGTCCGTTCCGGCATATCCCGTTCCCCGTTATAAAAGACTACAAAGTGGGGAGTGGGAAGTTTTAAAAGTGCGGACGCATAAAGCGAATCGTCTTTTATTAACTTCTGATACTCCCTTGCAGCATATAGGAGAATCCGCAGTGGCATATTGAGATAAATGGCATTTTCCAGAGTGACAATTTCCAAGTCCTGGGGATTCTGGTAATCGGTGCCGTTGACTGCATTAAACAGATCTAACAGTTGTCTGGGTTCCTGAAAGAGCATCCGGAAGAGAGAATCCTTATAGCTGCGTTTAGCCGTAAGAAGGGCGTGCTTTTTGCGTTTGTTTTTTCTGTTTTTCATAGACACTCCTTTGCAGGAGCAACATGGAAAATCTCCTGCTGTTTCACAAGAAAGGAAAAGCATAGATTTTCTGAAAAAATAAGAATAGCAAGACGGCCAGATGGCCAGAAAAGGATAGAAGAAATATATGCTTTACGTTGATATGTTTATTTAAAGTTTAGCACTGAAAGGAGAAGGTGACAAGATCCAATCGAACGACACTTTTCGACATTATTGAAACTTCGACATAATTGAAATTGCCGCAATATTGAAATGGTATGGAGACATGAAAACCCACCGGAAGAGCCTGACACTGGTAGTTTTTCGAATGATTGGCAACATAAAAAGGGGCATTTTAGTTGTTTGCCCCTTTGTTTTGGAAAAAGAAAAAAAGTCCAAGTCCTCCAAGGACAACGGCAATTCCCAGTCCCTGCTGAAGAGTAATGGATTCGCTTAAAATGAAATAGGCCAGAAAACAGGTTCCGATGGGTTCTCCCAGGATACTCATGGAAATGGTAGTGGCAGGAACCCATTTTAGCAGAATGTTGAACACGAACTGCCCAAAAATAGTAGAGATTACTGCCAGTCCGAGAAAACACAGCCAGGTATTTCCGGAATAAGAGAAAAAGGCATCCTGTTTTGACAGGGCATATACAGCCAGAAACAGGACGCTGCTGAAATAGCTGAGTACAGAGTACAGGATAACGCTGATTTTTTTTCGGGCAATCTGACCGATAAAGAAGTAGGCGCTGATAAATGCTGCTGCAGCCAATGCCATTCCGTCACCGAAAAGGGCGGACGATCCGGTCTGAAAATCCCCCCATCCGATAATAAAAGATCCTCCGATGGCGATGAGGCAGCTGACAATCTGGGCTCTTTTTAAGCGATCCTTCAGGAAAAAATAAGCAAGCAGGATGGAAAAAATGGGCTGCAAGGTTACCAGAACCGTTGAGCTGGCAACGGATGTGTAGATCAGGGACTCAAACCATAAAATATAGTGAATGGCTAAAAGTACGCCGGAAATCAGACACATTCCCCATTGTCTGCCGGAAAGTCCAGCAAGTTCCCGTCTGGCAGATTTACTGGACACAGCAAATGGAGCCAGCATAAGAAAAGTAAAAAACAGCCGATAAAATGCAGTAATAGAAGAAGGGGCGTCTGCCAGCTTTACAAAAATAGCAGAAGTAGACAGGCAGAGAACCCCGAAAATTAAAATAAGCGGTGTTGCAATCTTGCTTTTGGTTTCTAGTTTCATTAGTAAAATCCTCGTTTGTGATGTTAATCATGGCGGATAAACGCTTCCAGGCCTTCTAACTGGAAAGAAGGCGTATACTCTTCTTTGGCGCTGCTTTTTTCCTGCATATAGCCGTTGGTTAAGCCAAGCTCAATGGCAGCGTCTACCACCTTCTGGTATTCAAAAGAAGTGATCCGGCGGTTAATTTCCGGATGCTTTTCACTGTGAAAGACAGGAGTGTACTGGCTTAACAGGCTGATTAGATAATGGCCGTCGGGAAGGGTATCTTTTATCCAGTGGAGAAGCCGGATAGAATCCGTCCGGCATCCTGGAAGTACCATATGACGGATGATAGTCCCCTTTTTAAGCAGCTTATGAGGCTCGTCCCATATCAGTTCTCCTGTCTGCCGGACCATTTCTTCAACAGCCGGAGCAGCGAAGGCAAAATAGTCAGAAGCATTGGAGTAACGGGCGGAAATGCCGGAGTCGCAATACTTCAGATCCGGCAGATAAATATCTACATAACCATCCAGTTTTTTTAAGGTTTCAATCCGCTCATAGCCGCCGCAGTTGTATACAACGGGAATGGTCAATTTATGGCGGACCAGATCCAAAGCTTTGAGAATATCAGGAACATACTGGGTAGCAGTTACCAGATTAATGTTATAGGCGCCTTGTTCCTGGAGACGCAAAAAGGTTTCTCCCAATTGACTGGCGGTTAAGGGAGTGCCAAAGCGGCCGCTGCTGATGGTATGGTTCTGGCAGAAACAGCACCGCAGGGTACAGCCGGAAAAAAAGACGGCCCCGCTTCCGCCTTGGTCATTGGAAGTTCCGCTGATACAAGGTTCTTCCCAATGGTGCAGGGCAGCTCTGGCAGCCAGTATATGATCCGGACAGCCGCAGTAACCGGAAGAAGCTGTTCTGTCTGCCTTACACATTCTGGGGCATAAGGTACAGCAAGTATAATCCATTGACAATTCCTCCTGAGAACATTAAAATAATAGCCATGCCGATTTTCAAACGCCATTATACCGCCTTGCCTTTTGAAAAGCAAGATGGGAAATTTCAGTACGGCATACAAGGGGATGAGAGAATGAAACAGTCTGCTTTTCGATATGCATTTCCAAAAACGATACCGGTTCTGGTGGGGTATTTATTTTTAGGAGCTGCATATGGGATTTTAATGAAAGTCAATGGATTTGGACTTTTTTGGTCTGCGGCGCTGAGCCTTTTTGTCTATGCAGGAAGTCTCCAATATGCGGGAGTTGCCTTTCTTGCGGCGTCTGTCCATCCAGCCTATGCTTTTGCGATGGCGTTCATGATCAACGCCCGTCATTTGTTTTACGGGCTGTCTATGCTGGAACGGTACAAAGATATAAAAAAAGGAAAAGCGTATTTGATTTTTGCCCTGACAGATGAGACGTTTTCCATTGTATGCAATGAAAATCCGCCGGAAGGTCTGTCAAAAAGCGCCGTATATGTTTGGATTTCTTTTCTGAACCAGTGTTACTGGGTGGCGGGAAGCATCCTGGGAAGTCTGGCTGGAAACTTTATTACGTTTGATACGACAGGGCTGGATTTTGCTTTAACAGCGCTGTTTATTGTGATTTTTACGGATCAATGGCTGAGCCAGAAGGACCACAGGCCGGCGCTTACGGGTTTGATTGTGTCAGGGATCTGTTTGTGGCTGTTTGGTGCAGAAACATTTATTATTCCGGCTATGATAGGAATTTTAGCGGTAATCGTGTGGATGGGAGAAAAGGAAAAGAGAGGAGAACGGCAGAAATGACAGCAAAGATTTTGATTGCGGCAGCGCTGATTGCAGGAACAGTTATGACCCGTTTCCTGCCTTTTGTCCTGTTTCCGGACGGAAAAGAAAAACCCAGATACTTGGAATATCTGGGAAAAACGTTGCCTTATGCAGCGATGGGGCTTTTGGTCGTTTATTGTTTAAAGGGAGTGAACCTGTTTTCCGGATCCCATGGAATACCGGAATTGCTGGCAGCGGCCCTTACGGCTGGCCTTCACTGCTGGAAGCGGAATTCTCTGCTAAGCATTGGAGCAGGCACTGCTTTTTACATGATTCTGGTGCAGATGGTTTTTTAACTGCTTTTACAGACTATTCATTTTCCTGTTTGACCGGAATTTCAATTTGGGTAATGTAATCATCAAAGGTGTCAATGACTACTTCATTGATGCCTTTTTCGTATGCGTATCCATATAAAGTCAGATGATGGCGGGATGCGTAATCCAGAATCCGCTGATAACAATCGGGGAGACGATCCCAGCTTCCCTTGCAGAACGCACGGAGATATGTTCCGGCTGGCTGGATATGAAGCCCTTTTTTATGGGCAGGGGAAGGAATCTCAATAAACAGGGCGGTGTAGTCTAAAAATTTTTCTTCCATCAGATATTCGACAGGAGTGGCAGAACCATAAGCGGCATCATGGAGACGGTGAAGCTGACGCCGTTTTGTTTCCTTTACAACATTGGTGATTTCTTCTTCCAGGGTAAGGTTGCTGGAGGTGGGAACAAAGACCAGATATCTGGAAGGCCTTTGAATGAGAGAAATCTGGGACAAGTCCATGTGTAAAAGAGTATGCATTTCCTGGCAGCGGCTTTTTAAGGACGTTTGTATCTTTTTCAGATGGGAAATGGTCTGATTTAATTCTGTTATTTTTTCCGACAAAAGAACTTCTAAATGAGCAGCGGAACGGTGCTCCATAAACTCTTGAATTTCCTTGATGGAGACGTTTAATTCCCGAAGCATTAAAATGGTTTCTAAAGAGGAACTTTGAGCATACGAGTAGCAGCGATAGCCGTTTTCTTTGATGCAGGCAGGTTTCAGCAATCCAATTTCATCATACCACATTAAGGTCTTTTTATTGATTTCATGGAGTTCTGCAAACTGTCCGATGGTAAATAAAGCGTTCGTTTCGTTAATCATTAAAAAATCTCCCACAAAAACTCTTGACTGTACAGTTACTGTACGGTTTATTATAACGAAAGAATTTACGGATTTCAAGTTCAGGAGGTTTATAAAATGGAAAATCAAGGAACACAAAATGCGTACCAGAAGCCGGTAAATTTAAAAAACATTATGAAATTTGCCCTTCCGACCATTGCGATGTCACTGTTTATGTCTTTTTATACAATGGTGGACGGCTTTTTTGTAGCCAATCTTATTGGAACCGATGCATTATCGGCGATTAATTTAACGTCGCCGGTCATCTCTCTGGTTACCGCGGTTTCTACGATGCTGGCAACGGGAGGCAGCGCAGTAATTATGATGAAAATGGGAGAAGGGAAAGAAAAGCAGGCAAGAGAAGATTTTACAACTCTGATTTTAGTCAATGTTCTGGTAGGAATTGTGATGTGGGCGGCCGGATATGCCTGTATGGACTGGATGTTTTCTAAAATGAATTTATCAGAAGAAGTGTTAGGGTACTGCAAAGAATATTTAAGCCGTTATCTTTTGTTTACAGTACCGATTTTGTTAATGACCAACTTCGCCATATACCTGATTGCCTGCGGAAAATCATCCCTCTCATTTTTGTGCTCCGTAGGCGGAGGAATTACCAATATTGTACTGGACTATGTGTTTATTAAGAATTTCGGAATGGGGATAGGAGGAGCAGCCATTGCCACAGGACTGGGGTATTCGGTTACAACGGTGGTTGGAGTGGCTGTATTTGCAAGGAAGAAGAATCTGCTGCATTTTGAAAAACCGGTATGGCGGTTTGATGTGCTGAAAAAGTCAGCGGCCAACGGTTCTTCCGAAATGGCGACGGCTCTGGTAACTGGAATTACCACAATGATGTTTAACTGGACTATGCTTCGCTATGTGGGAGAAGACGGAGTAGCTGCTATTACGATTATTATGTATGTCCTGATGTTTGCAAGTTCTCTGTTCAGCGGGTATTCTTACGGTGTTGCTCCCATGATTAGCTTTTATTATGGGGAACAGAACCATGAGAAATTAAAGAAGCTGATCCGTACCAGTTTAAACATTATTGCAGTGATTTCAATGGTCTCGGCTGCGGCTTCTATAGGAATGACAAGACCTCTGGTAGCAGTATTTACCAGACCGGATAATCCCGTATATGACCTGGCGGTTACCGGCAACCGGCTTTGCAGCATTGCCCTGCTGTTTGTGGGATTTAACATCTTTGCCAGCAGTATGTTTACGGCCTTAAATAATGGCGTAGTATCGGCGGTTCTGGCATTTACCCGTTCCTTTGTGTTTATGGTTATCTGCCTGCTTCTTCTGCCTGCTTTGTTGGGAGTAACCGGTATCTGGCTGGCCAATCCGCTGGCAGAACTGATGGCAATTGTGCTTTCCGCTGCTATGTTTGTGAAATACCGGAAACGGTATGGGTATTGAAGGAGTGCGCCATCTTTATCCTTGTAAGTGTCCGGATATTATGATAAACTTGTATATAATATATAAAAAATATCGGATAAAACAAATTGAAATGGCCAAATTCTACAATGAGAGGTGATTGGTATAGAAAGGAACCAAGAAAGAGATTCCCTGTTTTTGTGTGAAGATTCGTATGTTGTCCATGTAAATCCCGATACTGGAAAGACGCAAAACATGAAAAGCCATCAGGAGAATTGTATGTTTCTTGCAGAACAGAATTGTCCGCTTCCAATTTTGCAGAATCTGGTAAAGGTGTCGATTTTGCTTCATGATTCAGGAAAACTCGTACAGGAATTTTCCGACTACATGGAAGATGTCAGGAAAAATGGTAAAAATGCAAGAAAACGACAGATTGATCATGCATCTGCCGGCGGCCGTATGATCGAAAATATGCTTGGAGATATTTTGCTTTCTCAATTAGCAGGTACGGCAATTTACTCCCATCATGGAATTCAGGATTGTATTGACATGGATTCAGGAGAAAGTCTGTCAGAAAAAAGAAGACAAAAAGAAATTAATTTTTCTGAAGTGGAAGAAAGATTTTTTCGGATAGTGGACAAAAAGAGTCTGCTGCAATATTTGAGGAACGCCAATCGGGATGTGAAGCGAATCTGCAGCTATATAAGTGATTTTGAGAAAAGGGCAGGAGAAGCAAATTGCGGCTCTAAGGAGTTTTATTTGGGAATGTATGAACGGCTGATTTTGTCTGTTTTAATCGACAGCGATTGGACAGATACTGCCTGTTTCGCGAATGGGGAAGAACTGCCAAAACGGATTTCAAAAGAAGAAACTCAGAAACTATGGGAAGAGTCGATTCAAAACTTCGAAAAGTATAAGAAAGACCTGAAGGAAAACGGAAAAAAGAGTGCGCTTAATGTCTATCGGGATGAAATTTCAGAGCTTTGTTACGAGGCTTCACAAAGCGGGCAGAAGCTGTATCGTCTGACCGTACCTACAGGGGCAGGAAAAACCCTTGCCAGTCTTCGGTTTGCGTTATATCATGCACAAAAATATCAGAAGCGCCATATTATTTATGTTGCGCCATACAATTCCATATTGGATCAAAATGCAGAGGACATCCGAAAGGCAGTAGGAAATGATGACATTGTTTTAGAACACCATTGCAACGTGTTTTATGAAGATGAGAAAAGGGAAGAAACATATAAAAAACTGACAGAAAACTGGGATTCAACTCTTATCGCAACTACGGCGGTCCAGATGTTAAATACCTTGTTTTCTTCTCAAAAGAGCAGTATACGAAGAATGTATAATTTATGCAACAGTATCATTATCTTTGATGAAGTACAGGCTCTGCCAGTCAGAGGAACCGAGCTGTTCCATCTTGCGGTGAACTTTTTGACAGAATTCTGCAATACGACAGTGATACTCTGCTCCGCGACCCAGCCGTCACTGGCCCGAACAAAGGAAAACAATCTGTTCCGATGCAAAGAAATGATAGAAGATGCTGAAAAATACAGAGATGCATTTAAAAGAGTTGAGTTTGAGGACAAGACCAATTTGGTTCCAGGGGGAATGGAACCAGAAGATTTAGGAGAATTTGCCCGAAAATCTTTTCAGAGATATGGTTCTGTACTTGTGATTGTAAATACAAAAGCCTGCGCGAAGCGGGTTTACGAAGTCTTAAAGCAGTCTTGCGAAGAGGAATATGAATTATATCATCTGAGCACCTCTATGTGTCCGGAAAACAGGAAAGAAGAGCTGGAAGCGATTAAAAATAAGTTAAAAGAGAAGAAAAACGTGATTTGCGTCAGCACTCAGCTGATAGAAGCCGGAGTCAATCTTTCCTTTGGATGTGTTATCCGTTCTTTGGCGGGCCTGGACAGTATTATCCAGGCCGCAGGACGGTGCAACCGCCATAAAGAGCAGGATATGGGGAAGGTGTATGTGATAAAAATGGCTCAGGATGCAGAACAATTGGGAAATCTGGCAGACATCCGGCAGGCAGGAGAAGCTTCAGAAAAGTTTTTTTATCATTTTCACCGGAATCCAGAAGAGCTTGGAAACAGCCTGGATTCAGAAGAAGCGATAAAAGTGTATTATCAGACATATTTTCAGTCCGCAGGATCAGCGGCCACGAAATATCCCAGCAGGATTCCAGGCGTAACTTTAGAAGAGCTTTTAGGAAGAAATGATGCAGGGCAGCGCCAGTACATCAGAAAGCACAATGGAAGAAGCAGAAAATCGCCTTTAAACCAGGCATTCCGGACTGCAGGAGAAGATTATCAGGTAATTCCGGAAAATGAAAAAGTAACAATCATCGTTCCTTATGATGCAGAAGCAGAAGAGGCAATTTCTATTGTGTCACAAAAGTATACCACGCTGTCTGAAAAGAAAAGGGCGCTTCGGAGGCTGCAGAGATATTCTGTAGGAATTCCAGAAGAGCTTGCAAAGAAACTAAATAATGCACTTCAAAAAATAGGAGATACGGAATTTCTTGTTTTAAGTATGGATTATTATGATAAAAAATTAGGGGTTCTGGATACGCCAAAGATTCATTTTTTGGAATTTTAAGGGAGGTGAGGTTATGGAAAAATATAGAAATACAATCGAATATGAGGTGTATGGGGATTATGCACTGTTTTCTGATCCGGTTACCAGGGCAGGAGGGGAAAAATCCAGTTATCATATTCCGACGTACGAGGCATTAAAAGGAATTACAGAGAGCATTTATTGGAAACCTACGATTGTTTGGGTAGTGGATGCAGTCCGGATCATGAATTTCATCCAGACAGAGACCAAATCAATACGTCCAATTGGCTACAGTGGGGGAAATGAGCTGGCGTATTATACATACTTAAAAAAGGTCCGCTATCAGGTGCGGGCACATTTTGAGTTTAATCTGAATCATCCGGAGCTGGCAGAAGACAGAAATGAACATAAACACCATAACATTGCAAAAAGGATGGTTCAAAGAGGCGGACGGAGAGATGTATTCTTAGGAACCAGGGAGTGTCAGGCATTTGTGGAACCCTGCGTATTTGGAGAGGGAGACGGATATTATGATGAAATGCCTGGAGAGGTTGCCTATGGCTTTATGTACCATGGAATTACCTATGCGGACGAGGCCATTCTGGAAAATGAGAAGAATAAAATGACAGTCAATTTCTGGCGGCCAGTTATGAAGAATGGGATTATTGAATTGATACGTCCGGAAGAATGTGCAGAGAAGAGAGTTATTAGAGAAATGACTCCGACAGTATTTGGTCAGGGTCGTTTCACAGGACTTAGGGAGTTTTCCAACGAGGAGGTGGCAGATTGAGCTGGCAGGAAGAGTTGATTGCGCTTTATGAGAAAAATCAGTCACAGGCAGGATCTATTCAATACAAAGAGTACATAAAAGAGGGAAAAAAAGAAAGACTTCCCTATGTACTTTTGCCGCCGTTTCATACGACAGTTATTGCACATATTCAGGTAACCATCAGTGCAGAAGGCGATTTTATCAGTGCATCCAGAGTGGATGAGGAAGATAAAATGACGATTATTCCAGTCACTGAAAAATCAGGAAGCAGGACAGCAGGAAAGGCGCCTCATCCGCTGTGTGATAATCTGAAGTATCTTGCTGGGGATTATGAGAACTATGTGCAGGAGAAAAAAGAGAATGCCGGAAGCTTTTATGAAGATTATATGCAGCAGCTGGAAAAATGGCATTTATCGCCATATACCCATGAAAAAGTGGACGCGGTGTATTTTTATTTGAAAAAAGGAAGTTTAATTCAGGACTTAGTAAGGGAAAAGGCTTTAGAAGTAAATGAATCCGGATTTTTATCTGAAAATGTTAAGATAGGAACAGAGGATCAGACGAAGGCGTTTATCCGATTTGTAGTTCGGAGTAAAACGGGAATGGATTTTATGACGCCGGATGAATGCTGGAAGGATACTTCCCTGCAGGAATGTTTTATTCGATACAACCGTTCTCTGGAAGGGGAAACGGAATTGGATTATTTAACAGGGGAGTATCAGACCCCGTCCTATCTTCACTCAAAGAAAATCCGGAACGAGGGGGATGGAGCCAAGCTGATTTCCTCAAATGATGAACGGGATTATACATTTCGAGGACGATTTGTGACAAAAGAACAGGCATTTTCCATAGGAAATGAGACTTCCCAAAAAATGCACAATGCTTTGAAATGGATTATCAGAAAGCAGGGAAGGAGTTTTGATACCCTGACTATCGTTACCTGGGAGTCAGGCGGAAAAAAGATGCCTCTTTGGGACTGCGATACGGAAACCATTATATCTGTGGCAGAAGAGGACCTGGCAGGGGAATTTCAAGATACGTACCTGGATGAATGGGGAGACACAGAACCTCTGGATTCAGACGAAAATCCTATTACAGCCCAGCAATTTTACAACGCACTGGAAGGTTACAGAAAGCAAGTGGATAATACGTCAAATATGATTTTGATGGCATTTGACGCAGCGACAACAGGACGTCTTAGCCTTGCAGAGTATAAACAGCTTGAAACTGCCAGGTATCTGGAAAATATCAAAAAGTGGCATGAGTAATGCGGATGGCTGCAATATAAATTAAAAAATGGGAAAAAGGTAGCTTACTACGGAGTTCCAGGCGTTCGGGACATTGCAGATATTCTATATGGTACGGAATCAAAAGGCCGGATGACCATTGTTGATAAAAATGGAAAAAAGCTGTATGGAGAATTGAGCCGCAGACTTCTGCCATGTATCTGGGATGGAAGGTATATTCCGATGGATGTCCTTCATACCGTTGTAAGCAAAGCTTCTATGCCTCAAAACTATAAGGAACGATATAATTGGGAGAGAGTGCTGTTATTAGCCTGTTCGTTTGTGAAAAAGAATAGATATGACCGTAACCAAAAGGAGGAATGGAACGTGGCATTAAATGAGACGTGTACGATCAGAGATTATTTATATGGAAGGCTTCTTGCCTTGGCAGACAGAATTGAATACCGGACTTATGATTTGGACAAAGATGCCGGAAGAGTTACAAATGCGAAAAGATACATGAGCACCTTTTCACAAAGGCCGTTCGACACCTGGAAAATTATCGAGGAAAACCTGCAGCCTTATCTGAATAAACTTTCGGCAGCCGAAAGGAGATATTACGAGAATTTATTAGATAGTATCTGCCAGATGTTTGATGTAGAAGAATTTCAGAAGAATGATAAATTGGACGGTTTATATTTGCTTGGATTCCACAGCCAGTCCTACGAACTGAAAAAGTATAAAAAAGCCAATGAGTAAGGGAGGTAACATCATGAGCGAATTAACAGGAAAGATTGATTTTACATTGTTTATTGGGGTATCAAATGCAAATCCAAACGGCGATCCGCTGAATGGAAACCGTCCTAGGATTGATTTAGACGGATATGGAGAAATTTCGGATGTCTGTATTAAAAGGAAGATTCGGAACCGGCTTCAGGATTTAGGAGAGAAGATTTTTGTACAGTCTGACGACAGGGCGGATGATGGATTCCGGAGTTTAAGAGAGCGGGCAGAGGGATGCCAGGAATTAAATAGTGAAATCAATAAAAAGAAAAAAGCCGACAGAGAAGTGTGCATGAAAATTGCCTGCAGGGAATGGATTGATGTAAGAAGCTTTGGACAGGTATTTGCGTTTAAAGGAGAAGAGGTATCGTTTGGCGTCCGCGGCCCTGTTTCCATTCATCAGGCAGTGAGTTTATCTCCTGTAGATATTATTAGTATGCAGATTACAAAAAGCGTAAATAGTGAAGCAGGAAAAGAGAGCAAGGCATCCGATACAATGGGAATGAAACATAGAATCGGTTTTGCGGTTTATAAAGTAATGGGAAGTGTTAATGTCCAGCTTGCAGAAAAAACAGGATTTTCAAAGGAAGATGCAGAGCTTTTAAAGGAAGCATTACGGACATTATTTGAAAATGATGCATCTTCTGCCAGACCGGATGGAAGCATGGAAGTTTGCAGAATGTATTGGTGGCAGCACAATGAAAAAACACCAGCAGTTTCCAGCGCTAAGATACAAAAGGGATTTCAGATCAAGGAAAAGGTAAGCAGACCAAAGAAATTTGAGGACTATGAGATTACCTGGGATGTGGAGGATTGTGTAAAACCGGAGGTATTTTAATTTGTATAAGGAAGAGGATTTTCTTCAACTGTCAGGAATCCAGCATTTTGCTTTTTGCCGCAGACAGTGGGCTCTGACTTATATCGAACTTCAATGGCAGGAAAACGTAAGAACAGTAGAAGGGCGACTGCTCCATGAGACTGCCCATGATGCTTCTATAAAAGAAAAAAGAGGAGATTTGATAGTTGTCAGGGCGATGCCGGTACATTCCAGGGAACTTGGAATCAGCGGAGAATGTGATGTTGTGGAATTTCATAAGTCAAAAGATGGAGTGACAATTTTTGGCAGGGAAGGAAGATATACCGTTGTACCAATTGAATATAAACGTGGAAAACCGAAAGCGACAGATGCAGATGAACTTCAGATAACTGCACAGGCAATCTGCCTGGAAGAAATGTTATGCTGTGAAATTCCTTATGGTTATCTCTACTATGATGAGATAAGACGCAGGGAGAAGATAACATTTACAGAGAAACTGCGGCAAAAAGTAAAGGATATGTTTATAGAAATGCATAAATATTATTCCCAGGGATATACGCCGAAAGTGAAAATCAGTAAAAGCTGCAATGCCTGTTCTTTAAAGGATATCTGCCTTCCGGTATTGAATAAAAATGTATCGGTAAAGAATTATATTGACAGCAGAATGAGAGAGGAGGAAGCCAGGTGAAACGACTGTTAAATACGTTGTATGTAACAGGAAAAAATCGTTATCTTTCTCTGGATGGTGAAAATGTTGTTGTTTTAGAAGAACAAAAAGAGATTGGCAGGGTTCCTCTTCACAATCTTCAAGGGTTTGTTACATTTGGCTATACTGGAGCAAGTCCGGCCCTTATGGGAACCTGTGCCCAGAAGAATATCGATCTTACCTTTATGTCTGCCAATGGAAGATTTTTGGCAAGAGTAACAGGAGAAGTGAAAGGAAATGTTACTTTGCGAAAGCAGCAGTATCGGGTTAGCGAGGATAAGGAAAAAAGCGTTCAGATTGCAAAAAACTTTATTTTTGGAAAAGTTTATAACGCAAAATGGATTCTGGAGAGGGCTGCAAGAGATTATCCAATGCGTCTGGATTCTGGTCAGCTGAAAGCAAAATCGGCTCTTTTAAGAAACAGCTTAGAGGAAATCAGAAACTGTATGGACAGTGCCAGATTGCTGGGACTAGAGGGAGAAGCAGCAACCGTGTATTTTTCCGTATTTGATCAACTGATACTGCAGCAAAAAGAAAATTTCTTTTTTCATGGGAGAAACAAAAGACCTCCATTGGATAATGTAAATGCAATGCTTTCTTTTGCGTATAGCTTGCTGGCAGGAATGTGCGGTTCGGCTTTAGAAGGAGTCGGGCTGGACGCCTATGTTGGATTCTACCATACAGACAGACCTGGAAGAATGTCATTGGCTCTGGATTTGATGGAAGAACTCCGCGGGGTAATGGCAGATCGCTTTGTTTTAACAATGATTAGCATCAGTGTACAGGGGGCAATACGGTCAGAAACGTCCAGATGACGCGCCTGC
>OHJQ01000699.1_pt1 | contig 22470 bp, 20 predicted proteins | sample 1568601 | NCBI WGS metagenome assembly OHJQ01 (sample SAMEA3879599, study PRJEB24766) | human gut metagenome | biome: human-associated habitat; feature: feces | place: USA | collected 1985/1987 | reverse complement strand
AAAGGCAGGAGATTTCTCTAAGTAAGACTACCGTCCATAAATATATGAACCAAATTCTGGGACTTCATGCAAGGATCATGAGAAAGAAGCCGGCATATGTCCATGGAACAAAAAATAAGATTTTCCCAAACCTCCTAAAGCAGGATTTCCATTGTACGGAGCCAAACCGGATATGGTGTACAGATTTCACCTATATCCGTATGAGGAATGGAAAAATGCGTTATAACTGCTCTATTCTTGATTTATATGACCGTAGTATAGTTGCCACTTTAAATTCGGATTATATCAATACGGAATTGGCAAAAGCAACTTTAGAGAAGGCACTGATGGAAGAAAAGCCTGAAAAAGGATTGATTTTACATAGCGATCAAGGCTGCCAGTTTACATCATGGGGGTTTATCAATTATTGTGAAAGCAGGGGGATTTGTCAGAGTATGAGTAAGGCAGGCTGTCCTTATGATAACGCACCGATGGAGCGCTTTTATAACACACTAAAAAATGAACTGATATATCCTAATCATTTTTATGATGCAGCCAGCTTAGATGAAGCACTAAACCGATATGTGTACGTATGGTACAATCATGTCCGTCCTCATTCCTACAATGATTGGAAAACACCATTTGAAGCTCGATATGCCGGGTGAATTTTCGAACAAAGTGTTACAAAAATGCTTGACCACTACAAGCGAGCAAGAACTGCTCGAAGAAGAAATAAAAGACGTTCGGGACTGGAACTCTAAATTGCAAGTTCAGGTAAATAAATCATCCGTTGAAGCGGTGGATCAGGCACAGCAGAGACAGGAAGAAGCAGAGAAACAGGCAAAGCAGGCAGTGGCCCAGGTTGAAAGGGAAAAGAAACGGGCAGATGTGGAGATACAAAGAGCAAATCTAAATGCCAAAAGACAGATGGATATATTGAAAGAAAAAGAATATTTCTGGGGAGCAGGATATGTGACAATAATTTTATTTTCAATATTGAAAAGTAGTGCTTTTCAAAGAGATTTGCTTGATTTTTTTAGAGTTCCGATCAGATGGTATTGTCGATTTATAGAATGGCTGGTGATACCGACCTATGATGATGGTTTTGGAAATCAGGTGGCATATCAGGCAGGTGAAGCATGGCTTTTCCGAATTTTGGCGTTAGCGTTGTTTATAATAATTGGAGTGATTTCAGTTCTGTATATTATTGAAGGAATCCAGATTTACAAAAAGCAGTGGGATGATATTTCAAAATTATGCTTTTTATCCAGTCTTGCAGGAATTGTAGTTCTGGGAGATATTATCAGAGAGTGGCTTCTGGTCAATTTGCTTATAATATTCCTTTTGATTAATATCGCAATGATGGTGTTAAAAATGTGGATGAAAAAAAGTTTTAGAAGTAGAAAATGAAAAAATGTATATAAGTTTCAGCAAAACTTGTGAAAAACAAGTATTAGAAAAATTATTTTTTGATAAATTGGAACAGAAAATCCAGGAGATCCATTTGGATAGCAGGTTGAAATAATAGAAGCCGATATTTTATTTCAGTAAAACTGGAATAAAATATCGGCTTTGAAAGGTTAATTTGAAATATTTTCAATCTGTCATTGCTTTGATGGTTCGTGGAGGCCAGCTTCCTTTTGGAGCTAATATAGGATCAATTAAAAATGTTTTTCCACCATAATATAAAAAAATAGTGGCATTTCGTATTTGCTGAAGGTACATGAAAATGTTCTCCTGTTAAATGATATTTTGTAAGTTGTTTTCTATAGATATCCGCTGATAGTAGATATCTATGATATCCTGTAAAGTAATCGTATTCATTTTTTCTTCGGCAGTCTTTTGAATTTCATTATAAAATCCCTGCAAAGATAACTGAATGTTAATGCCAACGCCACATTCTGGATTAGTATGAGTATCTAAATGAAGCAATGGTTTATCACCTTCAACTGCTTTATAAATATCCAGCAATGTAATCTGATCTGCTGGTTTTGAAAGAGAAGGACGGGCATGTCCGGCTACACTGGTCATAAGTTCCGCTTTTTTTAGTTTTAACATAAGCTGGCGTACAAAGCCGGGATTTGTATGGATACTTTCTGCAATTGAGGCACTGGAGAGGGATTTTTCCTGGTTGATAGCAATCAGAACCATCACATGAACAGTATCGCTTAATTTCGTTGAGTATTTCATAATAAGAAACTCCTTGTAGTATGATATAATGATCTTGTTTTCGCGTTTTTGGGGTGAAAATATTTCTGGTTTGTTTAAAACATCCCAAGTTCTCAACAGTTCTTTTAAATGTGTTGATAAACTATACATTTTTAATGCTTTGATGATTGTAAATAATATAATTACAACTATAATGGGAGTTAAAGGAAAAGTCAACACAGTAATGAAACTTACGGAGGATTGTATCATGTGCTATTTATACACCAGAATCCAAAAAACATATGACTAAAAAAATGTATCACCTTTATTATCGTGAAAACAGGGAAGGTTCACAGCCTGAAGAAGAATATGAAGCAAATTTATTAAGAGCATACCGGCATTTAGATGCATGCAGATTGAAAAAAGGGATGGCAATGTCCAACATGCCTGAATTGCTGTTTTTATGGAAAAGATTATGAAACTATGACTGAGGTAATGGATGAAAGAGAATCCGTACAAAGTTAGATTTATGAGAACACCAAAATCTTTGTATAAACATTGATTATTACATGATACTATAAATGTTCACAAAGGAGAGTTTATGGAATACAAAAATCAAACAGAAAATCGTGCATTTCAGGAAATGTTGCAGGCAGCAGTAAAACGGCTGCAAAATCGTTCCGGAGAGGATCTTGCTGCAAAAAGTGGGGCTGTTTTTCATAGCAGCCGAAATGTGCTTGAAGTACTGAGTTTTTATGAAACGATTGAAATTCAACTCCCCGAGTTTCGTATTAACTCAGACATGGACGAATGGCATTATCTGACATTGCTGCATTATCTGGATATGGCTGATGGAACAGAAGGTTCACAGAAGCTCATTACTTTTGGTAACCTGAAAGATGGATTGATTCGGGGAACCAAGTTTGACCGGACTGCAGAGCAGAAACTGGAAAAGCTTTTGCAGGATAAAGATCCTGAGAAAATTCAGAAAGCATGTAAAAACCTAGGTGCAGAATTCATAGAAACAAAGGCGGATCTGTGTGCTGTTTTTCCAGTTCTGCCAAGATATCCGGTAACTTTAAAGATATGGTTTGCAGATGAAGAATTTCCTGCATCTGGCAAAATATTTCTTCAGGATCATGCCGATCATTATCTGAGTGTAGAAGATGCGGTAACAGTTGGAGAAATTTTGCTGCAAAAATTATCGGAAGCCTTTTCTTCTCTCTAATCATGAATCAGAAAACTTTCCAACCCGGCTTTGATAAATTTGTCGATTACTGTCTGAATCTGTTTCCAGTCATTACAGTGATTGCGGAGCATCAGTCTGTTGATGGAAAGGCAGCCATTCATTTGAAAATAAAAAACCGATTCTGCCTGTTCAAAGGTCAGGAGGCTGTGTGACATAAGCCAGGTCACATAGCCTTCTTTTGTATTTTCTGCTATTTTTTCCAGAAGAATAGGGGCAATTGCATCATCCAGAAACAGTGCCCTGTATTGTGATTCCATCTGTATTTTCTGACAGAACGGATAGGAACAGCTTTTTTGATTTAGACAGAATAAATGATCTACAGTTGTTAACATATCCTGAGTCATATCATTAAAAATATCTGATAATACATCATGGATATCGTAGTAATGAAGATAAAAAGTGCCACGGTTGATTTCAGCATTTTTGCAGATCTCTGTAACTGTAATTTTCGTAAAACTTTTCTGATTTAACAACTCTAAGAACGTATCTTTTATGGTTTGCCTGGTATAGCGGGTACGGCGATCTTGTTTTCTCGTTTTTTCTGACATTATATACTCCTGTATTAGTTAGTATCATATAATTTCTCAACAATTTTTCTGATGTGTTGAGTAACCATACAAATCTCACAGATTGATTATTGTAATTCATATAGTAACAACTATAATGAGGTTTAAAGAAAAAGTCAACAGATTGTTCAGAATTTTAGGAGGAAAAACATGGGACATGTAATTGCAGTATCAGGAAAAGGTGGCGTAGGGAAAACAACCCTTTGTGGATTGTTAATTCAATATTTATGTGAAAATAGAAAACATCCGGTTTTAGCTGTAGATGCAGATGCAAATGCGAATTTGAATGAAGTGCTCGGCGTTGAACCGGAGATTACACTCGGAGAACTGAGAGAAGAGATTGAACGTGCAGGAGTTGATCCACGATATCAGATTCCGGCAGGAATGACAAAACAGGCTTATCTGGAAATGCGTCTTTCCGATGCAATTGCAGAAGAAGACGATTATGATTTGATGGTAATGGGGCGAACCCAGGGACAGGGCTGCTATTGTTTTGTAAATGGTCTTGTGCAGACCCAGGTTCAGAAACTGCAAGGTCATTATCCATATATTGTGGTTGATAACGAAGCAGGTATGGAACATATCAGCAGAGGAATCCTGCCAATGATGGAAGTTGCGATTCTTGTAAGTGACTGTTCCAGAAGAGGTGTTCAGGCAGCCGGACGTATTGCAAAGCTGATGAAGGAGTTAAACTTTAAACCACAGAAAACTGGATTAATCGTGAATCGTGTTCCGGATGGAAAACTGGATGCCGGAACTCTGGAAGAAATTCGAAATCAGGGACTGGAATTGTTAGGGGTTGTGCCACATGATGACCAGGTATATCAGTATGACTGTGATGGAAAGCCGATCATACAGCTTCCGAAAGATTCTCCTGTAAGAAGTGCACTGGGAGAAATTGTAAAGAAGTTGGGATTGTGAGTTGGAGGATTGAAAGTTTGAAGATTGAGTAAACAGAAATATTATCTGATTTGGCATAACTAATTGTAAAGAAAGGAAAATCTTCATGAGAAATCATTGGGCAGAAATAGAAAAATATTTAGAAGACCAGAAGATAGCGCAGGAACTAATTGGAGAACTGAGAGATTTTCACATGCGTTATGAGGTAGAGGATCAGGTAAAGGAACGGGTAGAAAAACCGGATATCCTGTTTTATGGGAAAAAGATTCTGGAAATGTCAATAGCAGCGCTTCTTCAGGGAGATAACCTGTTACTTTCCGGTGCGAAAGCTACAGGGAAAAATGTACTATGTGAGACACTGGCATGGATATTCGGAAGACCGGAATACGACATTTCTTTTCATGTAAATACAGACAGTGCCGATCTGATTGGAACGGATACCTTTATAAATAATGAGGTTCGCCTTCGGAAAGGCCCCATCTACCAATGCGCGGAATTTGGAGGATTTGGAATCCTGGACGAAATCAATATGGCAAAAAATGATGCGGTTTCTGTACTGCATGCCACACTGGATCATCGGCGCAGAATCGATATTCCAGGATATAACAGGATTTTACTTCATCCGGCAACACGATTTATCGGCACGATGAATTATGGTTACGCAGGTACCAGAGAGCTAAATGAAGCATTGGTTTCAAGGTTTATGGTAATTGATATGCCTGAAATGGATGAGGATAGTGTCCTTTTTGTATTAAGACAACATTTTCCAGATGGGGGAAAAAGTGCACTGAAAGCTTTTGTAGGACTGTTTCTGGATCTGCAGATCAAAGCTTATCATGGAGAAATCTCAACAAAATCTCTTGACCTGAGAGGATTGGTTTCTGCTGTAAAAGCCACAAGAAGCGGACTTTCTCCAATTGATGCAATCCAGATGGGGATCATAAATAAAAGTTTTGATGTATTTGAAAAAGAAATCATAGAAGATGTGGTTTCTACCAGAATCCCATCTTCCTGGACCGGAAAAGACATATGGGGGTAAACTTGTATGGAGGATATCAGATGGCCGGCGGAACAACTGGAAGAACATCGTCTGGAGGTCAGCAATCGTATCAGAAATCTTTTTTGGACAGTCAGTGGTGATTATGATATGGAATTTGAACCGGACACAGAAAAATATGTTTATTCAAAACAAACGGTTCTATATGAGGCAGTGAAGCAGGGTGCCTTTGCACGATATTTTGACCAGAAGAAACTTGGCATGTATTTGATGAAAAAAATACATTTTTCTGCTGGAGAAGATATGCTTTTGCCTCTTGCTGGATTATGCATGGATGCTGCAGTGAATCGTTTTATCATTCGAGAACGTTTGGGAACAAAGGAAATCAGAGAACAGGCATTCGGAGAATTGGAAAAGGCCGAGGAAGAGCAGGTATCAGATAATGCTGGAACAGACCTGATTCACAGGATTAGGCTTCTGTATATAAGGCATGTTCTGAAGAACACAGACGATAAGGAAATGGATCCGCAGGCAGAGATTGCATTGTACAAGATTCTTTCTCTGAAGGATGCAGAAAATACGGAAGATGTCATAAACGTGATAGATGAGGTTTATAATCATGTTCTGGATCCCTCTTTTGAAAAAAAGAATGGAAATCTGGAGAAGATTCTGAATTTACCGGATATGGCATTGGCCAATGACGCGTGGCAGGAATGCATGACAGATGAACAGATGGAAGACATCATTCAAAAATATCTTTCTAATATCAAAAAAAAGATGATGAGTCTGGATATCAGAAACAAAAAGAAAAAAAGATTTTATTTCTCTCCGGAAAATGAAGAAGTTCCGGAAAGCTCGGAGAATATAAATCCACAGGCAGTGCGACGGATACGGGAATATGTGGAACTGAATTACGGAAAATCGTATCTAAGTGAATCGGAGCAGGCCAGAGTCAACCGGAAATTTTGTACAGGAATCCATAAAAACTGTAACCTGTATCTTACAGATGGAATATTACAGAGCCCTGTGATTAAAAATAATCAATACCGTTTTTCTCAGCTTCAGTTTGAAAAAAATAAAGCCTATTATGGAAATAATCACTGGATCATCAAAAGAAATATTTCTGTGTTGGCAGAGTCACTGAAACGGGCATTTATAATCCGAAAGGATGATTTTGTCAGCAGATCTGATGCAGGGCAGCTTGTTCCTGAGAGGTTATGGAAAATTGGAAGAACAGACGATGACAAGTTATTTAATAGAAAAAAAAGATCTGATGATTCTGAGTTTGTAATAGACGTCCTGATTGATTCCAGTGGTTCCCAGGCTAACAGACAGGCTCAGGTAGCGGCTCAGGGATATATTATCAGTGAAGCATTAAGCCAGGCAGGAATTCCTCATCGGGTGACAGGATACTGTGCTTTCTGGGGATATACAGTACTTCAGAGATTTCGGGATTATGAAGATCCAAGGGAAACAAATGAAAGAATCTTTCAATTTCGGGCGTATGCAAATAACAGAGATGGGCTTGCACTGAAAACAGTCTGTTCCTCTCTCATGGAGCGACCGGAAAAAAATAAGATTTTAATCGTATTAAGTGATGGAAAACCTTGTGATATGAGCATACAACGACCAGGAACCCGCCAGCCCAAGATCTATGACGGAGAAGGAGCTGTGAAAGATACTGCATATGAGGTGCGTCGAGCCAGAAATCAGGGAATTTTCGTAATTGGTATTTTTGTAGGGAATGAAGAAGAACTCTCCGTGGAAAAGAGAATCTATGGAAAAGATTTTGCCTATATTCGTAATATCAGCAATTTTTCCCGTATAGTAGGAACTTTTTTGCGAAGACAAATTGATATGGAATGAAAATGGAGGAATCACTATGGGTAAAATTGAATTTTCCAATTGCCAGGATGTAAGAAATCAGAAAAAGATACAGGAATTAGACTGTCCACGCTGTCATGAACCGGGAGGCATTGAAGCCTTTGTGAAAGACGGGATACTTGCAGAGGACGGAGTATGTGATAACTGCGGATATATTCTTCCAGAAGGAACAGAACTGGAGGAAGTGGAGTAAGAAGCATTTAAGGAGAGAACAAATGAAAATTGCTGTAACTGGAAAAGGCGGAGTAGGGAAAACTACGATATCTGCAGTATTAGCACGGCTGTATGCAGAAGAAGGAAAAAAAGTATTTGCTGTAGATGTGGATCCAGATGCAAATCTTGGACTTGCACTGGGTTTTTCAGAGGAAGAACTGGAGAGTATTACGCCTATCAGTAAAATGAGAAGGTTGATTGAGGAGAGAACAGGTGCAGATAAAAGTAATACTTTTTATAAAGTCAATCCAAAAGTGGATGATATTCCTGAAACTTACGGAAAAGAAAATAATGGTGTTCGACTTCTGGTTTTGGGAACTGTGGAAACTGCGGGAGGCGGATGTGTATGCCCTGAAAATGTAATGTTGAAACGAATTATTAATAATTTGGTTTTACATAGAGATGATATAGTAATCCTGGACATGGAAGCAGGACTTGAGCATTTAGGACGGGGAACAACGGAAGGAATGGACCAATTTATCGTCGTGATAGAGCCGGGGGCCAGAAGTGTTCAGACTTATAAAAATGTAAAACGTTTGGCAGAAGAATTGGGTGTAAAGGAAGTAAAGGTCATAGCAAATAAAATCAGAAATGATGAAGATGAAAAGTTTGTAAGGTCTAGAATCCCGAAGCAGGATTTTTTGGGATGTGTTCATTATAATGCAGAAGTTATAGAAGCAGACAGAGAAGGAAGATCCCCTTATGGATGCAGCAAGACAGCTACGGATGAAATTCGAGAAATTAAGGGGATATTTGATGTAATGGCAAAATAGACATTATATTAATTATTTTTCGAAAACAGTTTGAAGCATGGCCATATGTAATGCTTATTATTAAAAAAAGGAGTAAATATAGAGATGAAAATAGCAGTTTGTGGAAAAGGTGGATGTGGAAAAAGTACAGTAACCAGTCTTTTGGCTAAGGCTTTAGCCAGACGAGGAAAAGAAATTTTGGTAATTGATTCCGATGAATCTAATTATGGTCTACATCGACAGCTAGGTATGAAGCTTCCCAGAGATTTTACAGACTATTTCGGTGGTAAGCAAAATGTTTTAAATGATATGATGTTATCAAAATTTACTCATCAGTTTTTTGAGGAAACCTGGACTATAGATGATATACCGGAAGATTATTATAGTCTGAAGGACGGTGTAAAACTGATGAGCAGTGGAAAAATTCATCAAGCAAATGAAGGGTGTTCTTGTGCTATGGGAACTGTTATGACTCAATTTATCCAAAATCTCAGGCTTACAGAAGACCAATTTGCGCTAATGGATATGGAGGCTGGTATTGAACACTTTGGACGTGGAATTGATAACGGTGTAGATTTGATATTGATAATTATAGATCCATCCTATGAATCCCTACAGCTTTCCAAAAAAATCGGGGAATTATCGGAAAGTATTAGAAAACCATTTTATTACGTTCTCAATAAAGTAACAAAAGAGAATCAGGAAATGATGTATGAAGCTGTATGGAATTCAAGTCGAGTCGCTGTATCTCTTAGTGCGGATACTAGTATTATGAGAGAGGGACTGATGGGGAAAGAACTATCAGAAAAACCAGATGCTATTGGAAACTTAACAGAATTTCTACTTTCTATTTAAAGAATGAGGAGATTTACTGTGGATATATGATAAAAGAAAACCAGATCATATAGCTATAATTTGTAATATTACATCCGCTTGACGCAAGAAAAAAGCAGTGATATACTGGAATAAAAGTTATTTATAAAATAACAATAAAAACCTGGAACTATATTGTGTGATTGAACAGTTACAAAGAATGCAATTCTTGTGGAGGGTATAGGATGATACAGATTGCAATTGTGGAAGATGAAGAAATTTACGTAAAACAATTAACAGAGTATATCCGGAAATATCAAACGGAAAGGGGAAGATCAATAAAGGTTACAGTATTTGGTGATGGAGAAGATATCACTGAGAATTACAGTGGCGGTTTTGATATTATTCTGATGGATATTCAGATGCGGTTCATGGACGGTATGACAGCAGCAGAAAAAATCCGTCAGATGGATCAGAAAGTAATTATCATGTTTATTACAAATATGATTCAATATGCAGTACGTGGATATGAAGTTGATGCAATGGATTATGTAGTAAAACCAGTTGAGTACTTTTCTTTTTCGCAGAAATTGGATAAAGCAGTTGGACGTATGCGCTCTGAGGTTAAAGAATTTCTTACGATTCCCATTGGGGAAGGAGTTGTAAAGATAGATATAGCAGATATCTATTTTATTGAGGGGCAGAGACATAATGTAATTTATTATACTTCGAGAGGAGATTACTGTTCAAGAATTACGATGAAAGAACTCGAAGAAAAACTTACGGTACATAATTTTTTTCGATGTGCAAAGGGATATCTGGTAAATATGAATCATGTAGAGGGATTTGTTGGTTCTGATTGTGTGATCCATAATGTGCATATACCTGTCAGCAGAACCAGAAAAAAAGAATTTATGAATCTGCTTCTGCAAAACATCAATATGGAATGATTTCATGTGAAATGGAGGATACTATGTTATATCAGGATATTCCAAGAATTTATACAGCAATAGCAGAGTGGGGAGCATGTCTGGTTTATCTTTATATCTTAAAAAAGGAAAACATGAAATCTGTACATTTTCTTACAGGCAGTCTTTTCATGCTGGCAATGCAGAGTATCTTTCTGATTTTGACGGGCAGCGTAACTGAAATTTTGTGGATCCCCTGTATGATGATCGCTGTAGGTATGATGTATGGATTTCTTATGATCGGAGGAAATATGAAGCCGCTGGGAGCGGCTTATTGCTGCGCCCGTGCATTTGTTCTTGCTGAGTTTGCAGCTTCGCTGCAGTGGCAGATGGTATCTGTTGTACAGACATGGGGGAATCAGAATATCTGGGTTGAAATTCTGATCACGATGGTTGTTTTTGGAGGCTGCTTTACTATTGACATTTATTTAGAAAAAAATCTTCTGAAGCAGAATTATCTTGAACAGATGACAGGAAAGGAAGTAACAGCGGCTGCAATCATGGCGGCTGCAATCTTTGCTTTTAGTAATCTGAGCTTTTTAAATGAAAATGCACCATTTGCCAGCAAAGAACGTGCAGATATTTTTTCTATCAGAACATTGATCGATTTTGGAGGAATTGCAATTCTGCATGCTTATCAGAGCAGGATTAGTGAGTATGTTACTGAGAAAGAACTTTCAGTAATGAATGTGATGCTGAAAAGCCAGTATGAGCAATATCGAAATTATCAGGACAGCCTGGATCTCATACAAATGAAATACCATGATCTGAAGCATCAGATAACAGGACTTCGTGCGGAATCAGATGAAGAGAAACGAAAAAAATGGATTGATTCCATGGAAAAAGAAATCGCTGCTTTTGAAAATATAAGCAGAACAGGGAATCAGGTACTGGATACGATTCTGGCAGCTAAAATTTTCCATTGTCGAAAAAATCATATACAGATTACCTGTGTGGCAGATGGCAAATTATTGGATTATATGCATGTAACGGACATATGTTCTATATTTGGAAATGCTTTGGATAATGCGATTGAACATGCGATTTTGATTCCGGATCCGGAAAAAAGACTGATCCATCTGACAGTATCCGCTCAAAAAGGATTTGTGTTCATCAAGATAGAGAATTATTGTGAAGCAGAAATTTCCAAAAATGAAGAGGATCTGATTACAACAACAAAAAAGGATAGTAAAAACCATGGTTTTGGATTGAAAAGTATTCGTACAGCTGTAGAAAAATATGATGGTTCTGTAATATTTGGAGTACAGCAGAACTGGTTTGAATTAAAGATTCTTTTACCCAGAGTATTGTAATGCTCTGGGTATTTTTGTATTTTGTGCCATATTTGCTGCATCTTGTGCCAAAAACGGCACGAAATAATAACCATGTTATAGTAATGCCAACAGGAAATGATACCTGAAAAAGACGAGAGAGTCAAAGGAGGAAAAAAGAGAATGATCAGTGTTGAAATGGAAGATGTTCTGGCGGTATTACAATTATGCAAACCGTATATTATCGGTATTGTTGCAGCACTTATAATTGGAATCGTAATTATGATCGAATGCCGCAGAATGTCCAGGGACAAAAGATTTCTGATAAGAGGAGAAGCTGCGATTGCGATGGTTCTTGCAGTTGCTGTCTGCGTGAATATGATCTGTTTTGGACCAATGGCTACGTTGATCGGACTGGCAACGGGAAATGGAACTTTAAGTGATGAAACAAATGAAGAAGCTGCAGGGGTAGCAGAAGAGATAATGGAAGACGGAATTGTTCTTCTGAAAAATGAAAGCCTGCTTCCTTTAAATGAAACAAAAAAACTGAATATTTTTGGCGGGGAATCTATTAATCCGGCTTACGGAGGAGCTGGTTCCGGTGGAATTAATGATCTGTATGATATTGTCAGTTTGAATCAGGGGTTTGAAAATGCCGGATTTTCTATTAATCAGGAACTGATTGATTTTTATAACAATTATGGAACGGACAGTCCGGAAATGTCTATCCAGAAACAGAGCTGGACATTACCGGAGCCACCTGTAGATACTTACAGTGATGAGCTTATTAAAAATGCGAAAGAGTATTCTGATGTGGCTGTTGTGGTTCTTTCCAGAAAAGCAGGTGAAGGTCATAATGATATTCCGATGGATGTAAGTAAAGCGGCATATGATAATAATTCAGATAAGTATGACGATTTCCCGGAGGGAGAACATTATTTACAGCTATCTCAGACGGAAAAAGACATGGTGGATATGGTTTGCTCCAACTTTGATGATGTTATAGTAATTTATAATGGAGCAAATCAGTTTGAACTTGGTTTCGTAGATGAATATCCTCAGATTAAATCTGTTGTATGGTGCCCTGGAACGGGAAATGTGGGATTTAATGCACTTGGTAAAGTATTTTCAGGTGAAGTGAATCCTTCCGGAAAAACACCGGATACATTTATTTATGATATGACGACTGCTCCGTGGTGGAATAATGCAGAAAAAACCGAGTATAGAAATCTGGCAGATATGGCAGTTGAAGGAATGAATGCAGGAACTGCTCAGGTGTATGCTCCGGCATTTACCAATTATGTGGAAGGCATTTATGTAGGATACAAGTACTATGAAACAGCTGCACAGGAAGGTGCGATTGATTACGACAAGACTGTACAGTATCCATTTGGATATGGTCTGAGTTACACAGAATTTGAACAGAAAATGGGTGAACTGGAGGAAAAAGACGGACAGATTTCTGTAGATGTAGTAGTAACCAACACCGGAGATGTTGCCGGAAAAGATGTAGTAGAAGTGTATTATAACCCACCATATACAAATGGCGGAATTGAGAAAGCTTCTGCAAATCTGATCGAGTTTGCAAAAACAGATCTGCTTCAGCCGGGAGAATCTCAGAACGTTACAGTTACATTCAGTATAGAAGATATGGCCTCTTATGATGAGAATAATGCAAAAGCGTATGTTCTTGAAAAAGGCGATTACGTGATCTCTATTAACAGTGATTCACACACTGTGCTGGATCAGAAAACTTATACTGCAGATGCTGATGTAGTATATGAGGGAGAAAATAAAAGAGCATCAGATGATACTGCAGCAACAAATGTATTTGAAGATGCAAAAGGCGATGTGACATATCTGTCACGTGCTGATCATTTTGCAAATTATGAAGAGGCTACAGCAGCACCGGCATCTGCAGAACTGGGCGAGCCATATGCTTCTGAATATCATCTGAACAGTAATTTTGATAAGACTACATATCTTAATGATGAGGATGTAATGCCGACAACGGGAGCAGATAACGGACTTACATTAGCTGATATGCGTGATGCAGATTATGACGATCCTCGTTGGGAAGAACTTCTGGATCAGCTTACTGTTGACGAAATGGCAAATATGATTGCAATGGCTGGTTATCAGACAGCAGCCATGGATTCTGTGGGAAAAGTGGCTACACTTGATTTCGATGGACCGGCAGCAATTAATAACAACTTTACAGGAGTTGGTTCTATTGGATTTCCAATTGAAGTTGTGGTTGCTTCTACATGGAATAAGGAACTTGCACAGGCATGGGGTGAATGCATGGGCAAGATCAGTCAGGAAATGGGTGCAGAGGGCTGGTATGCACCAGGTATGAATACTCATAGAACCGCATTTGGAGCAAGAAACTATGAATACTTCTCAGAAGACGGAGTTCTTGCAGGAAATATGGGAGCAAAAGCAGTAGAAGGTGCAAGGAAATATGGAGTTTATTCTTATATCAAACATTTTGCCCTGTATGAAGGAAATGCAAAGATGGTAAGTGTCTGGTCAAATGAGCAGGCGATCCGGGAAATCTATCTGAAACCATTTGAAATTTCTGTAAAACAGGGCGGAGCAAATGCAGTTATGGTTTCCTGGAGCTTCCTTGGAGATAAATGGACTGGAGAATGCAGTAACCTTATGAATACAGTTCTCAGAGAGGAATGGGGATTCAGGGGAATGGCACTTACAGACTTCTTCCGAAACAATGGTCATGGATTTATGAATGCAGATGCAGCTTTGGCGAATGGAGTAGATGTAATGTTGTCCACATTCAACGGAGAAGAGAATAATGTAGCCAATCCGGAGCATCCGACATCTGTACTGCAGATGAGAAATGCCTGCAAAAATGTTATGTATACAGTTGTAAGCAGTTGGGCTTATGATGGAGAACACGAAGAAACAGGTATGGAAAACTGGAAAAAAGCAGGAATTGGTATCGATATTGTAATAGTACTTTTCATGGCAGGAATGGAAGTACTGGTAATCAGAGGATATAAGAAAAGAAAGAATGCTGAATAAGGATGAAAGTGGGATGGAAAACAGTTATGAAACAGCAAAAATTGGTTGAAAAAATGACAATAGAAGAAAAGGCAGCGATTCTCAGTGGGAAAACTGTCTGGCAGACCAGAGAAATTGACAGGCTTTCCATCCCGTCCATCTTTCTTTCAGATGGACCGCATGGGATCAGAAAGCAGGCAGGAGCAGGAGACCATCTGGGACTGAATGCATCCTTGAAAGCAACTTGTTTTCCTACAGCAGCAACGATTGCGAACAGCTGGAATCAGGATCTGGGGGAAGAGATTGGACAGGCTCTTGGAGAGGAAGCTGCAAGTATGGATGTAAATATCCTGCTTGGTCCTGGATTAAATATTAAAAGAAGCCCATTATGTGGAAGAAATTTTGAATATTTTTCAGAAGATCCATATCTTTCCGGAAAGATGGCAGCATCATATATTCGTGGAATACAGAGTAAAGGCGTTTATGCCTGCCCGAAGCATCTGGCGGTTAACAGTCAGGAACTCCGGAGAATGGCAATGGACGCAGTTGTTGACGAACGGACATTAAGAGAAATTTATCTGACCGGTTTTGAGATAGCTGTTAAAGAAGGACACGCAAAAGCAATCATGAGCAGTTACAACCAGATTAATGGGATTTATGCTAATGAGGACAAACATCTTTTGACAGACATCCTGCGCAAAGACTGGGGATTTGATGGAATTGTAGTAACAGACTGGGGCGGAAGCAATGACCATGTGAAAGGTGTTGCTGCCGGCTCAAATCTGGAGATGCCGTCCTGTGGGTACGATTCTGCAAGAGAAGTGATTGCTGCTGTCCGAAATGGAAAGCTTAGGGAAGCGGAGTTGGATGAAAGAGTTGGAGAACTGGTGGATGCAGTGATGGAACTGACATCAGGGAAGAGACTTTCAGATAAAAACTTTGACAGAAACGCACATCATCAACTGGCAAGGAAAGCAGCAGCAGAAAGCATGATTCTTCTGAAAAATGAAAAACAGATTCTTCCGCTGGATACAAAAAAATCCATCGCTGTTATTGGAGATTTTGCTTTTTCACCCAGATATCAGGGAGCAGGCTCTTCTATGGTCAATCCAACAAAAGTAGAAGATATGTCATCGATTTTGCAAGAATATGATCTGAATATTCTGGGGATGACAAGAGGCTATCAGAGAAATGGAGATGTAGATGAGAATGATAGAAAGTTTGCATTAAATTTGGCAATGAACGCAGATATTGTAATTTTCTGCTTTGGTCTTGATGAGATCAGCGAATCAGAAGGACTGGACAGAACACATATGCGTATTCCGCAGGATCAGATTGATCTTCTGCAGGATATCAGTAAAGTAAATGAAAATATTATTGGAATACTGAGTGCAGGATCTGCGATAGAAATGCCATGGCACACCTGCTGCAAAGCGATTTTGCATGGCTATCTGAATGGACAGGCAGGCGCTTCTGCAACATTGGATATTCTGACCGGAAAAGTGAATCCATCAGGAAGATTGGCGGAAACATATCCCATATCTTATGAACAGACACCGGCATTCCGATATTATCCAAGTAATGAGAAAACATCGGAATACCGCGAGAGTGTTTATGTAGGATATCGCTATTATGATACTTCAAAAGTCCGGGTGCAATATCCATTTGGATTTGGGCTTTCTTATACGGAATTTACATATTCTGATCTTATCATAGAAGAGGATGGAATCAAAGTTTCGGTTACCAATACAGGTGACAGAGATGGAGCAGAGGTTGTTCAGATGTATGTAGGACTTCCTAATGCAATCGTGTTCCGACCGGAAAAAGAACTGAAAGGCTTTGCAAAAGTTTATCTGAAGGCGGGAGAACGCAGACAGATCAGAATTCCCTTTGATGATAAGACATTCCGTTATTGGAATATAAAAACGGGACAGTGGGAAATAGAAACAGGAACTTATCAGATTATGGTAGGAGCCAGTGTTGCAGATATTCGTTTAACAGGTATGACTGAGAGAACAGGAAACAGTAAAGGGTATCCTTATAATCCTGCAAAAATGCCTTACTATTATACAGGAATCGTGCAGAAAATATCAGATGAGGAATTTCGTGAACTTCTTGACCGTGAAATACCGAACGGAAGATGGAGTGGAAATCTGGAAATCAATGATGCGATCTGTCAGATGTATTATGCAAAAAGCAGACTTGCAAGACTGATATATAGATGTCTCACAAAAATGAAAAAGAAGAGTGAAGAACAGGGGAAACCAGATCTGAATATTCTATTTATTTACAACATGCCATTTAGAGGTATTACCAAGATGACCGGCGGGGCAGTCAGTATGGAAATGGTATATGGAATTGTCGATGCTGTGAATGGACACTTTATGCTTGGAGTAAAAAAAGTAGTTGGCGGATATTTCAGGAACAGAAGAAATAATAAGAAATATGAAAAGTTATTAAAAGGAGCCGGAGGGAAGTGCAGATGAATCATATAAGAAATATATGGAAATGTTTTGAAGAGAAACATTCTGCTTTTGCAAAATGGCTTTATCAGATATTCTATTTTGTTATATTCAGTATGGGAGTGACAGTATTCCAGTATCTCGTATTTACATTTTTACCAGGGATTTTGGGAATTGGTCTGGCTGGTACAGAATTTATGTGGCCAAAGGTTTCTATGAATCTGTTTGGAGTAAAATTTACATGGAGTCTGCTGGGGTATAATGTATTGCGTGATGCAACGGGGAATATACTGATCGGTGGTGGACTTGGCTATTTTATCAGTTATGAACTGGGGTCATTTCTTGCACAGTGCATCAATTTTCCACTTCAGAGAAATATTACTTTTAAAAGTCATGGAAATCCTGTGTATCAGGCAATCTGGTATTTTGTTGCATGGGTGGTAATTTCACTGATCTGTAATGGATTTAATAATCTGTGGATGCCAGTTGCATCTGCATATGTGGCGCCGGCAGTCTATAACATGCTTGTGACAATTATTACAGGTGGAGTTTCCATGGTGATTTTTTTCTTTGTGTTTAAAATTATTTTCCCAGAGGGGAAGGCTGAATAGAAGAAAATAGCAAGATGTTAGAAACTGGTATTAAAATGATGCAATCTGATATGATTTGGAACATCATAAAATCAACAAGGATAAAGGTAAAAAAATATGAATAAAAGACAAAAAATTCTGATTGTAGATGATTCAAAACCGGTGTTTATGAAAGAGAATCTACTTCCCGTTATGGGAGATAATTAAATGATCCAGGATCTACCCTCGGCATTTATCCGGGTTTTGGAGGAACAGAACGCATGGAAAAAATAATGGAAAAGGATCTTCTGATCCGGGATGTAGAAACAAAAAATATCATGACTAAATCCAGCCTTCCGGTAGGAGGATATTCTGTCAATCCTTATGTAGGATGTACCCACGGCTGCAAATACTGCTATGCCTCTTTTATGAAACGGTTCACCGGGCATACCGAACCGTGGGGAACATTTCTGGATATAAAGCACTGGCCGGCAATTAAAAACCCGAGAAAATATAAAGACCAACGGGTAGTGATTGGTTCCGTGACAGATGGGTATCTGCCCCAGGAAAAGGAGATAAGAAATACCCGCAGGATTTTAGAACAGTTAAAAAATAGCGGTGCAGAAATCCTTATCTGTACGAAATCGGATCTTGTACTCCGGGATATTGACTTGCTAAAAGAAATGGGAAAAGTCACTGTCTCATGGTCGATCAACACATTAGATGAAAAATTTCAGGCAGACATGGATCAAGCTGTCAGCATCAGCCGCAGACTTGAGGCAATGAAGCAGGTATACGAAGCCGGAATACGCACGGTTTGTTTCATTTCCCCAGTATTTCCGGGCATCACAGATTTTGAAAAGATTTTTGAACGTGTGAAAGATCAGTGTGACCTGGTATGGTTAGAAAATCTAAATCTCCGCGGTGGTTTCAAACAGGAGATCCTGGATTATATTCAGAAATGTTATCCCCACCTTGTTACCCTGTATGATGAAATCTATCGCAAGGGAGATCGAAGTTATTTTCGGGCATTGGAAAACCAGGCAGCACAGATGTCCCAAAAATACGACTGTCCTTTTGTAGACAACGAACTGCCTTATGGCCGCGCAGAGCCAGGCCATCCTGTAATCGTGGACTATTTCTATCATGAAGAAGTACGGGGATCGGAAAATACAGGGCGGCGCAAAAAATGATTGAATAAGTTGAGATGTAAAAGAGGTGCCTCAAGAGACTGAAACAACTCATAGTTTTCCATGAATGTTACAGTCTCTTTATTATTATCAGTATACTCCACACTCTGGGTTGGTATCAATATCAAGATGAAGCAAAGGCTTTTCTCCCTCCACTGCCCGGTATACATCCAGCATAGTAATTTCATCCGCAGGTTTGGTAAGACAGGCGTTTGCCTGGCCTTGGGTATTGGAGATAAGGCTTGCATTTTTCAGCGCGGCCATCAGCTGCCGGATATAGGCAGGATTTGTTTTTACGCTTTTTGCAATCTGGGTACTGGTCAGATGCTCTTTTTCTTCTTGTAATTTATATTTTAACATGGTACAATTTTGATGTAATTTTAATAATAACAATGCAAGAAAGGAAAGTCAACCATGCAGCCAATGAAAAATATTGTTTTTGAAAATGCATATCAAAAAAATGCCCGGACCTTATTAGATAAACTTAATTCTGCTGAAGCCATTCTGGTAGGCGCAGCAGCCGGCATGTCCGCTTCCTGTGGCTATAATTTTTTCTATCAGAATGATGCGATATTTCAGAAATATCTGGGGGATTTCCATAAAAAATATGGATTTACCGGAGCCTTTAACGGATTTTACTATCATTATCCTTCCCCGGAAGCTCACTGGGCATTTCTTGTACGTATGGGCTATATGGAATATGAGTGTCCTACAGGACAGCCTTACTACGATCTCATGGAACTCCTCGAGGGTAAAAACTATCATATTATGACCACCAATCAGGACTTCCAGTTTACCCGTGTGGTGTCCGAAGAAAAATTAAGCGCCATCCAGGGTGATTCCCGCTATTATCAGTGCAGCCGCCGATGTCATGACCAGATTTATTACAACAAGGATATGGTCTATGCCATGAATGCAGCTATTGACGAGAATCTGTGTATCCCCGCCAAAATGATCCCCCGCTGTCCAAAATGCGGAGCCCAGATGGAGCCCTGGGTACGGGGATATACATTCCTGGAAGGTGCCAAGTATAGAGACGAATACCGGAAGATCAACGAATTTCTGGAAAAGAATAAAGAGAAGAAGATCCTTTTTCTGGAGTTGGGCGTAGGACGAATGACCCCTATGTTTATCCAGGAACCTTTCTGGAATCTCACATACTCCCTGCCTAAGGCGTTTTACATTACCATTAATCCAAAGGACGCCCTTCTTCCCATAGAAATAGAACAGAAAGGGCTGGCCATCAAAGAAGACATTGCCCTGGTGCTGCAGGAGGCAGTGATGGTAAAGAAAGAGGAAAACAAGGAGCATGGAGAAGCATAGTCACAAGGACATAGAATCCCTTGTCCGGCTGCTCACAGATGCTGATGCAGTGGTAGTAGGCGTAGGTTCCGGACTATCCAGTGCTGCGGGATTTAACCATTACCACTGGGCTCCTGCATTAGAAACACATCTGGGAGAATTCAAAGACTACTACCATTTTACTTCTCCTTTTGCCGGAGTCTATTACTGCTACTCTTCCCTGGAACAGCAATGGACCTACTATACAAAATATATTTACAGTATGTGGCATCTGCCTACAGGTCAGCTATATCTGGCTCTTAAGGCTGTACTTGCCGGAAAAGATTAGAGAGATGACACCGGGGGTGATCAGACTGCCTTTCTGGGACATGATGGCCCGTAACAGCCAGGTGTTTTACGTCTGTCTGAACCAGGAAGCCTCTTCTGCTCCGGAACATTTAAAAGGGAGAAGTCTTTACCTGCAAGGCGATCTGGCAGATATATTAAAGGAACTTCGGATACAGTTGGAAAAGGAGAAATAACATTATGGAAGAAAACTTCAGAAATATTTATAAAGCTATCCAGGAAGCAGACGCTCTTCTCATCGGCGCCAGTAACGGATTATCTATTTCAGAAGGATACAATATTTTTGCAGATGATCACTGGTTTCAGAAAGATTTCGGAGATTTCCGCAGCAGATACGGGATCAGAAACATACTGCAGGGATTATTCTTTCAGTATCCTACAGAAGAATCTAAATGGGCATTTTTCAGCAGACTGATCAGCCGGAAATGTTATCTGGAACAGCCCGGTCCTGTAATGGAGGATCTGTATCGTCTGGTTGGTTCCAAAGATTATTTTATTGTGACCTCCAATGGCGAGGACCATTTCGTGCCTGCAGGATTTGACAGGGATAAGGTCTTTGAGATGGAAGGCCGTCTCACCCAGTCCCGGTGCCAGAATGGATGCGGAACAGATCCTTACGAAAACCAGAATGAAATTCTCAAAATGGCGGAAGCTGAAAAAAACGGACAGATCCCCTCAGAACTGGTTCCCTGCTGTTCCTGCTGTGGAGGGCCAGTTACGGTCAATATGGCAAACAGCAATGCATTCTTTCAGACCGAACAGTTCCAAAAGAAAATGCAAGACTATCAGAACTTTATTAAGAAATATCATGGTAAAAGACTAGCGATCCTGGAATTGGGCGTGGGATGGCGAAACCGTATGATCAAAGAGCCTTTCATGAGCCTTGCTGCTTCTGAACCTGAAGCAGTTTATATCACCTTCAATAAAGGAGAAGTCTATATTCCTTCAGAAATTGCCGGAAAGTCGATCGGGGTAGATGGAGATATTGGGGAGGCGCTGAAAGAAATATGTCTGGCAAGAGAGAACCTATAGGGCTGTTTATATATTTCTATTTGGGCAATTAATTTTTCTGAATGGACAATGCAAAAAAGGCGATTGTACAGGAATGTGAGAAGTATAAAGCACAGTTGGAAAAGAGTGGAACAAAGTACAAAATTTTATCAGAAAAAATAATGAGGATGGTTCTATTGTGATTGAGATTAAGAAACAGTACAATTCATCTCCGGTTGGTGAATATCTGAATTAAATAATCTGAAAGAGACATGATTTAAGTTTCGGTAAGTTTCATTTATATAAGCACGTGAGAGAATTTTAATAGAAAAGTATGCAAAAAAGGCACTGAAAAACGTAGAAATATTGGATTTTCAGTGCCTTTTCCATTAGTTAAAGAGAAAAAATATAATAAATTTAAGTTTCGCTAAATTCTATTCGTTTGAGCATCGCCATTGCTTTGACGGTTCACGTTTTCCGCAATCATCACAGGTCTGTGGCCAGTTGATTTTCCATTCAAAATATTCATCTCTGGTAATCTTGCCGGATTTCAGTTCTTCTTTTCTAAGAGTCCATTCTTTCAGAAAATCATTAAGAACCCCATAATTAAACCACATGCCAACAGGCGGATGTGCAGGCCAGCTATAGGCAGAATGTAGAAAAAGTGGTATCGCAGGAAACACGCCAGAATTACACCAAAGACCGCAGGACAAAGGTTCAGCAGACGCAGAGCGTCCAGAAGAACCAGCAGACCACAGAGAAAACCCGTAACCTTGTAACGAAGAAAGGACAGAAGAAAAAATGAAACTGAAACATATCGCTCTCATTGGCAGTCTGTTTCCTATCCT
>OHJQ01000693.1_pt1 | contig 22551 bp, 20 predicted proteins | sample 1568601 | NCBI WGS metagenome assembly OHJQ01 (sample SAMEA3879599, study PRJEB24766) | human gut metagenome | biome: human-associated habitat; feature: feces | place: USA | collected 1985/1987 | reverse complement strand
GATAAGGCAATGAATATAGAAATAAACCAATATTCATATCTCTCTCCTAAAAATATAATAAACAAAAGAAACCATTCTAGACGCCAACACTAGAATGGTTTTCTTATTTTAGGCATACGCATTACATACTTTAATCACAAAACGCATCAAGGCATATAAATCTTTATATGTTTCTTTTTCGATACGAACCGTACAATCATCCATCTTTTCTACATTGTCCATACGAGATACAAAATCCGCATTTCGACTATGATGGAATGTTATTTCCATTGTGTGAGATGAAGATACAGCTGGTTTTTCATCTACTTTTAAAGCTTCTTGAATACCATATGTATATCTATTCTTCAACTCATTAAAGCTACAACACAAAGCACACTGATTGTTTAATGTTTTCTTTGTTTCCACAAATACACAACCAAGTTCTTCTTCTACCTGCTTACCATATTCACTATCACCACTTGCTAAGATAACTGGCACTCCAAATTCGTTTGCCAACAATCGATTTATGCCACTTTCACCAAGTTCTTTCCCATCTACTACAATTTTTCGTACCATAGTACCCCAAATCGTATGAGCCATAACACCTGGTGAGTTACATCGAGAATGATATCCAATAAATAATGCTCCATCAAAAGAATCATCTAAACCTTCCATCATCCCAAATTCCTTATAAGCTCCATTTGCGGACACAAAAGCAGCTCTAGGATCTAATTTTGAAGGAAGAAGATTATCCATATTTCCATGACTATCATTGACCACAACTTCTTCTACACCATTTTGAAACAATAAATCAATCACAAGATTTACTTCATTCATCATATTTGTACAATATTCAGAATATAAGTATCCATTCTTAGCTGTATTTGCCGGATTACTGTTTCCCCAAATACCTTCAATATCGGCTGATATATATATTTTCTTCATCTTAAAACACCTCTACTGAACGATCTAATATCCCATTCATTTTCGCAATCGCAATACCATAATTTGTGAATGGCACATGCTGTTTCTTACATTCCTTTACGCGAGACTGCACTTCTTTTTCATTCAACATACATGCACCACAATGAATCACAACACTATATTTCGAAAGATCTTCTTTAAATCCTTGTCCAGAAGTAAATTCAAAAGTTATATTCTTCTTTGTATAATTCAAGATCCATTTTGGAAGCTTGTCCGTACCAATATCACCACACTGTCTATGGTGCGTACACCCTTCACTAATCAATACACAATCCCCATCTTGAAGATGATCCAATTGATTGGCCCCTTCAAGCACTGTAGATAAGCTTCCTTTTAAGCGTGCCATAAGAATAGAAAAAGAAGTTAAATGAATAGATTTATCTACGATTTGACTTACCTTGTTAAAAGCCTGGGAATCTGTAATAACCAGTTTTGGAGTAACCTTCTTTAAGGTTGCATCCAATTCTTCTACCTGACAAGTCATACCAATCGCATGATGATCTAAAATATCTCTTAATACAAGTTGTTGAGGTAAAATCAATCTTCCTTTAGGAGCCGATTGATCAATTGGAATAACAAGCACAATAACATCGCCCGGATCAATTAAATCACCAATAATTGTCTTTTCTTCCTGTTTCTTTGCGACACTAGCCAACAATTGCTTTAATCCATCTATATTGTCATTGTTTAGAGCACTCACATAGATTTCATTAGAAGCCAGTTCTTTCTTTTCTTCAATCAAATCACACTTATTAAAAACTATAAAATAAGGTAATTTATTTTCTTTAAACATGTCAATCAAATCCAAATCTATTTTTTGTAGACCTACATTCGCATCAACTACCAATACGGCCATATCCATTGTTTTTAAAACTTCTAACGTTCTTTTAATTCTCAATTCACCCAAAGTACCTTCATCATCCATACCCGGCGTATCCACAATCACAACAGGTCCAATCGGTAAGATTTCCATTGATTTCTTGACAGGGTCTGTCGTAGTTCCCTTTATATTAGAAACTAAAGACATACTCTGGTTGGTAATCGCATTGACTACACTGGATTTTCCAGCATTTCTTAAACCGAAAAATCCAATGTGTGTACGATTTGCGCTTATCGTACTATTTAAATTAGACATAATTAGAACCTGAAATCTCTACGATTGCTTGACTTGATCGCATCCACATTGTCACGAGCAATTTGTTGAGCTTTCGCATTTGGGATCTTGTTCAATTCTTTTTCAATCAACTCAAAACCAATCTTCTTTGTATCTTCACTCGCATAATCAACTAAATATTCACATAAAGTCATCAATGCGTTAGGATGGCAGCAGTTTTGAATTTGCCCTGTCTTACACAAAGACATGAAACGGTCTCCTGTTCTTCCTTCTCTATAACATGCCGTACAGAAAGATGGAATGTAACCTAACTCCATCAGCCAGTTCACAACTTCATCTAATGTTCTTTGGTCAGATACATCAAATTGTTCTGAATCATGAGGGCGCTCTTCTTCTGTATATCCACCAACAGATGTACGACTTGCCCCACTAATTTGAGATACACCTAAGTGAAGCATTTTTTCACGAACTTCTTGAGATTCACGTGTAGAAATAATCATTCCTGTATATGGAACGGCAATACGGATACATGCTGCAATCTTTTCAAAGATTTCATCAGCCAAACTATTATCGAACGCTTCTGGATCAATATCATCTGCATGTTTTACACGAGGCACACTAATTGTATGTGGACCTACACCATGAACAGCTTCTAAGTGTTCTGCATGCATCATTAAGCCGGCAAATTCATATTGATAGCCTTCCAAACCAAATAATACACCTAATCCAACATCATCAATTCCACCTTCCATGGCTCTATCCATAGCTTCTGTATGATAGTCATAATCGTGTTTAGGTCCTGTCGGATGCAACTCTAAATAACTCTTTTTATTGTATGTTTCCTGGAATAAGATATAAGTTCCTATTCCAGCTTCCTTTAATTTACGATAATTTTCTACCGTTGTAGCCGCAATATTTACATTGACACGGCGAATGGCACCATTCTTGTGTTGAATCGAATAAATAGTTTTAATAGAATCCAAGATATATTCGATTGAATTGTGTACTGGATCTTCGCCTGCTTCAATAGCCAAACGTTTATGTCCCATATCTTGTAGCGCTATAACTTCATCACGAATCTGATCTTGTGTTAATTTAATACGTTTAATATGTTTATTCTTCATGTGATAAGGACAATATACACATCCATTTACACAATAATTTGATAAATATAATGGGGCAAACATCACAATACGATTTCCATAGAATGCTTGTTTAATTTCATTGGCAAGCTTATACATTTCTTCTACTTTTTCAGGAATGTCACAAGCTAAAAGTACACTTGCTTCACGGTGCGTTAAACCTTCACAATGAACACCATGCTCTGTCTTTTGTGGACGAGCCTTATTTAAAATTTGATCAATCAATTCCACATTATGTTTGTTCTTTTCGGCATATTCAATTGTTTCAAGAATTTCTTCATGACTAATAAATTCTTCTGCCTTTAATGATTTTGGGTTATAATTACTCATTTTTTATATCTCCTCTTTTATTTTTTAATATCTCCACGATCAGTTACGATCTTGTATCCTATTGAATCCATACGCTTTGATAAACAATCTTTACATTCTGCGCTCTCTTCGCCTGTACAAATTTTATTATCATACAATGCATATTTTTTTCTGACACTCACCGGCGATAAATTAGGCATAACTACATTGGCCCCCGCAAGAATTCCCTTTTCTCTTCCTTGAGGATCAATCGTTCCTAAAGCTGTTGTAGCAGGAAGTAAAATATTTGGTTGAATCAAACGAATCAAAGACAATAAGAATAAAGTTTGATTCAAAGTTCCACATGTCATATCTTTAAACGGTGTATCCTTTTGGGAAATAAAAGGACCAATACCACACATGTCAGGTTTAAATGTTTCAATAAACTTCAAATCCATCGCCAAAGTTTCACTTGTCTGATAAGGTGAACCTACCATAAAGCCACATCCTACTTGATAGCCAATTTCCTTTAAGTCTTTTAAACACTGCATACGATGATCAAAAGACATATTTTTTGGATGCAACTTTTCATAATGATTTTTACTAGCCGTTTCATGTCTTAATAAATAACGATTGGCTCCCGCATCAAACCAAGCCTTATATGTATCTCTATCTTCTTCACCTAAAGAAAGGGTAATCGCACAATCTGGATATTCACTACGAATCTTTTGAACTACATTTGTGACAAAATTCTTTTTATAAATTCCTTCGCCACCTTGCAAAACAAAAGTGCGAAAACCAAGTTCATAACCTTCTTTGCAGCAATGCAAAATATCTTCTTCGACTAATATGTAGCGATCACAATTTAAATTGGACTTGCGAATTCCACAATAGAAGCAGTCGTTGCGACAATAATTTCCTACTTCAATAAGTCCACGTACATAGACTGAATTTCCATATATTAACGTAGCTTGTTCTTTCGCTTTATTAGCAGCATATAAGCGTAAAGCATCATTTTCAGCTTCAATTAAAGTTTTATATTCTAATAAACTTAAAGAGTGTTCTCTTTCAAGTTTATCAATCAATCGATATGCTTCAATCATGGCTAATCACATTGGAATAGGCTGTTTTCACACTAATTCCCTGTATATTTCCTAATTTACCTGCCAAAGCAGCAATTGTATTTTGTGGGGCATCTAACGCAATTGAAATTACACTTATATGTTTTTGTTTGTAAGGTATTCCCATTCTTCCAATAATATATTCACTATATTCATGAAGAATTTCATTCAATAGATTCACTGCATTTGTATCTTCTACAATAATTCCCATCACGGCAACACGTGTTTCCATATTCATCTCCTTCTTAAAGAAAAAAGCTATACTCCACACACAAAAAGAGCATAGCCATAGTTCTACTTACAAATTTCTTATAAGCACCTTTCACGCAGAATTCTCTTAATGTTGGGAGCAATTTTCTTTATACCTTATATAATACACGAAAATGTGATAGATTTCACAAATAATAGTTAGTTGCATATAATTTAATACTCTTTTAACATAATTCTTGATATAATTAGAAAAAGGAGTTCCCATATGAAAGATCATTATTTTCCAAGAAAAAAATTCATTACGAACTATATTGTCGCAATTATCACTTTCATTTTGACTTTGATTATGGGAATCGCGATCTTCTTTAACGGCGTTTCAATTGCGGTTGAAAATAATTCTAGAAAAACTCTGATTACCAATGTTGTAAGGCAAAGTGAGCATTTAAATACAATATTAAATATCAACTATTCCTATTTAAATGTACTTGCACAAGAACTATCTAAATCTCAAGATTTATTTTCAGAGGATAATGTTTCTTTAATTCAAGTCTTTATGCATAATACAGATTTAAATCGAACGGCAATCATCGATCCAAATGGAAATGCTCTATATGATAATGAAGTCATAAAAAATGTAGCTCATCGTCGATATTTTAAAGAATCTATGCAAGGCAAACAATCTCTTTCAGATCCTTTAGAAAGCAGTGTTGATCAACAAACACGTGTTATTTTATGCGTGCCCATCTTTAAAGATAGACAAGTCATTGGTGTAGTAGGCGGTTCTTACAATGTCACAAAACTAGGCAATATGTTGTTTGATTATCTGTTTGAGGGACAAGGAAAAAGTTTTATTGTCGATCAAGATGGAAATCTAATCACTAGAAATAAACAGTATGAAAAAAAGCATAAGCTAAATACAGTCGATAATTTATTTAATGTCTGTAATCAAAAGAAAATCAAAACCGACTTTAAGAATCAAAAATCAGATCTTGTCTTGATTCAGACAAAAAAGAAAGAATCTTTATATTTAGCTTATTCCCCACTAAAAATCAATGATTGGATGGTCGGCTATATCGTACCGGTTCATGCAGCTCAAGAATCATATACATTTATTATTCACTATGAAACTTTATTGGCAACATTTTTAGGATTGATCGTATTGAGTCTTATAGTGTATTTGGCTCATTCAAGTTCAAGAGAAAATAAATATTTGATTCATTTATCTGAAATTGATCCATTAACTTCCGTTTTCAATAAGGAAACAACGCAAAAACTCATTGATCAAAAACTAAATAATCAAGAACATTGTTGTTTCTTGATTCTTGATGTAGATGCCTTTAAATCTGTTAATGATAATTATGGTCATGCGGTAGGTGATAAAGTCTTAGAAAACTTGGGCTTACTCTTTAAGAATCATTTTAGACAAAGTGATATTGTTGGAAGAATTGGAGGAGATGAATTTATTATTCTAATTCAAGATGAAAATATTGCTGAATCTAGAATTCAGTCTCTACTTCAAAAAGTCAATGAATTAAAGATTGAAGAATTAAAAGATTTCAAATTATCCATCAGCATTGGAATTGCCTTTGCACCTAAAGATGGAACAACCTTTATGGAACTGTATCGCCATGCCGATCAAGCCTTGTATCAAACAAAACGAACAGGCAAAAACAATTATAAAATATATAAAAATGACGAGAACTAAATCTCGTCGTTTTCTTATACATTCGTGTAATTAAAGCTCATTAAATCAACAGGCTTATCCTTAATATAATTTTTGATTTCTAAGCCTTCTAGTTTAGCTGGACGAACTACTATTTCGTTTTTAACTACATCTTCTTTAACCAGCTTCATCTGTTTCATTTGTGCAAATAAATCCTGCAAAACTTCCATTCTTTTAGGGATACCCCTATACACATATTCAATTGCACTTTCACTTAACGCTAGGCTTCTAGAAACATATTTCTTGCCATTCTTTTCAGCATTATACTGAATATAGAACCAGAAACGTAACATCTGTAAGTTTTCACCTTTACTATTTTTCAAAAAGATGTCCTTCCAAGATGAATTTACTACTTCTTCTCTTTCTTTCTTTACAGAAGACTTCTTTTCTTTTAATAACTTTTCGCTTGGCTTATCAATAATGCTCTTGTTCATCAATTCTTCCATTTCGATATCCGTGAACTTGATGACATAAATTTTTCTACCATTCATTTCACTATCACGAACCAAACGAACACTTTTTAATTTACGAATCAACATATCCATAGATGGTCTTTCTGTACTTCCATCCAGTAAGCGGAATACATAATGATTGGCTTGGACACTAGTCAATTCGTTTTCATATACCCAGTCATGCGTTTCTGCATACGGTTTTTTTACTGCCATAAATCTAGCGTAACAAAATAATCTTAAAGAAAGGGCGGCTGCACCATTCTCATTACTATTTACGTTTTTAATAAAACGTTCTCTATTTTTCATCAACATTTCTGTACTCATTAAATCTCTCCTTGAAAAAATTCGAACGCAATAGATTATATCATCATTTGTGAACTTTTGCAGAAAAAAATTGCTTGTTTCCAAGCAATTATTTCGACAATTCGATAAATTCTTCAATTCTTGATTTTGCGGTTTCTAATGCAGAAATCCAGAAAGCTTCATCCGTTAAATCAATACCCAATACTTTAGCTGTATCTTCTACCGATGCAACCGTTGTTGTGTGTAACATCTCTTTATATTTAGGAACGAATTTTTCTTTACCCATCTCTTGATATTTCACAACTAAGCCTCGCGCAAACAATCCACCAAAAGCATATGGCCAGTTATAATAACTTAGATCTGAAGAATAGTAGTGTGATTTACAAACCCACATATATGGATGTAAACAATTTGGATCAAGTCCATTGCCATAAGCTTGTTTTTGTGCGTCCAACATAATTTCATTCAACTGATCCTTGAATAAGAACTCATCACTTCTTCTGTCAAATACGGCTTTTTCAAATAAGTAACGAGAATAAATATCACAGATGATCTGACATAAGTCTTGAAGCTGATTTTCAATCAAACCTAGTTTAACTTCTTTATCCTCTGTTTCATCAATCACTGCATTCATAATGATATTTTCATTGAATGTACTTGCCGTTTCTGCAACTGGCATAGAATACTCCCAATTTAATGGTCTATGACTTTCAATGTTTAATCCATGATATGCATGTCCAAGTTCATGAGCCAAAGTAACTACGTCTCCAAGTCCTCCATCAAAATTAGTTAATACGCGTGATTGTTTCGCAAACGACATATTGCAGCAGAAAGCTCCACCAACTTTTCCTTTATGTGGATAAAAATCAATCCAGTTATTGTCAAAAGCTTCTTCCATCATATCGGCCAAGTCATCAGAAAATGGTCTAAAATGATTAATCAAATATTCTTTTGTAGTTTCTGGAGTAAAACTTGTCGTAGCTGATTTTCCAATTGGCGCAAATAATTCATACCAAGGAAGGCCATTTTCATACCCTAACATTTCAGCTTTTCTTTTCAAATACGTATGGAATACTGGCAAGTATTTCTGCATTGCACTAAGAAGTGCATCTAATGTTTTCTGGGATACATGAGACTGGTGTAGCGTCATATCCATTGGACTTGTATAGCCACGCATTTTAGCTTCGGTAATCACTTGTAGTTTAATGTTGTTTAAAGAAAAACTTACTGCATCCGCAATAGGTGCATAACTTTTAAGTTCAGCTTCATAGGCAGCTTTACGAACTTCTTTATCTGCATCATACGCTAGATTACGAACAGATGCCAAAGGTAACTTTTTACCATCATATTCCACTTCCAATGAACTTGTGAGTAGACTTTGTTGCTTCTCCCAAGCAGAACCTGCAGAAATATTCATTTTGACAAGTGCCTCTTCTACGTCTTCACTTAACAAATATTTTCCGCTTTCGTGAATATCATTTAAAAAATATTTGTATTCACAAAGTTCTGGACAATCTAAATAGCTGTTTAAATCCTTCATATCCGCAATATAGCGAGAGAATACTGCCATAGCCTTACTGGCTGTACTTGCGATAGTAGCTACTTTATCAATGGCTGCTGCTGCTTTCGCATTTGCCGTATTTGTGGATTGACTCAAAGATCCAAAGCAACTCAAATGTTTTTCTAATAATTCAAACTCTTCTAATACTTTAACAATTTGAAGAAGATCTTTCTTTTCATTTTCATGACTTAAAGTCTTTGAAAGTTCATCCAATTCTTTTGCCTTCTTTTCAAAAGATGTTAGATCTTCACTAAATTTAGGATCATCAAATCCCTTGTACAATATGTCTAATGACCATTCTGAATTCATATCAATTTCCTCCAATTTATTAAATTATACCATAAGAAAAGCTTGAACATGTGCCCAAGCTTATAGTACTTGCGATAAAAATTTGATGGTTCTTGGATTTTGTGGATGTTCAAAAATATCTTCTGGAGTTCCTTGTTCTTGAATAATACCTTCATCCATAAATAGTACGCGATCACTTGTTTCACGGGCAAATCCCATTTCGTGTGTTACGATCACAATTGTCATTCCTTGATTCGCCAATTCTTTAATGACTTCAAGTACACCTTTTACCATTTCTGGATCTAATGCACTTGTTGGTTCATCGCATAAAATTACATCTGGATGCATAGCTAGAGCACGAACAATAGCTAGACGCTGTTTTTGTCCACCAGATAATTTTCTTGGATATTCATCCTTCTTATCTTCCAAGCCAACTTTTTTAAGCAATTCAATTGCTTCTTTTTCAGCTTGGGCCTTTGGTGTTTTAAGTTCTAGAATTGGTGTGATGGTAATATTTTCTAAAACTGTTAAATGTGGAAATACATTAAAGTGCTGGAAGATCATTCCAATCTTTTTACGATGTGTATCAATATCAACATTTTCAGCTGCAATATCTATACCTTCGAAAATGATTTGTCCACTAGATGGTTTTTCTAATAAGTTAAGACAACGTAAGAAAGTAGATTTTCCTGAACCACTAGGTCCAATAATACTAACAACTTCTCCTTGATGGATTGTTTGATCAATTCCTTTTAATACTTCAAGATCTCCAAAATTTTTATGTAAGTCTTTTACAACAATTAGTTCCTTAGTCACTGACACTCAACTTCCCTTCCATGTATTTAATTAATTTTGATAATGAATATGTAACAATAAAGTAGATCAAACCAACAATTACTAATGGTTCAATGGATTTATAAGTAGCCGATTTAATAACACTGTTAACAGTCATTAATTCTCCAATATAGAATGTACTTGCCAAAGATGTTTCCTTGATCATCATAACGAATTCATTACCTAAGGCTGGCAAGATATTCTTGATAGCTTGAGGAATAATGATTTTAGTCATCATATGTACATTTGACATACCAAGTGATTTGGCCGCTTCTCTTTGTCCTTTATCCACAGATTGAATACCTGAACGAATAATTTCAGCCACATATGCACTTGAATTAATGACAAGGGCAATAATTACACTCACGATCATTGGCATATTTCCATTTGTCAAATAAGAGAAAATATTGATGAACAACCATAATTGTAGTAATAGTGGTGTTCCACGAATCAATTCTACATATACACCCGCAATCGCTTGTATGATTTTATTCTTTGATAGTTTTACTAGGGCAAATAATCCACCAATAATTGTACCAAAAATAACAGTAATAGCAGCAAGTCCTAAAGTAATTCCTAAACCTTTTAATAATTGTGGCCAGCAATATTGAACGATTTGAACACATGTTCCAAAGAATCCAGTCGCTGTTAAAGTAAATTGTTCACTACTCTGTTTCTTTGCTGCTTTATACCACTCTTCATATAAACCTTTTTTATTGACTTCCTTTAAAATTTTATTGACTTCTTTCATCAATCTCTTTTCACCTAAAGGAGCACCCACACGATTACCTGCATAATCTTGATCAATATTGAATAATTCATCTAACTTCGCAAGTTCAGAGTTCTTTTCAATATATTCATCAACTGTACCTTCAGAGCATGCAACAGCTTGTACCGTACCATTCTTTAATAGGGCAACACCATCATCAATACTTGAAATGGATTGTAGTTTTGCGTCCGGAATTTGATCTTCTGTATATTGTTGCTGGATTGATCCTTGTTGAGCAGCCACCTTTAAGCCAGTTAGATCTGTTAACTTCTTATACTTATCTGCATCTTTTTTTGCGATAATAACAGCCTGTCCACCAGTATCCTCTGTCATATTGTATCCAATAGACATTTCCATCTGTTGCGCACGTGCTGGTGTATAAGCTAATCCAGTAATTGCTAAATCAATTTCTTCAGTTTGAAGATTTGCCAAAACTGTATCAAAACTTGCGGCTTTGATTGTTAATTTAACACCCATCTTTTTCGCAATATATTTTGCTAATTCAATATCAGAACCTACATATTGCGCTTGTCCTGTTTTTGTTGAGTCAATAAATTCATTAGGTGGAAAATCAGGAGATGTACCTACAATCAATTCTCCTCTTTCTTGAATCTTGTCTAATAAATCGCCTGTTGTTGATGTATCTGTTTCATCGGCAAATGCAGGCATAATACTAGACATCATGATCATAAAACTTACTAAAAATGCCGAAATTAATTTAAATCCTTTTTTCATATCTACCATTCCCTTCTAATAAAAAAAGCCGTCCTTGAATATACAAGGACGACTATAAAATCGCGGTACCACCTTATTTCCTGCACTAATGTACAAGCCCTTAACTCATAACGGGAGTATCCGAAGCTTCCTCAATCTTCGAAAGCTTAGCTCTAAGACACGTTCACCCTGTGCTTACTGTTCCATTTCCACCATCAGGAACTCACTATCAGCAGCATCCACGACTACTTCTTCTTTTCATTGCCTCTACAAAGGATGGCTTTATTATAAACAAACATTTTTTTAAATGCAACAGAAAATTTATGATTTTATCAACACCTGAATTTCATCCACATTTAGTGAACAATATTCAGAAATTTGTTCAAGACTAAAACCATCTTCATACATCTTGCAAACCATTTGTTTCACTAGTTTATTTGCTTTTTCTACTTTCTTATCAGCTTCTTCTACTTTCTTATCAGCTTCTTGGTTTAATTTATTCGCTTCTTGTAATGCATTTTTTGCTTCTTCTTTTGCTTTATGAGCCTCTTCAAGTTCGAGCTGTCGTTCCATTCGCTCTTCATTTTCATGTAGTTTTCTAAAATCTTCTATTATTTTTTTCCAACCATCATCCGATATGGTTTCTACACGCTTCTCTAACATTTGAATCACCCCATCACTTTCTATCATTACCTTAATTTTACTATCATCCATTCCCTTGTGGCAATTCAAAAAGTAATAAATCATCTTTTCCTGTTCATTCATTTCTTCAAGCGGCTTGTTTACATCCAACTTTGCCATTTCAACCGTTCGTAACTTCATACGATCTTCTGTTTCTTTCACAAAAGATAAGCCATCCTCATTTTTCAATGTGAATGTGTTACACATTCTATGATTATCAATTAAATTCACATTAAAGAACACTAAGACAATTGTTTCCTTTAACTCTCCATAATATTTTCCTTCCAATTCTTGAGAACCATGAAGTCTAGCCAAATAATAACTAAAGCGAATCGGCAGATGATCTTGAGTTTGTCTTAACTGCATTTCTAAATCCACCATCGTTCGATCATCAAATTCAACCAACAGATCCAATCTTGGATTTTTCATTTTACTGAAATCTTTCACCATTTCTGAGTTTTTAACAACCACATGATGGACTTTCCTTTCTAAAAATACCGTGAGTAATGATTTTAAGGCATCATTAGCCTCCTTACAATCTTCGCCAAACACATACTTAAAGGCGAAATCATTTAATAAATTTGCGCTACGCATGAGCACCTCATTTCTAGTAGGCATTTCCTACATACTCATATACGTAAAAAAAAAGGAATTTTTCTAAAAAAAGCAAAAAAAAGCGCCTTTCGACGCTTATTCGGCTTCAATCTCCTTAATGAGACACTCATTACCTTGAAGAAGAACTGTATGTTCACTCTTACAATATGGACACTCTCTTCCATATTGAATCGTATCATATGTTTTTTCACATTCATTACAAATCGTAATGGCTTCAATCCATTCATATTCTAGTGTTGAGTTTTCAATTAAAGGAACTTTTTTCTTATAATATTTCCAACAATCTACTAAATACTCAGGAACAATTCCACTTACTTTTCCTATCTGCAAAGTCACTCTACGAATATCTGTAATATTATTTTCTTGTGCAAGTTCTTCTAATGTTTTTGAAATATGTACAACAATTCCTAATTCATGCATACTATTTCTTCTTATTGCGAATAATCTTGATTTGGCGTTTAGCCGCATACGGCAAGATAGCCTTCATCTTATCTTCCGCCTTAACCATTCTTGCACCATCTTTGATATCACGCGTTAAGTGGATCGCATCAAATTCGCATTTTGTCGTACACAAACCACAACCAATGCACTTATTGGTATCCACAATACTTGCACCACATCCAAGACATCGATTGGCTTCAATCTTAACTTGTTCTTCTGTAAATGTCGAACGTAAATCTCTAAAGGATTTTTCACCCAACCCCTTTTTAATACCAGGTATCTGTCGTTTGGCATGATCAAAATCAATATCAATCAATGCGTTATTCTTATCAAATTCATTAAATAAATGTAAGTCTCTTCCAATTGTTAGAGAATGCCCCTTATGAACAAAACGATGCATAGATTCAGCTGCTTCTTTACCATGACTAATCGCATCAATCGCAAATTTTGGACCTGTATACACATCACCGCCCACAAATACATCTTCAACAGATGTTTGAAGTGTTGTACCATCCGCTTTGATTGTTCCATTTGGATTTACTTCTACATCCAATCCTTGAATTGGAATAATACTTTGTCCAATTGAAAGTAATACATGACTACATTGTATAGTTTCCAAAACACTCTCATCATAGCTTGGATTAAATCTTCCAGTTTCATCCTTTACACTTACACATTGTTTAAATACAATTGAATCTTCTAAGATTTTCTTTGGACCCCATCCACAATGAAGAAGAATTTTCTCTTCTTTAGCTTCTAATACTTCCTCAGGACTAGCCGGCATTTCGCCTTCTTGTTCTAAAGAACATAAATGAACCTTTTGTGCCCCACTTCTTAAAGCTGCACGAGCTACATCTATCGCAACATTTCCACCACCAACGACAACCACATCGCCAGAAATTAGATTTGGATTTTCTACTTTATTCACCTTACGCAAGAAATCAATTCCAGATTCAACCATCGCATTATCTTCTCCTGGAATATTTAATTTTCTTGATCCTTGAGCACCAATGGCCACATAGAATGCTTCATATCCCTCATTTCTTAAATCATCCAAAGAAATGTCTTTACCTACTTCTATGCCACACTTGAACTCAATACCCATAGCTTTTAACACTTCAATTTCAGCTTCAATCACAGACTTCTCTAATCTAAAAGATGGAATGCCATAGACCAACATACCGCCTGGTTTTTCTTCCTTTTCGAATATCGTGACAGGATAGCCCATTATCCTTAAATAATAAGCGGCACTCATACCAGCAGGACCTGCGCCAATAACGGCCATTTTGTTTGTGAAGAATTTGCCTTCGACATTTTCACATAAAGGAATATAACGCTTATCTTCATGAAGTTCTTGTTCGGCAATAAACTTCTTGATTTCATCAATAGCCAAAGGCTCATCAATCAATCCACGCGTACACTGTTGTTCACACCTTCTATTACAAATAGCTCCACATACGGCTGGAAATGGATTAAAGTCTTTAATTAACTTTAATGCATCCATATAGCGACCTTCTTTCGCCATCTTAATATAGCCTTGTACCGGTAAATGTGCAGGGCATGCACTCTTACAAGGTGATGTTCCAGTTTCATAACAGTTGACTTTAGCTGTATCTCTAAAATTCCAGTTCCACTTTTCAGGGCCCCACTTTACATCATCAGGAAGTTCCTGTTTAGGATATGATACAGGTCCATCTTTTGTACAAAGTTTTTGACCCAATTTTGCCGCTCCTACAGGACAAATTTCCACACACTTTCCACACGCAACACACTTTTCACTATCCACATGAGCCCTATAAGCACTTGCCGACATATTTGGCGTATTAAACAATTGACTCGTTCTTAATGCGTTACATACGCCATGTGCACAGTTACATATCGCAAAAATCTTATCTTCTCCATCAATATTCGTAATCTGATGTACATATCCTTTTCTTTCACAACGTTCTAAAGTTTCAATAACCTCTTCATACGTACAATAATGACCACCCTTGTTTGTCTGTACAACATAGTCAGCCATATCACCTACCGCAATACAAACATCCGCTTCAACATCACCAGTTCCTTCACCTCTAACACGTTGTTGTCTTCTACATGAACATGGAGAAAGTGCGTATTTATCGTATTTATTCAACCAATGCGAAATCTTTTCTACACTTACCGCTTGCTGATTTGCATGAATCGCCTTTTCTACAGGAATAACATGCATACCAATGCCTGCTCCTCCAGGTGGAACCATTGGCGTTACCTTTTCAAGTGGTAATCGCGTCATCTTTTCAAAGAAATCCGCAACAATTGGATGTTCTTCTACAAGATCTTTATTCATAACCATAAATTCAGCTGCTCCAGGAACAAACTGAGGAAGCACAAACTGTTTATGATGATCCTCATTTTCCCAGTTGTATTCAATCATTCCAATGTCGCATACTTCATTTAATACACGATTCACTCTTCCTGCTGGCCACCCACTTCTTTTCACTACTTCTTCAAAAGAAAGTGGTTTACGCACTTCAAAACACAAACATAAATCGCATTGTTCATCATTTAATATTTCATTTAAGCACTCATATTCAGGATCCGTTTGGGATAATTTTTTTACTTTAGCCGGAATACGATCTGTGATACGCCTTGCCAGTTTATCAATATTATCTCGATATGCCATATTATTCCTTCCAGGCTTTTACTTCATTTTCAAGCCACTTACACCAGTCATCAATTCCCTCACCCGTTTTTGCGCACACCTCAAAAATTTTCGCATTTGGATTACGGTACAAAATATTCTCTTTACATTTCTCTACATCAAAATCAAAGTATGGCAATACATCCATCTTATTAATTAGAACCACATCACACACTTGAAACATCAATGGATATTTTAAAGGTTTGTCGTCTCCTTCTGGAACACTTAAAATAGACACATTTTTAGTGGATCCCGTGTCAAATTCAGCAGGACATACTAAATTTCCTACATTTTCAAGTACAGCCAAATCTAAATCTTCCATACCCATTTCATGCAGTCCTTGACGAGTCATATCTGCGTCTAAATGACACATACCACCTGTATGTAGTTGAATCGTGCGTACGCCATATTCACTGATGGTTTTGGCATCTACATCACTATCAATATCCGCTTCCATAATACCAATTCTCATTCTATCTTTTAATCTTTCTAACGTTCTAGATAGAGTTGTTGTCTTACCTGCTCCAGGACTTGACATAACATTCAATAAGAACACACCTTTATCTTTACATTCTTCTCTTAATTTATTCGCATCTTTATTATTATCTTCAAATACACTTTGTTTTACTTCTATGATTTTATACATGATACAAACCCTCCTAAATTGATTGTAAACGATTTCAAACCGGTAGTAAATAAACACATGTTAGTCTTTGCACACCTTGAAAAGTAGTTACTTTTCGCCTATCATAATCTATATGAAGATCTGTATGTACCAAATGTCTGTTTCAATGGATAACCAACAAAATATAGCTAAACTAAAAAATATTCCAGACTGTGATATTTTAGTTCTTTGTGAAATGTGGAATTGTCCCTATCATAATGATGCACTTAAAACAGCGTATTTGCGTCATGATGAAAGTTTGATGGCTTTAAAAAAACTAGCTAAATCGCATAGGATATGGATTGTGGCTGGTTCCATTTGTGCTGACAAATACAATCGCTGTTACATATTAAATAGTGATGGCGACATTGTTTGTTCGTATGATAAAACACATCTTTTTGAATTCCACAACAAACAAGATTATTGTGAAAATGAAGTGTTTGTACCAGGAAATCACCTACAATGTTTTGATACGCCATGGGGAAAATGTGGCATTTTATTATGTTACGACATTCGCTTTCCAGAAGTGTCTAGGATTCTAGCTCAAAATGGAGCACAAATTCTATTTTGTCCAGCCGCCTTTAATGAGCAGGCTACAAAGAAACATTGGAAGCTATTTACTCAAACACGCGCTTTAGAAAATGAAGTCTTTTTGTGTGGGGTTGCCCCAGCTAAGTATACGTATAAGAACTATACTTCAGGAGGCCACTCTATTCTTGTGGATGGTTTTGGCAATATTGTAGTGGAGTTGGGTGAAGAAGAAGCATACAAAGTTGTAGATATCGATTTAAACGACATTGAAAAAGTAAGGAAAAGGATGCCTTATTGGAAGGTACGTAGAAATGATTTATATGAATTAAAGGAGATCAAAAAATGAAGACAATTCAAATCAATGAGATTGAAGGATTTCAAATTGGTAGTGCACAAGATATAGAAAATGCGACTGGCTGTACAGTCATCTTATGTAAAGAAGGAGCCACAGCTGGTGTAGATGTACGTGGTGGTGGTCCAGCCACTCGTGAAACAGATTTATTGAATCCAAAGAACATGGTTCAAAAGATTCATGCGGTTACATTATCAGGTGGTAGTGCTTTTGGTTTAGAATCAAGTAGTGGTGTTATGCAATATTTGAGCGAACACGAAATTGGTTTTGACATGAAAAACATCTATATTCCAATCGTATGTGAAGCTTGTCTATTTGATTGTGGCGTAGGTAATTCTAAAGCGTATCCAAACAAACAAATGGGGTATGATGCTTGTATAGAAGCTGAAAAAAATGATCCAAAACAAGGAAATGTAGGTGCAGGAACAGGGGCTAGTGTTGGTAAATTCTTTGGTCCTCAATATGCGATGAAGTCAGGACTTGGATTTTCAGCCCTACAAATAGGTCCATTAAAAGTAGGAGCTATTGTAGCCGTAAATGCTTGTGGTGATATTTTCTATCCAAATTCAGACAAGCCAATTGCAGGTATCTATGATAAAAACACAAACACAAGATTGTTTAGTGAAGATGAAATCTTAAAGTCAGCTGAAAAGATGATCAATTCTTGTGGTATGAATACGACAATTGGTTGTATCATCACAAATGCGGATTTAAATAAAGCACAAATGAATAAGATTGCGAGTATGGCGCATAATGGATATGCAAGATGTATCCGTCCCGTCCACACTTCAAGTGATGGAGATACTATTTTTGCGATGACATCGAATAAAGTGCCTGCAGAACAAGATCTAGTTGGAATCATGGCCGTAAAAGCAATGGAACAAGCTATTGTCAATGCAGGTACACTTGCAGATAGTGCTTATGGTCTAGCTAGCTATAAAGAAATCACAAAGGACTAATCATTAAAGTATCGCTACGGTGATACTTTTTTGTTTAACGTGTCAGAAAATGACAAAAGTGCAATATCTGTAACGTTAACTGCACTTTTTTAAGGTTTAATCTAAAATTTTTCCATCAATTGAAATTGTGACGACTTGCCAAGGAATGAACTTTTTACTTTCCTGCAAAGCTTTCTTAACCGCATTTTCAAGTCCACCACAACAAGGTACTTCCATACGAACAATGGTTACACTTTCAATGGAATTCATACGAATGATATCGCAAAGCTTTTCTGAATAATCCACACCATCGAGTTTTGGACATCCAATTAGAGTCACTTTATTTCTCATAAATTCCTGATGGAAATTGGCATAGGCATAAGCTGTACAATCCGCAGCTATTAAAAGCTTAGCATGTTGAAAGAATGGTGCGTTGATTGGTGCTAACTTGATTTGAACAGGCCAAGATGTTAATTGACTTGATACATCAATCGATGGACTTGATGCAACTGGATTCAGTGTATGCATCATAGATCCAGGACATCCTGAATGCATGGTGCCCGATTCTTGCATGCGCTTTTCCATATTCTTTTTTACAGCCTCTTCATCATAGGCCAAAGTATCTTTTTCAATAAATGAAATAGCACCTGTAGGACATGTTGGTAAACAATCACCTAGTCCGTCACAATAATCATCACGCATTAATTTCGCTTTTCCATTCACTAAGCCAATGGCTCCTTCATGACAGGCATCCACACAGATACCGCATCCTGTACATTTATCTTCATCAATTTGAATTATTTTTCTTAACATAGAATCATCCTCATTTCTTATGAACTTATTATAGTGTATAATACATTAAATTTATGTTGTTTAAACCACGAAAGGGAGATATTTATGGATTTACAATTAAAAAAATACAAGAGAAATGAAATTATTTATCATATGGAAGATATTCCTCAAGCCATTGGCATTGTCAAAGAAGGAAGTGTTGTCATAGAAACTGTAGACTTTTTAGGCAATGTTTCCCTATTGTCGCATATAGGTCCCAATCAAATGTTTGCGGAAAGCTATGCCCTAACCAAAACACCTATGTATGTATATGTAAGAGCCATCGAGGATTGTACGATTCAATTTTTAGATGTTCAAGCCTTAGAAAAATCCCCAGAATTAAAAAATCAAATGATTCAAATACTTTCAAATAAGAACAAGATGTTGTCACAACACATATTCCATATTTCCAACAAAACCATTCGCAATAAAGTGTTGTCATACTTATCGTTTATGAAACTAGAAACACAAAATTCTACCTTTAAGATTCCGTTTGATCGTCAACAGATGGCTGACTATTTAAACGTAGAACGAAGTGCCTTATCAAAAGAGCTTTCTAAAATGAAAAGTGAAGGTCTAATTGATTATCACAAGAACACCTTCATTGTTTACTCTATTTAATTTTCACTGGTACAAAACCGTCATTGGTTAATATTTGCAGTTCTTTAAATCCACAAGATTGAATCAAGTCTAAACTAGATTCAAAAGCACAATCCAAATAGTTCTTATCATGACAATCACTGTTTAGACAAATACGCGCATTCTTTGCGTATAAATATTCCAATATATTCTTAGATGGATATGGTGTTTTACGATAGCCTCTGGCGATAGCTCCGGTATTCACTTCAAAAATCTTATCGTTGATCAACAATCGGTCAATGCAATCGCAAACAATATTCATATAGTCTTTATCATTAAATTGAAAATAAGACTCGTCCTCATTATATTTGGTAATCAAATCCAAATGTCCAATGATATCCACTTCTTGCCAATCATACATATTCGATAAATCTAAATAGTAGTCTTTACACATCTTTTTATAGTCACCAGAATAGGATTCAAATAAAGAATCAAATACAGGCTTTGAATAATCCACAGCCGTCTCACCTAAAAAGTGTTTACTTCCAATCACATATTCAAATGGAGCTTTTTCAGCTATTCTTCCTAACATATCTTCTTCAATACCTAAATGAATTTGAATAGATGAAGCGTATTTCGATTTAATTCTCTTAACCTCTGAAATATATCCTGAAGTATCTCGCATGGAACTTGTATCCACGTCCAAATATCCATGGCCAGAAAAGCCAAGAATATCAAATCCTTTTGAAATAGCTTCTAAAGTCATTTCTTCAATCGTATCTTTTCCATCACAAAAGATGGAGTGTGTATGTAGATTCTGTTTCATGATAACCTCTCTAACCAGGCTTTACAACCCTCATTAATATCATTATAAGCTGTTTCAAAATCATTACTATACCAAGGATCTGAAACATCTCTTGATAATAATTTATAAATCTTGTGATCTGGATCATTATTGAACATACGATTTAGATTACGCATATTATTTTCATCCATACAAATTAAATAATCATATGACAAATAATCACTCATTGTAGCTTGTCTTGCATAATGTCTAGAAAATGGAATCCCCTTTTCTTTTAGTTTACGCTTAGCCGGAGGATAGATATCATTACCAATTTCTTCACGACTTGTAGCTGCACTAGAGACATATAGTTCTACCCCATTTTTCTTTGCCAAATCTTTCATAATGTACTCAGCACTAACACTTCTACATATGTTCCCGTAGCAAATAAAAAGCACTTTCTTCATAGTCAAAAAACCTCACTTTTATATAATTTATCATACCAAAAGAAATTTAAAAAGCAGTTAATCTGAATATATAAAACCATGGATAAATCAACCTTTAAAAGTCACATCCATATCAGCTATCTTATTCAAAAGAACAGTAGTGTGACCTCATGGAATTGTGCAGCAGGTTGTTGCACAAACTTTCGTTCAGCATAAGTCTCTACATATTTTCCATATACTTCAAATTACAAACAGAACATCTTTTGCTTTTTGGAAAAGTGATTCGAATACCTGCAGCAATGTTATCAATAAATTTCTCTTATTCCACAATCCGTGGAATATTAACCAATTGTTGCAATTTCTTTTCAAGAACTGCCTTATCTGGTAACTGCAGTTGATATTGTGATACCAACATTGGTGACATAGTTCTGCTCATTGCGTACTCTACCACCTCATCATTCTTAGCTGCACACAGAAGCAACCCTACGCTTGGATTTTCATTCTCTTTTTTCACTTGTCTATCCAATGCTTCAAGATAAAAATCCAACTTAGATATATACTCCGGCTTGAACTTGCCTATTTTAAGTTCTATTGCTACAAGGCATTGTAATCCTCTATGATAAAACAATAAATCAATTCGAAAATCATCACCACCAACCTGTACTTTGTATTCTTCATCAATAAACGTGAAATCTTTTCCTAATTCCAAAATAAAATCTTTCATGTTTTTAATCAAAGCTTTTCGCAAATCATTCTCATGAAACTCATTTGGTAAATTCAAAAATTCCATTACATATGAATCCAGAAATGGGTTTTCTCCCAACTTTTTAACTGATTCTGGTAACAAATTTTCCTTTGACAACATATATCTTTCATAATATCCACTGTCTAACTGTCTTTCCAGCTGTCTTTTAGAATAAATTGTCCTTAATGCACAGACGAATATAGAACTCTCTTTCCTCGTCTGTCTTGCATCCCGACATTATCAGCAAATGATTCGTCCAGCTAATTTGTGTCACCAGTGGTGTCACAATTTCATTTTTACCATTTTAGCAAGAAATTATAAATTTTTTCAAAATCACTATATTTAGTTATATCAAGATTTTCCACGCCCTCAATCACTTTTTCTGGTAGTTCCATAATTAAAATTTTTAATGAAATTTTTTCTCCCTTAATGCATTCTTGTGCTGCGTAACTATCTTTTAAAAGTAATTTGTCCAACTGATTTGTGTCGCAATATATAAAATACTTCATAAATGAAAAAGCCCCATCGGGTTGCGCATGATAAACCAGAGGCGTGGTGAGGTCTGTTAATACGATTATACAATTTTAAATATTACTGTCAAAGTTTATTTGGACCAAATTACTATTTCTAGTTTCTTAAAGGTGTATTTCAGGTGTACAAATCCTCTTAATTTTATCGATTATACTTTATATAAAGCATTTTATGAAGATTAGAATATGTTGCCATGGCAAATAAAAAGCACTTTCTTCATAGTCAAAAAACCTCACTTTTATATAATTTAT
>OHJQ01000672.1_pt1 | contig 23228 bp, 19 predicted proteins | sample 1568601 | NCBI WGS metagenome assembly OHJQ01 (sample SAMEA3879599, study PRJEB24766) | human gut metagenome | biome: human-associated habitat; feature: feces | place: USA | collected 1985/1987 | reverse complement strand
CCATGTCAGATACCAGCTTAAACTGTGTGCGGCATCTGTCTAAGTTATGGTTTTCCCGATGAATCTTAAAATAGGTATCTCCCTGCAGATAATCTGTTAAAAATCTCATGCCACACTCAAAGGTCATTACTTTGGCTCCAAGAGGCAGCAATTCAATTTCTTTTGTTGTTAATTTTCCGGCACAGCCTTCAATAAATCCTTTTGCGTAAATATCAAATAAGTTCATATCACACTGGATTTTATCGAGGTCAGTTTCATCTTCTGCGCCTGTACTTGCACCAAAACGGATTGAATCACCAAAGTCATTCATGGCAAGACCGGGCATAACGGTATCCAGATCGATGACACAGATTCCTTTGTGGGTTTCGTTATCGATCATAATGTTATTTAATTTTGTATCATTATGCGTTACACGAAGTGGCAATTCTTTGTTTTCAAGCATATCTCCAAATGCATTTGCGAGATCTTCATGAGCAAGAACAAACTGAATTTCATTCTGAACAGAATGTGCACGTCCGCAAATATCTTCGTTTACAGCTTTTTTAAATGTTTCGAATCGGGCTTTTGTATCATGGAATCCTTTTATTGTTTCGTGAAGTGTTTCTGCCGGATAATCTGCCAGTAATCTTTGGAAATTACCAAAAGAGACTGCGCTTTGATAAAAGTCTTCCTCACTTTCTACCTGGTCGTAACTTGTAGCACCTTCAATAAAATTATAACATCTCCAGTATTCACCCTCGGAATCCACAAAATATGAGTTTCCGTCTTTGGTCGGAATCACGTTTAATGTTTCTCGTTCAGGATCACCTCCGTTTTCAATGATTTTTTTACGGAGAAATGATGTCACTCCTAAAATATTTTCCATTAACTCTTCCGGGTTTTTAAAAATATTTTTATTCATGTGCTGTAAGATTACACGGCCTTCGGTTCCATCTTCTCTTTTTAATGTGACCAAAAAGGTATCGTTGATATGTCCGCTTCCGTAACGTACTGCCTTCATTACCATTGCGTTGAACTGGAAATTGAGCAATGCTTCCGTTTCCCCGCACCAGACTTTTTCCGGATAGATACCGTCGTCTTTCATAGTCTGAATTGCATTTACGACAACCTGTTTATCATCCTTGTATGTCACACCGTACCATTTATCTTTTGAGGTAAGCACAGACACGGTTGCCCGATTTTCTTTTAATAAATTACTTACTACGGTTGGGAGGAAATATTCACATTTTAATGGATTATGTTCTAAACCTTCTTTCAGAAATGCAGCAAATCCTGCTTTGATTTCCTGAAGAAATCCTTCCGAGAATCCCCACATATTCATAGAAACGACAGCATCCATTGGAAGCTCTGTCCAGGAGGCTCCATCATCCTCTGTAAAAGCGGCCCGCTCTCCCTTTTTTTCAATATGAGTGCGTTCGGTAACTTCTACTAAATATCCATTTTCATCCACAGTACAAACGCCCCGTGCGACATGACCGTTTTCTGTCAATGTATTTTTTAAATGATATCCTACCATTGTAAAACGGTATTTATCATCATCTTTCTGTGTTGACAGGAAATGATAAATTTTCTGGAATGCATCTCTTCCATAGTAATCATCCGCATTGATCACAGCAAAAGGACCATCTACAACATCAATACAGCTGAGAACGGCATGTGCGGTTCCCCATGGTTTTATTCTTCCGTCTGGAACTTCAAACCCTTCCGGAAGATTCGTCAAGTCCTGGAATACGTATTCTACGTCCATGACGTCTGCCATACGATTTCCGATTACTTCTTTAAAATCTTTCTCATTTTCTTTTTTGATAATAAAAACGACTTTTTCAAATCCTGCTCTTTTGGCATCAAAAATGGAAAAATCCATGATGATATGTCCCTGATCATCGATTGGGTCAATTTGTTTTAATCCTCCATAACGGCTTCCCATTCCTGCGGCCATAATGACTAATACTGGTTTTTTCATAATATATTCCTCCATATAATTATCATTGATTTGATAGATTTGTGAAAATTAACGCAGATTCTCTACAAAAGTGTCGAAATCTACAACGGTCCCGTTTGCTCTTGATTCCTCGGCTGCAAACACGATCAGGTGATTATTTACGGATGTTCGGATGTCAGAAACAGAGAAGCCTTGATATTCCCCAGTCAGATACTCATAAAGAGAGTACACAATGCCATCATCGCCGCCGCCATGCCCATTCGTAATGCCATCTTTGGCAACAATCGGAATTTCTGTAGTCTGCTTTGTTTCGAATTCATATATTGTAATAGGAGTTCCGAGCCCGTCCATTGCTGCGTGCAATTCCCCTTTTGTTCCCATAATATGTATAAATCTGCCGCCTTTGTTGAAGGCATTCATAGTAAAGGTAACAGTGATATCATCTTCAAAAATCATATTGACAGTCTGATGGTCTACAACATCGTTATCACATTTGAATACACACTTTCCATATTGTGTTGTACGAAGTGCTGTTTCCACCATTTCATCAGTGGGATTTGCTTCTCTGGTTGAGGTTGTTCGAAACCAGTCATTTTCCTTATCGTCCAGATAAAGTCTGACAGCATTATATGGGCAGGTGTCTGCTTTCGGACATCCCTGAATACAATAGTCCGGTGCATCTTTTGGAGCATTTTCCTCTTTAAAATAGGATAAGGTGCCAAAAGATTGTACTTTTTTACACTTCTTTCCAATTAACCATTGCAGAATATCCATATCATGGCAGGATTTTTGCAACAGCATACAGGAAGATCTTTTAGAGTTCCCCCAATTTCCTCTGACAAAACTGTGGCTTTGATGTACATTTCCAACACATTCTTCATGATTAACAGAAATAATATCTCCCAGTCTTCCGTCATTGATCAGTTCTTTGATTGTAATAAAAAATGGTGTATATCGAAGTACGTGACAAACAATGACTTTACTTCCCATTTGTTCCGCATAATCTGCAATTTTATTGCATTCCTCCGGGTCCGGGGATACTGGTTTTTCCAATAAAATGTCATATTGCAAAGAAATTGCTTTCAGTGTCGGTTCCAGATGTTGTTTGTCCATCGTTGAAATAACAGCAACATCCGCGATCTTTCCAAGATCAAGTAATGGCTTCCAATCTTCAAAGCACAGATTATCGGCTATCTGATGTTTTTTCTGGATATTATTTCTACGGCTCTCGATGGGTTCTGCAACTGCAATAACTTTGAATTTGTCACTCATCTGAGCCATAATATCGGTATATGTTTCGCCCCTGTTTCCTGCACCGATCAAAATTACTTTTAAAACTTTGTCCATGTTCATTCTCCTTCTTATTTACAGGACTCTTTGTTAGTGTTATTATACACATATAAAAAGAGCAAATCTATGCAATAAAAGTCCAAAAATATGTAATTTTAGATCATAAGGTTACTGTTCACACCAGGTGTTAAATATAGGTTCTGAACCGTCATGCCTGCATGTAAGGAAAAGAATCTATATTTAACATCTGGTGGAACCAGTCACCGCCCATACATAAGCAATCTAGCACGAAGTGCGGTACTGGAGTGCGCAAGCACGACGATTGCGCGTGGATAGGTGGGGATTGGTGTGAACAGTAACATCATAAATGGGGGAGGAGCTGTATGTTGATCAAAAATGAATTTCCGGCAATTCCGATTATCGAACAAATTCATATAACCAGTATGCATTCTTTGTTTAAAATTCATTATGAGTGTGGTTTTGAATTTCCAGGTGAGACGCACGATTTCTGGGAATGCTTGTATATTTTAGACGGGGAGCTCTGCGTTTCTGCTGACGAACGTATCTATAATATGTCGCAGGGTGAACTTATTTTTCACAAACCATTAGAGTTTCATAAATTTATCGTGAACAATCCGAAAGGAGCTACCGTGCTTACTTTTTCTTTTTCGGCAGGTGGTCCATTAACTTTTTGGCTTCGCAATAAAGTGTTTAAACTTTCTCAGGAGCAGACACAAATTATAGATTCTTTACTTGTATATATGCAGAATAAAGTTGATTTAATTAATATAGAAACAGAAAAAATAGAGTATTATTATTTACATCCTTTTTCCAGATTTCCATATTATTCTCAAATTATTGTAAGTTACCTTTGCCAATTATTTTTGAGTCTCGCGGAGCAGGGAACATTATCCTCTGTTTCTTCTGTTCCGGATGCGATCACGTTTCGTAATGCGATCAATTTTTTAAATACGAATCTCGACTGCCAGCCAACGGTAAGTGAAATTGCAGAATACTGTAATATCAGTGACGCCAGTTTGAAAAGAATATTTGATAAATATGCAGGGATAAGCGTGCACAAATATTTGTTAAAGTTAAAAATTAATGTAGCAAAAAAATTATTGCAGGATGGTGGGCAGGTATCTGTTGTTGCAGAGAATCTTGGATTTGCCAGTCAAAGTTATTTTTCAAAAGCATTTAAGAGAGAAACTGGTTTTACTCCATCTGATTTTGCTAAAAATTCCCAGACATAGTTGACTCTCGTATGTCTGGGAATTTCATAGTCAGAATTAGTTACAGTCCGAATTCTTTAAATAAATTCTGCTGATAGTCATGGTCTTTGGCCGCCTTTATGATATCCTCCATTCGGTCAGCCTTGGACAGTGCAATAATCAGAGCGTTGATGCGTTTTTCTGTTGCTTCGGCTGATTCTACCTCTGCATTGATTTTTTCCTGTACCTGTTTTTTTACTTCCGCATCAATCTCATCTTTCATCAATTCCCGCAGTGCATCACACATTCCTTTTACCTCCTCAAACTTCTGTTTGTTGGCCCGCACGATCAATTCCATGACGGAGCGATACAGTGCGTTTGCTTGTTTTTGAAATGAATAAGATATTTCACGTCATTTTTATGAAATAAAATGAATGTTAGAAAAAATATGCTTTATATTAGTCTAACATATTTTAAGGAAAATCACCATATCTCAAAAATCACATATATTAGTCATATAATGTCTGAAACGGAAGTGTGGATCTATGAATAAAAAATTACCGTATTACATGGCGTATCCTCTGCCTCTTCAGTATGATGATGAGCGCAAAGAGCGTAGAGATTATGAGTACATGAAGAGTCTTTATCCGGATGTGGCAAAACGGCTGCTCCCGTATATAGAGGAAGAATGTGACAGGATGGAATATGACAACAGCATGATGTATGATGAATATCCTGACCGTCTGCAGCTGCATCTGATGTGCAAAAGAGTCTGTGAAAATGTAAGAAAACATGAAAAAATTTTCTATGGAACAGAATATGAAGGACTTCTGTCGCAGGCAGAAGAAAACAGTGTCATGCAGATGGAAGAGGCAGAGCGGATGCAGGAGCCGGAATCTGAATGGGAACCTGAATTTATGCAGGTGCAGGAACAGAATCGGCGGGAACCGGAAAGAAGACGTATGCCGAACTGGCTTCAGAATCTGATTGAAGTTATGCTGTATCATGAACTATATAAAAGAAGAAGTGATCATCGCAGGTCTCGCCACAGAATTTACTAATTGCAGATTTTGTGCTATGATAAAAACGATGTAGACACGAAGATTTTGGGATAAAAGTTAACATGATTATGGAAAAATAAGGGTGAAAATACGTATGAAGAATCTGATTTTTATAGGAATGCCGGCAGTTGGAAAGAGTACGGTCGGAGTGGTTGTCGCAAAACGGCTGGGAATGGAATTTATCGATACAGATTTATTGATTCAGAAGCAAGAGGGACGTCTGCTCAGAGAGATTATAGCAGATGTGGGGGAAGATGGATTTCTTGCCATTGAGAATCAGGTGAATTGTCAGGTGAATGCCGAGCGCGCCGTAATCTCTCCGGGAGGAAGTGTTGTATACTGCGAAGAGGCGATGAAACATTTTAAAGAAATAGGAACAGTCGTATATTTGAAGGCTTCTTATCGCACAATAAAAGAGAGGATCCGCAGTCCGAAAAAGCGGGGAGTCGTACTCAGAGAAGGGCAGACTTTCCGGGATTTGTATGAAGAACGGACAAAACTTTTTGAACAATATGCAGACCTTACGATATGCGAGGACGGCTGTCAGATTGAGGAAACGATCGATGCAGTTTTGACGCAGATCGAGGCGCTGGAGAAAAAATGATTTTACAAATTGAAATTTTATGGTATAATAACTAATCGTATTATAGGGTAAAAAGGCGAATTATCGTTTCTTTTTGCTTTTATAAGGCGGGAGTAATGAAATTTAACAAGGGACTACGATAGAATTATCGATAATCGAGGTGCAATATGGAGCAGTATATTATCAAAGGCGGCAATCCGCTGGTAGGGGAAGTTGAAATCGGCGGAGCTAAAAATGCGGCACTGGCTATTCTCGCGGCAGCGATCATGACAGACGAGACCGTTCTGATTGACAATCTGCCGGATGTAAATGATATCAATGTGTTGCTGGAAGCGATTCAGGGAATCGGAGCAATGGTTCAGAGAGTTGACAGACACACAGTTAAGATTAACGGAAGCGCAATTACAGACTTTAATATAGAATATGATTATATCAAGAAGATCAGAGCATCTTACTATCTTTTGGGTGCGATGCTTGGAAAGTACAAAAGGGCAGAAGTAGCACTGCCGGGAGGATGCAATATCGGAAGCAGACCGATCGATCAACATTTGAAAGGATTCCGTGCATTGGGTGCGGATGTAGATATTGAACATGGAAAGATCGTGGCAGAAGCAGAGCATCTGAGAGGAACACATCTGTATTTTGATGTGGTATCTGTAGGAGCAACGATCAACGTGATGATGGCAGCAGCCATGGCGGACGGTCTTACGATCATGGAGAACGTTGCCAAGGAGCCTCATGTCGTAGATGTTGCGAACTTCTTAAACAGCATGGGAGCAAACATCCGCGGTGCCGGAACAGATGTGATCAAGATCCGTGGAGTCAAGAGCCTCCATAAGACAGAATATTCCATCATTCCGGATCAGATTGAAGCAGGTACTTTTATGTTTGCTGCAGCAGCGACAAAGGGAGATGTGACGGTATTAAATGTCATTCCGAAACATCTGGATGCGACAATCTCCAAGCTTGTGGACATCGGATGTGAAGTAGAAGAGTTTGATGATGCGGTAAGAGTGGTGGCGAAGAACCGCTTGAGAAGCACACAGGTGAAGACATTGCCGTATCCGGGATATCCGACAGACATGCAGCCGCAGATCGGGGTAGTGCTTGCGCTCGCGCAGGGTACAAGTACGATCACAGAGAGTATTTTTGAGAACAGATTTAAGTATCTGGATGAGCTGGCAAGAATGGGTGCAGTGATCAAAGTAGAGGGCAACTCTGCAACCATCGAAGGTGTAGAGAAGTTTTCCGGAGCGAGAGTCAGTGCGCCGGATTTAAGAGCAGGTGCGGCGCTTTGTATCGCAGGGCTTGCGACAGACGGAATCACTATTGTGGATGATATCGTCTATATCCAGAGAGGATACGAGAGATTTGAAGAAAAGCTGCGCGGTCTTGGCGGAATCATTGAAAAGGTTTCTGATGAGAAAGAGATTCAGAAATTTAAGCTGAAAGTAGGCTGATATATAACGGGGGAGCGAAGATGCAGGACGGTGAGTTCTGCATCTTTTGATAAATCACAGGGAGGTTCAAAAGAGAAAATGAGCAGTGAACGATACGATGAAGCGGTAAGGGAACAGAAGAAAGCAGAGCGCAAAAAGCAGGTGCAAAAGCAGGTTATGATCCTTGTGATCGCTCTGGTGGTGATCGCAGTTGCAGCTGCGGCAGTGTTTTTCACGATAAAAGGTAAGAAAAGCGAGCCAAAAGATACAACGAAGGCATCGAGCAGCGGACTTGCCGGTGCGATCAGTGCAAGCTATGAGACATTTGCTTCTGAGGCAGATCCGGATGCGTCTGCGGAAGACGTAAAAAAAGAAGCAGAGGACTTTGCAGCATGGATCCAGAAGACATATCCGGATGAATCTTCCGGAAAGCTTCAAAAAACCATGAAATCAGGAAAAGTATCCGCAGAGGATTTTTATAGCAGCTATGGAAAGACGCTGCATGTGCTGTCTGATGAGTATAAAGGGTACTTAAAAGATGATGAGACAGCAGCTGCAAATCATATCTATCAGAAAGACGGCGCGAAGGACGGACAGGCGGAGATCGCGATAGCAGGGAACCTGACACTGACAGAAGAAGGTTATACACTGGGCAAATACGATGAGACTGGAGATTTAAGCCAGATGCTCTCAGAGCAGATTTTAAGTGCGATGACAGGAGCGGATGCACTCTTTTTGAATCAGGAATTCAGCATCAGCAGTAAAGGGGAGGCATTATCAGGAAAGACTTCGATCCTGCATGCCAATGCAGAACGTATGAATATATTGGAAGCATTGGGAGCAGATATTGTGTCTCTTGGAAATGAGCATGCGGCAGGTTATGGACAAGATGCCTTAAAAGAGAACATGGAGCTGTTAAAAAATGCAGGAATGGCATATGTAGGAGCAGGAACAGATGCCGCAGATGCTGCGCAGCCGGCGTATTTGATCATCAATGGAATCAAGATTGGATTTACATCAGCTTCCGGCATGGAAGATTCTTATGATATGGCGGCAGGTGACGGCAAAGCGGGGATTTTAGAATATACAGAGGCAGAGCAGTATACAAAAGTAATCCAGGAGGCTGCTACAAAGTGCGATTATCTGATTGTGTATGATCATGAAGGAAAAGGGGATGCCAATGGTGTGGAATCCTACCAGAAAGAGCATGCAGCTGCATTTTTGCAGGCAGGAGCGGATATCGTGATTGGCGGACATTCTGATCGTCTGCAGGGAATTGAGTATATCGATGGAAAACCGGTTGTGTACAGCATAGGATCTGTGCTGACAGACGGAACAAGCAGATATTCGGCAGTATTAAAGCTCAACATCACATCAGAAGGGTTAAAAGAGATGTCGCTCGTTCCGGGAATCCAGACAGAAGATATGACAGAATATCTGGATTCTGCAGAGACACAGAAGAAGATGTATGATGCAGTTGCAGCTCTGTGCCCGAATGCATCGATTGATGAAAATGGAGTCGTTACAGAGAAAAAATAGAATTCCATATTGACATTTCTGGTAATACGGTGTAGAGTTCTATTGTCACAAAAATGAATATGAAAACTTTCTCTTATTCAGAGCAGTGGAGGTACAAAGGACCTATGAAGCTGCGGCAACCCCGTCAAGGAAGGTGCCAACCTGAGCGAGCAATCGAACAATAAGAGGATTGTTTTGGTAAAGAACAGTCCGCTTTTTGGCGGGCTGTTTTTAATTAGAAGAGATGCAGTCCGAAAAGAGAGAAAGAAACAAAGAAGGAGGAACAAAATGGAAAAATTATTATTTACATCGGAATCTGTTACCGAAGGACACCCGGATAAGGTTTGTGATGCGATTTCAGACGCGATCCTGGATGCTTTGATGGAGCAGGATCCAATGAGCCGTGTTGCATGTGAGACTTGTGTAACAACCGGTATGGTCATGGTCATGGGAGAAATCACAACAAAAGCGTACGTGGATATTCCGAGAATCGTAAGAGATACTGTACGTGAGATCGGATATACGAGAGGAAAATTCGGATTTGATGCAGATACATGCAGCGTACTGACAACTATTGATGAGCAGTCAGCAGATATTGCACTTGGTGTAGACAAGGCATTGGAAGCAAAAGAAAATAAAATGTCCGATAATGAACTGGAAGCAATCGGAGCAGGAGATCAGGGTATGATGTTTGGATATGCATCCAACGAAACAGCAGAATTTATGCCGTATCCGATCGCAATGGCACACAAACTTGCCCTTCAGCTGACAAAAGTGCGCAAGGACGGAACGCTCTCTTACCTGCGTCCGGACGGAAAGACACAGGTAACAGTAGAGTATGATGAGAATGGAACTCCGAAACGTCTGGATGCAGTGGTACTTTCTACACAGCATGATCCGGATGTGACACAGGAACAGATCCACGCAGATATCAAGAAATATGTATTTGACGAGATCATCCCGGCTGAGATGGTAGATGAACATACAAAATTCTTCATCAATCCGACAGGCCGTTTTGTGATCGGCGGACCACACGGAGACAGCGGTCTGACCGGAAGAAAGATTATTGTAGATACTTACGGCGGAATGGCACGTCACGGCGGCGGGGCATTCTCCGGAAAAGACTGTACAAAGGTAGACCGTTCTGCGGCATATGCAGCACGTTATGCAGCAAAGAACATTGTGGCAGCAGGACTGGCTGACAAGTGCGAAATTCAGCTTTCTTATGCGATCGGTGTTGCTCAGCCGACTTCCATTATGGTAGATACATTCGGAACAGGAAAAGTATCCGAAGAAAAACTGGTGGAGATCGTGCGTGAGAACTTTGATCTTCGTCCGGCAGGAATCATCAAAATGCTGGATTTAAGACGTCCGATCTACAAACAGACTTCTTCTTACGGACACTTTGGAAGAAACGATCTGAATCTTCCGTGGGAAAAACTGGACAAAGCAGAAGTATTGAAAAAATATTTATAACAGTAGACGGAATGCCTCTTTTGGTTTATAGTAATACGAAAGAGGTGCGGAAAATAAAAAAGAAGGACAGGGACCTGCACCAGGGACTGTCCTCTTTTCTGTATTAGAGCATGCAGGATGGGAGGCGATGAAGATGAAATTAAAAACCAAGCTGATTCTTGCGTTTATGATCGTGATGATTCTGCCTACATTGTTTACAACTGTAGCGATGACGGCATTTGCGCCAAAAGCGGTGAATGATATTCAGGAATTATATCTGATCATTGTATTTTGCACGGCATCAGCTCTGATCTTCTGGATTTACAGGACGGTTTCACTGCCGCTTGCAAAACTGCAGGCAGCGGCCCGCAATATCAAAGAGGGCAATCTGGATTTTGAAATTAAGAATGAGACCAATGATGAAATCGGACAGCTCTGTCAGGATTTTGAAGAGATGCGTTTGAGACTGAAGGCAAACGCAGAAGAAAAGGTGGCATACGATAAAGAGAACAAAGAATTGATCAGTAATATTTCCCATGATCTGAAGACACCGATCACGGCTATCAAAGGTTATGTGGAAGGAATTATGGATGGAGTTGCAGACACTCCGGAGAAGATGGACAGATATATCAAGACCATCTACAATAAGGCGAATGAAATGGATCTTCTGATTAATGAACTGACATTCTATTCCAAGATCGATACGAACCGTATTCCGTATAATTTTACGACGATTTCAGCAAAGCAGTATTTTGGTGACTGTGCAGAGGATTTGTTTATGGAACTGGAGGCAAAGGGCGTACAGTTTCGGTATAGAAATTATTTGGAGACAGATTCTAAGGTGATTGTGGATCCGGAGCAGCTTCGAAGAGTGATCAGCAATATTGTAGGGAATTCTGTAAAATATATGGATAAGTCAGATCCTTCCATTACCATGGATTTAAAGGATGTAGGAGATTTTGTTCAGATTGAACTGGGAGACAACGGAAAAGGGATTGCGGCGAAAGATCTTCCGAATATATTTGACCGGTTTTACCGGACAGATGCGTCACGGAATTCTTCCAAAGGCGGAAGCGGGATCGGGCTTTCGATCGTGAAAAAAATTGTAGAAGAGCATGGCGGAAAGATCTGGGCTACCAGTGAAGAGGGCGTCGGGACAACCATGTACTTTGTAATCAGAAAATATCAGGAGGTACCAATGAATGAGTAAACGAATATTGATTGTAGAAGATGAAGAAAGTATTGCAGATTTAGAACGCGACTATTTGGAATTGAGTGGATTTCAGGTAGAAGTGGCCAATGATGGAGAGACCGGACTGAATAAAGCATTGAAAGGGGAATTTGATCTAATCATTCTGGATCTGATGCTGCCGGGGGTAGATGGATTTGAAATCTGCCGTGAGGTACGCAGTCAGAAGAATACGCCGATCATTATGGTTTCTGCAAAGAAGGATGATATTGACAAAATCCGGGGACTTGGACTGGGAGCGGATGATTATATGACAAAACCATTTAGTCCGAGTGAATTGGTGGCGAGAGTGAAGGCCCACTTATCAAGATATGAGCGTCTGATCGGAAGCAATGTGGAAGAAAACGATGTGATCGAGATCCGTGGACTGAAGATCGACACAACCGCAAGACGAGTATGGGTCAATGGAGAAGAGCGTTCCTTTACGACAAAAGAGTTTGATCTTTTGACATTCCTTGCAGGACATCCGAACCATGTATATACAAAAGAAGAATTATTCCGGGAAATCTGGGATATGGAATCCGTAGGAGACATTGCGACTGTGACGGTGCATATTAAAAAGATCCGTGAAAAAATCGAGTATGATACATCTCATCCGCAATATATTGAGACAATATGGGGGGTAGGATACCGGTTTAAGGTATAAAATAGAGATGAAGACAGACTGGCATAATTTGTACAACAAAATTCAGGAAAAAAGAAAAAAAGTAACATTCAGCACCATGCAGATCATTGCATTTGGTTTTTTGGGAGTGATTTTTCTTGGCAGTATTCTGCTGTATCTTCCCATTAGCAATCAGGAGCCGATCGCATATCTGGATGCGCTGTTTGTATCCGTGTCTGCAGTGTGTGTAACCGGCCTGGTGACGGTCGTTCCGGCAGTACAGTTTACAGTATTTGGCAAGATCATACTACTTTTGCTGATCCAGATCGGAGGGCTGGGCGTGATCGCATGTACCATGGCAGTATTTCTGGCAATCCGCAAAAAGATTACGATGAAAAGCAGAGTCATGATCCAGCAGACGTATAATTTAGAGACGTTGAGCGGGCTAGTACGTTTTATTATCCGTATTTTGAAAGGGACAGTTCTCGTAGAGGGAATCGGAGCTGTGTTATTTTCATTTTATTTTGTGCCTGAGTATGGATTTATCAGGGGACTGGCATATGGGGTCTTTCATTCTGTGTCCGCATTCTGTAATGCAGGAATTGATATATTGGGCACCACCAGCTTTATGGAATATGTTAAGTCACCGCTGATCAGTCTGACGACCATGTTTTTGATCGTAGCAGGGGGTCTTGGCTTTACAGTATGGCATGATATGCGTATGAATCTGCAGGATGTGGCAGGACAGAAACGTCCGTTAAAACGAATGTTTACCAGGTTGCATCTGCAGTCTAAAATCGTCATCATTATGACGGTCAGTTTGATTCTTTCAGGAACGTTGGGATATTTTCTGTTGGAGTATCACAATGATGCGACGATTGGAACATTTGGAGTTGGAGAAAAGTTCCTTGCTTCTCTTTTTCAGTCTGTGACAACGAGAACAGCGGGTTTTGCTACAGTTTCCCAGGCGGATCTGACTTCAGCGTCTAAGCTGTTTGGATGTATTCTGATGTTTATCGGAGGTTCACCGGGAGGAACAGCAGGCGGTATTAAGACAACTACCATGGCAATTCTGCTGCTTACTTGTGCAGCAGTAATCAGGGGAAGAAAATCAACAGAATGTTTTGGAAGACGTCTTGCAGAAACCAATGTGCGTTCCGGAATTGCAATTGTATTTCTAACATTTGCAATCTGGCTGGTCGGGTTATTTGGAATCGCAATTTTGGAACCGGATGAGAGATTTATTGATTTGATATACGAGGCCACCTCTGCAATTGGAACAGTGGGGCTTTCTGCAGATCTGACTCCAGCTCTGACCAGAGGAAGCCATGTGATCCTGATGATTCTGATGTATGTAGGAAGAATTGGACCGATCACGATGGCACTGGTATTTTCGGGAAGAGAAGATGTGCAGGCAAAATTCAGAGATTTGCCGGAAAAACGGATTATGTTAGGATAGAAGAGGAAAAAAGACATGAAAAGACAATTTGCAGTATTTGGATTGGGAAGTTTTGGGAGAAGCGTTGCGCTGACTCTGGAAAATCTGGGATGCGATGTGGTAGTAGTTGATAAATCATATGAAAAGATTCAGGAGATTTCCGATATGGTCTCTTATGCGATGCGGGCGGATGTATCAGATCCTGATGCACTTCATGCACTAGGGGGAAGAAATCTGGACGGAGCAGTCGTTGCGGTCTCTGAAAGTCTGGAAGCGAGCATTATGGCCACGATCATCTCCAAAGAGATGGGAATCCCGTATGTGCTGGCAAAGGCGAAAGATGAGCTGCAGGGCGCGATTCTCGAAAAGGTGGGGGCAGATGCCATTGCCTATCCGGAGTGTGACATGGGAGAACGAGTTGCAAAAAGCCTGATGTCTACTGCGTTTACGGACTGGATCGAGCTGTCGTCCGAATACAGTATGGCAGAGGTGGCAATTCCGGAAAAATGGGTAGGCAAAAGCCTCAGTGAATTAAAAATCCGGGAACAGTACGGAATCAATGCAGTCGGAATCATTCAGGGAGAGAAGGTGGAGGTTACCCTGGATCCCTATGCACCGCTTCCGAAAGATGCAATCCTGATTTTGATCGGAGCAACCGCTGTTCTGGAAAAATTTCATACATGGAAGTAGGAAAGATGATCACAAGTACAAGTAATCAAAGAATCAAAGAATTATCTCAAATACAGAAAAAAAGCAAGGTGCGGAGCCGCGAGGGAGTTTTCGTTGCGGAAGGGATCCGCATGGTGAGGGAAACGCCTTATGAGCGTCTTGTCAGCCTGTATTTTTCGGAGAGTTTTGAAAAAAAATATGGAAATGAAGTATTAGATGCAATTTCCGGGGGAGATTTAAAAATCCGGGAGCAGATTCGGAGAAAGACGGAGATTTTGTCTGATGCGGTATTTTCTTATGTGTCTGATACTAAGACACCGCAGGGAGTTCTGGCAGTGGTGCGTCAGATGGAGTATACACTGGAGCAGATGACAGATGGAGTTATCCCGCATCTGATGATCTTAGATAACCTGCAGGATCCGGGCAATCTGGGAACAATCTTTCGGACAGCGGAGGCTGCCGGAGTGACAGGTATCATCATGAGCCGGGACTGTGTGGATATTTATAATCCGAAGACGATCCGCTCGACAATGGGGGCGCTTTACCGGATGCCGTTTGTATATGTGGAGGATCTGAGAGAAACGATCCATACATTAAAAGAAAAAAGCATCAAAAGCTATGCGGCACATCTGGATGGAAAGAACACCTATGATAAAGAAGATTACAGGCAGGGAACGGCTTTCCTGATCGGGAATGAGGGAAACGGACTCAGAGAAGAGATTGCACAGTGTGCGGATACCTGGATCCGGATTCCGATGTGCGGACAGGTGGAGTCGTTGAACGCAGCAGTGGCAGCGACAGTTCTGATGTTTGAAGTCAGCAGGCAGAGGAGAGGATAAACCATTTTCAGAAATTGACAGGGGTGATAGGATGGAACCATTGTTAGATCTGACAAAAGAATATGGTCTGGTGCTGGATGGCGGCGGGGCAAGAGGAGCCTATCAGATCGGTGCGTGGACAGCGCTTGAGGAAGCAGGCGTGAAGGTTTGTGCGGTGGCAGGGACTTCTGTAGGAGCATTAAACGGTGCTCTGATCTGTATGGACAGTGTGGAGAATGCACAGAAGATCTGGGCAGAGATGAAGTTTTCCAGAGTCATGGATGTGGATGATGAGTGGATGCAGCATCTGTTTAGCAAAGATGGAAAATTAAAAGAAGTACTCTCTGAACTCTGGAAAAAACTCTCAGATGGAGGTGTGGATGTTACCCCGCTTCGAAATCTGATCCACGAAATGGTGGATGAAGAGAAAATCCGACATTCGGGAAAGGAGTTCTGTCTTCTGACATTTTCTGTGACGGATATGAAAGAGATGGATCTTTCGCTGGAAGATATTCCCGAAGGTACTCTGGAAGACTTTTTACTCGCCAGCGCTTATCTGCTTGGATTTAAAAATGAAAAACTGCAGGGAAAGCGTTATATTGACGGAGGCGTGATCAATAATGTTCCGTTGAACTCTCTGCTAAACCGCGGGTATAAAGATATTATCACCATCCGGATCCACGGGCCGGGAAGAGAGCCGCGGGCAAATATCCCGGAAGACGGAGAAGTTTACGAGATCAGCCCGAGAGTGCGTCTGGGCAGTATTCTGGAATTTGACAGCAAAAGGAGCAGACAGAACCTGAAGATCGGTTATTATGATGCAAAACGGATGCTCTATGGTCTGGAAGGAGTTATATATTATCTGGAGCAGACCCATGAGGAGACGTGGTATGAGGACAGATTGTGCGAGATTCCGGATCTGGAGAAAGCCGAGATGGCATTTGTACTGAAGCTTCCCATCGGGTGTTCTGCCAAAGAGTTGTATCTGGCAATGCTGGAGGCAAGTGCCAAGCTGCTTCGCATTCCCAAATATCAGATTTATACTGTGGATCAGCTCCGTGATCTGGTACAGGCACATTATGAGAAACTGGAAGATCAGATGCATCTTCCGAGATTTACACACACATTGATTCAGATAGAAAGGAATAGAACTATGAATTTAAAAGGAAGAAATTTTTTGACACTCAAAGATTTTACACCGGAAGAGATCACATATCTTCTGGATCTGGCAGCAGACCTGAAAGAGAAGAAGAAAAACGGCGAACCGGTTGATTTCTATAAGGGCAAAAATGTTGCACTGATCTTTGAGAAGACCAGTACAAGAACACGCTGTGCATTTGAAGTTGCGGCACATGATCTGGGCATGGGTTCTACCTATCTGGATCCGACTGGTTCTCAGATCGGAAAGAAAGAGAGCATTGAGGATACTGCAAGAGTACTGGGAAGAATGTATGATGGAATCGAGTACCGCGGATATGGGCAGGAGATTGTGGAGGAACTTGCAAAATATGCAGGGGTTCCGGTATGGAACGGTCTGACCAATGAATATCATCCGACACAGATGCTGGCAGATATGCTCACGATCCGTGAGAATTTCGGTACTTTAAAAGGTCTGAAACTGGTGTACATGGGTGATGCAAGATACAATATGGGAAATTCTCTGATGATCGTCTGCGCGAAGCTGGGACTGGATTTTGTGGCTTGTACAACAGAAAAGTATTTCCCGAATGAGGAACTGGTAGAGACATGCCGCGGATATGCAAAAGAGTCAGGAGCAACGATCACACTGACAGAGAATGTAGAAGAAGGAACAAAGGATGCGGATGTTATCTATACCGATGTCTGGGTATCTATGGGAGAGCCGGATGAAGTCTGGGAAGAGAGAATCCGTGAATTGTCTCCATATAAAGTGACAAAAGAAGTGATGGCAAATGCAAAAGAGTCTGCGATCTTTTTACACTGCCTGCCGGCATTCCATGATCTGAAGACAAAGATCGGAAAAGAGATGGGAGAACGGTTTGGCATTACAGATATGGAAGTGACGGATGAAGTATTTGAATCCGCACAGTCCAAAGTATTTGATGAAGCAGAAAACCGGATGCATACGATCAAAGCTGTGATGGCAGCGACACTGGGAGAGATGTAATTGAAAGCGGAAATTTTAAAAATGCTGCGGGAGAGTCAGGACTATGTTTCCGGGCAGCAGATCTGTGAGCGGTTCCAGGTATCCAGAACTGCAGTCTGGAAGGTGATCAAACAACTGAAAGAGGAAGGGTATGAAGTGGAAGCGGTACGCAACAGAGGGTATCGCCTCTCTTCTCTTCCGGATATTCTCTCCCGGGAGGAGATCGTCAGTCAGATAGATACTGTCTGGGCAGGACAAAACGTGTATTATTTTACAGAAACAGATTCCACCAATATTCAGGCGAAAAGAATGGGAGATCAGGGGGCGCCTCACGGAACTCTGGCAGCAGCAGGACAGCAGACTGCCGGAAAAGGCAGAAGAGGAAGAACCTGGGAGTCTCCGGCGGATCAGAATATTTATATGTCACTTCTTTTGCGTCCGGAGATCGCACCGGTCAAAGCACCCATGCTGACCTTGGTCATGGCATATGCGGCTGCAATGGCGCTTCGGGAATGTACGGGGCTGGATGTACAGATCAAATGGCCCAATGATCTGGTTATCAACGGGAAAAAAATCTGCGGAATCCTGACGGAAATGAGCACAGAGATTGATTATATCAATTATGTTGTCATTGGAATCGGGATCAATACTAATATTGAACAATTTCCGGAAGAACTAAAGCAGACTGCCACATCACTTCGGATTGAAGCAGGACGCAGTATCAGGCGCAGTCCACTCATTGCAGCAATTATGCGGTGGTTTGAAAAAGCATATGCCGAATTCATGAAAACGGAAGATCTTTCGGGAATCCAAAAAGCATACAATGAATTGCTTGTGAATTGCGGACGTGAGGTCCGGGTTCTGGAGCCAAAGGGAGAATGGCAGGCAGAAGCTCTTGGAATCAATGACGGTGGTGAGCTGCTTGTAAGAAAAGTGGATGGAAGTGAAACAGCGGTCTATGCGGGAGAAGTTTCCGTGCGCGGTATTTACGGATATGTTTAGTCATATAAGAAAGGAAACTGAAAATGGAAGAAGAAATTGTGCTTTGTGCGGCGAACTCTTATGAGCAGAAATACTATCTGAATCCCGAGTTTGAAATGCTGCCTGAAAGTATCAAGCAGGAATTGAATATTATGTGTGTACTCTACACAGAAGATGTAGGCGGGATCTTGATGGTTTTCTATGATGAGGATGGAAATCTGGAGTTTCGGGTAGATCACGAGGAGAATGATTTTTCGTTTGATGAGATCGGCAGTGTTTTGAAGATCAAACAGCTGCAGCAGACAAAACAGGAGCTGTTCGAGTCACTGGAATTGTTTTATAAGGTGTTTTATCTGGGAGAAGAGGTTGATCTGGAAGAAGAGTAGAGTACAGATCCTGAGAAAAGAAACGAGAGAAAGAGTTAGAGTGTGAAAATGAAACAGTTGAAAATAGGAAATGTTTTACTGGAAAATTCTTATGTACTCGGACCTATGGCAGGCGTAACAGACCTGCCTTTTCGCTTGCTTTGCAAAGAGCAGGGAGCGGGTCTTCTGTGTATGGAGATGGTCAGTGCGAAAGGTATTTTCTATAATAATAAGAATACGGAAAGTCTGCTTCAGATCCATCCCGAGGAAGTGCCGGTATCGCTGCAGTTTTTTGGTTCAGATCCGAAGATCGTCAGCGAGATGGCGAAACGGGTCGAGGAACGTCCGTTTTCCATTCTGGATATCAACATGGGATGTCCGGTGCCAAAGGTCGTGCGAAACGGAGAAGGGTCTGCACTGATGAAGAATCCGAAGCTGGTATACGAACTGGTCAGTGCGACGGTAAAAGCAATCAAAAAGCCGGTTACCGTTAAGATCCGGAAAGGGTTCGATGATGAACATATCAATGCGGTGGAAATCGCGAAGATCATTGAAGAAGCAGGTGCGGCAGCAGTAGCTGTACACGGAAGAACAAGAGAACAGTATTATTCCGGAAAAGCGGACTGGGAGATCATCCGTCAGGTAAAAGAGGCAGTTTCCATCCCGGTGATCGGAAACGGAGATGTGACTTCCGGGGAAAAAGCAATCGCCATGCGTGAGCAGACAGGGTGTGACGGGGTGATGATTGCCAGAGGTGCTCAGGGGAATCCATGGATCTTTTCGGAGCTTTTAGAATATGAAAGAACAGGACGGCTTCCTGACAGACCGGATGTGGAAGAAATCAAACAGACAATGCTTCGGCATGCCAGACTCCAGATCGAGTATAAAGGTGATTTTACAGGAATCCGGGAGATGCGCAAACATGTGGCATGGTATACAAAAGGACTGCATGGGGCAGCCCGTCTGCGGGATCGGATCAATCAGGTTGAGAGCTATGCAGAACTGGAAAATCTCTTGACATCGTTATAACGATTGAGTATAATATTGAAATTGTGAAATATACTTGAATTAGAGATATGGACAGGCAGAAATGTCCTGTAAATACAGGAAAAAGCCGAAGATAAAGTTTTAAATAAAAGAGCAAGATCAGGAAAGAAAGGAAGCAGACAGGTATGGCAGAGGCAAAGAAGAGATTACTTACTTATGCAGGATTGAAAGCGCTGGAGGATGAACTGGAAAATCTGAAAGTTGTAAAACGTAAAGAAGTGGCAGGAAAGATCAAAGAAGCCAGAGAGCAGGGAGACCTTTCAGAGAACGCAGAATACGATGCGGCAAAAGATGAGCAGAGAGATATCGAAGCCCGTATCGAAGAGCTGGAAGGCATTTTGAAAAACGCAGAAGTTGTAGTAGAGGATGAAGTTGATTTAGACAAGATCAATGTAGGATGTAAAGTAAAAGTATTTGACATCACATTTGACGAAGAGATGGAATTCAACATTGTAGGTTCTACAGAGGCGAACAGCCTGGAAGGAAAGATTTCCAATGAGTCGCCGGTTGGTCAGGCTCTGATGGGTAAAAAAGTCGGAGATACTGTAGATGTAGAAACACAGGCAGGAGTGATCCAGTACAAAGTACTTGATATCAGCCGTTCTATGTAGTAGAAACCAGACCCCTTTATTACAAGGGGTCTTAATTCGCATTTAGGGAACACATAAAAGTGTACCGGATGCCCGAAAAAGGAAGGAGAAAATATCGTGTCCGAACAGCAGAAAAAAGCACAGCAGGAACCAGATTTAAATCAGTTGAGAAAAGTTCGTCGCGAAAAACTGGCGGATTTACAGGCAAACGGAAAAGATCCGTTTGTGATCACAAAATATGACCAGACACATCACAGTCTGGAGATCAAAGAGAATTTTGAAGAGCTTGCAGGAAAAGAAGTTTCTATCGCAGGACGTATGATGTCCAAACGTGTGATGGGAAAAGCATCTTTCTGCAATGTACAGGATTTGCAGGGAAATATTCAGTCTTACGTTGCAAGAGACAGCATCGGAGAAGAAGCTTACAAAGAGTTTAAGAAGATGGATGTCGGCGATGTGATCGGAATCACAGGAGAAGTGTTTGAGACAAAGACAGGAGAAAAATCCATCCACGCTTCTTCCGTGACATTGCTCTCCAAGAGTCTTCAGATTCTGCCGGAGAAGTTCCACGGACTGACAAATACAGATATCCGCTACCGTCAGAGATACGTGGATCTGATCATGAATCCGGATGTAAAACAGACATTTATCAATCGTTCTAAGATCTTAAGTGCGATCAGAAGATATCTGGACGGACAGGGATTCCTGGAAGTAGAGACACCGATGCTCGTATCCAATGCCGGAGGTGCTGCTGCAAGACCGTTCGAAACACACTTCAACGCACTGGATGAAGATTTCAAACTCCGCATCTCTCTTGAGCTGTACTTGAAGAGACTGATTGTCGGAGGAATGGAGCGCGTATACGAGATCGGACGTGTATTCCGTAACGAAGGTCTTGACACAAGACATAATCCGGAATTTACATTGATGGAGCTGTACCAGGCGTATACAGACTATAACGGAATGATGGATCTGACAGAGAATCTGTACCGTCATGTTGCACAGGAAGTACTTGGAACAACTGTGATCGAATACAACGGTGTGCAGATGGATTTAGGAAAACCGTTTGAGAGAATCACAATGGTAGATGCAGTGAAAAAATATGCAGGTGTGGACTGGAATGAAGTGGAGACACTGGAACAGGCAAGAGCACTTGCAAAAGAGCATCATGTAGAGTTTGAAGAGCGTCACAAAAAAGGAGATATCCTTGCACTCTTCTTCGAAGAATTTGCAGAGGAGCACCTGATCCAGCCTACATTTGTAATGGATCATCCGATCGAGATTTCTCCGCTGACAAAGAAAAAACCGGAGAATCCGGAATATACAGAGCGTTTCGAGTTCTTTATGAACGGATGGGAGATGGCGAACGCATACTCTGAGCTGAACGATCCGATCGATCAGAGAGAACGTTTCAAAGCACAGGAAGAGCTGCTTGCGCAGGGAGACGATGAAGCGAATACAACAGATGAAGACTTCCTGAACGCGCTGGAGATCGGTATGCCTCCTACAGGCGGTATCGGATTCGGAATCGACAGAATGTGTATGCTGTTGACAAACAGTGCAGCGATCAGAGATGTGCTGCTGTTCCCGACAATGAAATCACAGGGTTCTGCAAAAAATGAAGCAAATAATGTAGCTCAGACAGCTGCAGCTGCTCCAGCAGAGACAGCAAAAGTTGACTTCTCCAACGTAAAGGTTGAGCCTTTATTTGAAGAAGAGGTTGATTTTGATACATTCAGCAAATCTGATTTCCGTGCCGTAAAGGTTAAAGAGTGTGTAGCAGTTCCGAAGAGCAAGAAGCTCCTTCAGTTCACACTGGATGACGGAACAGGTACAGACCGCACGATCTTAAGCGGAATCCACTCTTACTATGAGCCGGAAGAATTAGTTGGTAAGACACTGATTGCAATCACCAACCTTCCGCCAAGAAAGATGATGGGAATCGAGTCTTGCGGTATGCTGCTTTCAGCAGTGAATAACCTGAAGGATTCAGAGGATGAAGAACTGCATCTTCTGATGGTTGATAACCATATTCCGGCAGGTGCTAAGCTGTACTAATCCAGAAAAAAGAGTTCGGTTTGGTAGTCATAGACGTCCAATCAGGAAAAGTGGTTCCACGGATTGACATGGAGCTACATGAAACGGCCTGGAGCTGTATAGATTGAAATAATGATGTATGGATTATAAGGAAACAGAATAAGGAGCTCTATGGATTCTTAACTGTTTGACTTATTTGTTTACAAGTAAAATATTGATTATTTTTGAGGAGCATTTTTCAAAAATAAGGTGTATAAAGGGACACTTCTCTTTTGGTAGAAATACCAATGGAAGGTGTCCTTTTTTTGTTGTCAGGCATAGCAATTATTCATTTTGATGATATGCAGAAAACACATCCTTTCGTAAACGGTAAATAGTAGGTACCACGATTTTGGCTAGTTTTCATGAGATAATTACTTTAAAAAATCTAAGGTTTTTTAGAGGGAGGATAATCTCATGGATAAAATAACTCATAAAGTCCGGTGTGAACAATGGACAAATATCATCAAAGAATGTCTTGCTAGTGGAATGCCTAAAACGACCTGGTGTCGAGAACATGGCATTTCTGACAAAGCATTTTTTTACTGGCAACGAATTCTCCGAGAAGAAGCATACCTTACTACATTAGAGAGGGCTCGTTTGGGAAGGCGATGGATTCTTGCTTCTTTATAAAAGATTGAACATCGGTGGCTTTAGCTGACCGCGTACAAAAGAAGAAGCTCTCCGGCAATCAGGACGCAGGCAGATGATTATCCTGGTATCCCGATCATTGGACGCCAGGAACTGAATGAGTACAGAAAGAAAAA
>OHJQ01000670.1_pt1 | contig 23313 bp, 20 predicted proteins | sample 1568601 | NCBI WGS metagenome assembly OHJQ01 (sample SAMEA3879599, study PRJEB24766) | human gut metagenome | biome: human-associated habitat; feature: feces | place: USA | collected 1985/1987 | reverse complement strand
TTATGGTATGACATATAAAGAATTTTATGAATCTGACTATGATACGTTTAAAAATGTTTTGGATAAGGTTTTAAATACAATTCATTCGAGTGCATTAGCTTGTATACAATATACAACTTCTAGAATTAAGTCACCAGAAAGTGTTAAGAAAAAGATAGGTAATGAATATTCTTTACTTCATGATATTATTGGCGCTCGCATCATTTGCTCGTTTGTGGATGAAATCTATGAAGTAAAGGATTGGATTCATTCATGTTTTAAAGTGGTGGAAGTAAGAGACTATTTAAGCCATCCCAAACCCAGTGGGTATCGCAGTCTACATGTAATTTGTGAAGTGGATGGATGTTTAGTTGAAATCCAAGTACGAACGATCGCATTAGATTTTTGGGCAAATCTAGAACATCAAATTCATTATAAGAAACATATTGAAGATGAAGATTTGATTCGTAGTGAATTAAAACGATGTGCCGATGAAATTGCTTCTTTAGACTTATCATTTCAGACAATCAAAGATAGAATTGAGGGATAATATGCGATTATTGATTGCGGATGATGAAGTGAATTTGGCTAAAGCACTACAAGCCGTTTTAGAAGATGCGGGCTATAATTGCGATGTGTGTTTTGATGGGAATAGTGCCATTCGTTTGATTTCTCAAGAAATTTATGATGGATTGATTTTGGATATTATGATGCCTGGAAAAATGGATATGAAGTATTGTCTTTGATTCGAAAACAAAAAAATGATATTCCGGTATTACTTTTAAGTGCATTAAATGAAGTGGATGATAAAGTTACAGGTTTTGATTTAGGTGCCAACGATTATTTGTCCAAACCTTTTTCGACAAAGGAATTGATTGCAAGAGTCAAAGTGATGTTAAAAGAAAATGTGATAGACGATTCTTATTTACAATATCAAGATATTCTATTGAATAAGAAAGAAGAAACACTTGCGTGTAAGAATACAAAATATCAATTGACTAAGTTGGAATGTAGTATTCTTTCTTTATTGATTCGAAGTGAATCGAATCGAGTACCTATTTGGCTTGTGATTGAAAAAGTTTGGAACAATCGAGTAAATGTGAATCAGAATACAGTTTCACTTTATGTATCCTATTTAAATCGAAAGTTATTGGCATTACAATCTTGTGTATCTATAAAAATGAGTAAAGAAAATATAGAACTGTGTGTTAATATATAAAAAAGAAGAAAGGGCGTGCACTATGAATATATTAGTTGTGGATGATGAAAAAAACATTGCGTATGCGATTGCACAAATTTTAGAAGAACAAAAATGGCAAGTAACTATGGCTTATGATGGACAAGAAGGTTTAGATTTAGCTCTAAGTGGATATTATGATGTAGCTATTTTAGATATTATGCTCCCTGTTATGAATGGTTTTGAGGTTGTACAGAAAATGCGTGCCAATAAGATTGAAACTCCAACTTTGTTGTTGTCGGCATTGGATGAAATTCCAGATAAAGTGAAAGGCCTAAATGTAGGGGCCGATGATTATATGACTAAACCATTTTCGGCTGCAGAACTTGTTGCTCGAATTAATGCATTGACAAGACGTAAAGGAGAAGTCATTGTACATGAATTGAAGTATGACGATTTATCGTTACAACTTGATACTTGTGAGTTGTATTGTGCAAGTCAACATATTCATTTAGGATATAAAGAATTTGAAATCATGAAACATTTAATGTCACATCCTGAAATGATTACTTCTAAAGATGATTTAATTGTTTCGGTATGGGGTAGTGAAAGTGATGCGATGGACAATAATGTAGAGGTTTATATCTCATTTTTAAGAAAGAAACTAAAATTTTTAAAAAGCAAAGTTTCAATCAAGGTGATTCGAAAAGTTGGATATCGACTAGAGGTTTGTGATGCTTAAAAAACTACAGACAAAATTCATTTTGATTTTAATGTCCTTTGTCAGTGTTATCTTATTATCTGTATTTGGTGTAGTTTGTTGCTCAAACTATATTCATGATAAAAAGGATGTTGAGCAAAGTTTAGAAATGGCTTTACGATTAAAGGATAAAGATTTTTCGATTTCATTTGGAAATAGTCGAAATTTTAATGGGAATTCCTTCGTGATTTATACGGATTCAAATTATGAATATATGATCACAAGCCGTTCAGTATGGAATATTTATGCAGAAGATGCGCAAAGCTTAATTGAGAGTGTAAAAAATAAAGACGATATTGGAATTTTGAAAAAACTAGGGTTTGCGTATAAAAAAGAAAAAATTACCAACTATCAAGTGGATGAAAACACAATCATTCCTTCAGGCTATGCCGTAGCCTTTGTGGATGTATCTCATATGCAGTCTTCTTTTCAAAGAATGTTGATTATTTCTATTCAAATTGGATCGAGTGTATTACTGGTATTCTTTATACTAAGTTGTATTTTAAGTAAATGGGCACTAAAACCAGTCGAACAGGCATGGGATAAACAGAAACAATTTGTGGCCGATGCCAGTCATGAATTAAAAACGCCATTAACGGTTATTTTAGCGGATAGTGATGTATTAATCAATCATTCGACAGAAACTATTTCTTCACAAAAACAATGGATAGAATCGATTCAAAGCGAAGCGAACCGCATGCGAAAACTTGTAGAGGATATGTTGTTTCTTGCCAAGAATGATGCGAATCGAATTGAAATTTCTATGCAGAATTGTTCGCTTAGTGATATATGTTTTCATTGTGTTTTACCGTTTGAATCCATTGCGTTTGAAAAAGGTATTGATTTAATCGATGAAGTGGAAGAAAATATAGAGGTACATGGTAATGAGTCACAGTTAAAACAATTGATATTAATTTTCTTGGACAATGCGATCAAATATACACCTGCGGGTGGAAAGATTTATTTTAAATTATGTAAGGTACAAAATAAAGCCGTCATAACAATTCGTAATACAGATAGCTATATTCCGCCAGAAGATTTAAAACATGTATTTGAGCGCTTCTATCGTGTTGATAAGTCAAGAAAGTATCAAGGGGGAGCGGGTTTAGGTTTATCTATCGCAAGTCAAATTACGCAAAGCCATAAAATCAAATTAAGTGTGACAAGTGATGAGAAACAAGGTACAGAATTTACTTTGAATTTCTAGGAGGATAATTATGTTTCAAAAAAGAGTCGATCAAGTGATTGCGAGAATGAAGGCGGATGGGCTTAAACAAATCTTAGTTAGTGAACCATGCAGCATCTATTATTTAACTGGTGTTGATGTAGGTCCAGGAGAAAGATTGTTTGCGCTATACTTGAATGATGAAGGAAGAAAAGTATTATTTTTAAATACATTATTTACTGTTGAACAAAAGGATTGTGAAGAAATTTGGTATAGCGATACAGATGATTCCACTTCACTTTTAGCTAGTGTTATTGATTCAAGTGAAACGCTAGGCATTGATAAAGAGTGGACAGCACGATTTTTGATTCCTTTAATGGAAAAGTGTGAAGGATTAAGAGTTGTTCTTGGATCAAAATATGTAGATGATACTCGTGCCATCAAGGATGAAAAAGAAATTGAATGTATGATTGAAAACTCACAGATCAATGATGTTGTGATGGAACGTACAAGAGATTTCATTTCAGAAGGTATGACTGAAAAACAAGTAGAAGCTTTTATTCTTGAACAATATAAATTGCTAGGATGTCAAAATGTTTCATTCTCACCAATCTGTTCGTTTGGAGCTAATGGTGCTGATCCTCATCATATGCCAGATGATTCCGTGTTAAAAGCAGGAGACAGTATTGTGATCGATATTGGTGGAAGAAAAGATCGTTATTGTTCGGATATGACACGTACTTATTTCTGTAAAGAAGCAAGTGACGAATATAAAAAGATTCATGATATTGTACGTGTAGCCAATGAAAAAGCGGAAGAAATCATTCGTCCAGGCGTTCGTCTATGCGATATTGATTTAACGGCTCGTAATTATATTTCTAGCTTTGGTTATGGCGAATACTTTACACATCGCCTAGGACATTTCATTGGTCAAACGGATCATGAATTTGGGGATGTAAGTTCAACCAATACAGAAACTGTAAAACCAGGTATGATTTTCTCAATTGAACCAGGTATCTATTTGCCAGGAAAGATGGGTGTTCGTGTCGAAGATTTGGTTTTAGTTACTGAAGATGGTTGTGTTGTATTAAATAAAGTAGATAAAAAATATGCGATGATTGGTTAATCATCGCATTTTACTATTTACCTAAACAAAATTTAGAAAATAATGTATCCAACAAGTCTTCTCTATGAACTTCACCTAAGATTTCTTTTAAATGATCATGAGCAGCCTGAATGTCAATCTCAATTAAATCAGGTTCTACCATCATATCCATGGCTTCTTTCGCCCTTAACATATCTTCTTTGGCTTGATTCAATAAACCAATTTGACGCTCATTTGAAAGTAGTGGATCTTCCTTTAATAAATCTTCATGATACAAGTTTTCCAAGGCATCAATCAAAGGTTGGATCTCTTTATTGGCAGCCGAAATCCAAATGCCATCCTTATCAGCTTCAGTTTTATCTAACTTATTATAGATAATTAAACGCATCTTATCTTTTGTCAGTTCTAACAATTGTTTATCTTCTTCATCCAACTCTTTTGAACCATCGAAAACTAAAAGAACCAACTTGGCATCTTTTAATTTTTCCTGACTCTTCTCAATACCAATCTGTTCAATCTTATCGTTGGATTCACGAATACCAGCTGTATCAATTAAATTCAATTGAACACTGCCAATATGAATTTGACCCTCCACCAAGTCTCTTGTGGTCCCCGCAATATCTGTAACGATGGCTTTATCTTCTTCAAGAAGTGCATTTAATAAGCTGGATTTACCAACATTTGGCTTACCGACAATGATTGTATCAATACCTTTTTTTAACATTTGCCCCGTCTGTACACGAGCAAGAATATGATCGATTTTATCTAACCAATCATTTGTCTTAGGTAATAAGTCATTTGTCGTTAATTGTTCGACATCTTCATATTCAGGATAATCAATATTGACTTCGATCTGCGCAATAATATCCATTAAATCATCAATCAAAGGTTGTAGTAGTTTTTTTACACTTCCTTTAATTCCATGAATAGCCATACTAGCTGCGGTATTATTACTTGCTTCAATCATATCTTGAACGGCTTCCGCCTGCGATAAATCTATTCTTCCATGATAGAAGGCACGCTGCGTAAATTCTCCCGGTTTTGCCAGATCTGCTCCAGCACTTAATACCATCGATAAGATTTTACGAGTAATAAAAGTACCACCATGACAATTGATTTCGACAATGTCTTCGCGTGTATATGTTTTTGGAGCTCTAAAGATAGAAATTAAAACTTCATCAACAGGATTTTTATCGGTATCTATAATAAAACCATAATGAATGGTATGACTTTTCGCATTCATGATATTACGGTCAAATATTTTTTGCGTGATTTCAATAGCCTTGTCACCACTTAAACGAATGATGGAAATGGCACCATCCTGCAAAGAAGTGGAGATGGCTGCAATTGTATTTTCAAACATTGTTAACATCCTTTCTTTCTTAGTGTATTTTATCATAAAAGATGTATAATGTCTTAGACAGAGGTGTAAACATGAAAGAATATACTAAAAATCAAGTACACGAAGTAGCGTGTGCATTTAATGAACATAAAATTATTGCTCTTCCTACAGATACAGTATATGGAGTTGGAGTAAAATATGGGAATTTAGACGATTTAGAACGATTAAAACGCGCAAAACATCGTCCAGAAACGAAACCAATCCCAATGATGGTTTCAAATGTAGAACAAATGAAGCAAGTTGCGTTAGTGGATGAAAGAATTGAAAAGATTGCGGCTAAGTTTTTACCGGGTGCATTGACACTCGTTGTGAATGTAAAGGACAGTGTAGATTCAGCATACACAAATGGCTTAAGTACAATTGCGATTCGTATTCCAGATGAAAAATTTATATTAGATGTGATTGATGAGTTGAATTGTCCAATCTTGGTCACAAGTGCCAATCAGTCTGGAGAAAAAACAGCACTTACAAGTGATGATGTGTATGAACAGCTTCCAAAAATTGATGGTATTGTACTTGGAACGTGTAAAGCGTTACAGGCAAGTACGATTGTTGACTGTACAAAAGAAAAGTTACAAATCTTAAGACCTGGACCTATTTCTTTAGAAGAACTAGAATCCGTATTATAGAAAAAACACCCAGAACCTATGTTGTAGGGCATAGGCCAGGGTGCATACGAACACATCTAGAAGTAGTATGCTTCTAGCAGTTCATCTAGTATGTTACTCTGAATTGGATAAGATTCAATGTTTTGGGTTTAAATTTAAACATATGTTAAAACTTGTCAAAATGAGGGGTGTTGATTATAATACTATGTATGACAGAAGAAGAAATGATTAGACAAATTGCCGAGCCTATACTTAAACAATTGGAAAAAATCGAAAAGGAACTTGGAAATCATCGTATGCCGCAGCTTCCGCAAATTAAATTTGTGAAGGAATCTGAAATGGGAGATGGTCCTTTTATGATAGGTGACATTGAGGTTACAGATGAGCTTTTAGAAAAAGTGGAAGCCTATATCCAAGAAGAGATTGAAATGATGCATAAGCCAACGGTACTACATTAAAAAGCCACAAATTTAAAAAAATACTTGCATTTTATTTTATGTTAGTGTATTATATGTGAGCACGTTGGAAATGCGGGTGTGGCGAAATTGGCAGACGCACCAGACTTAGGATCTGGCGCCTTCGGCGTGGGGGTTCGAGTCCCTTCACCCGCACCACTTGTAAATGTAGACAATTACTTCGGTAGTTGTCTTTTTTTGTTTTATGTTATAATTTTTGTATGGAAATTTGTGTATATTATGAAAAAATAAATGATGAAAGTATTTGTATAAGAAGAGTGTATGCATCCAGTCCGATTGTTGAAATACCTGAAGTGATAGATGGATATATTGTTCGTGAAATTGGAAATTATTGTTTTTCATCAAAAGAAGTCGATTTATCTAAAACAGTTTTAAGTTGTGAAATTCCATCTTATTATCATGAGTGTAGTGGTAGTGATGTTGAAAGTGTTAAACTTCCTAGAACTTTAAAAAAACTTGGCGATTATGCATTCTATAATTGTCGAAAGTTAAAAGAAGTATTTGTACCTTCTAGTTTAATGTGTATTGGCAGTGATGTGTTTATGAATTGTTTAAGACTCAATCATATTTATTATGATTGTTCAATTTTTGATGTTACTTTCTTGAAACAAATCTTAACGCAAATCACATGGGATGTAGAAGTTCACTTTTTAGATAGTTCTATATTCTATCCAGAATACAACGGGGGTTATGATGAAGTGGGCCCTGCTCATATCTTTGCCCTGAATATTGAAGGGGAAGGTTTTCGCATGCGTCAATGTTTTAAAGAGGGGAAAATCGATTTTGATGGATATGATGCTTGTTTTGAAAAGCTATGTGCTGAAGAAAGTGAATCTTGCATCTTTCATGTAGCGATTCTTCGCTTTATGATGGGATCTGAACAATACATTCCTTATTTAAGAGCACATGATTTGACTTCTTATTTACATGGATATAAAGATATATGTGCTATGGTAGAAAAATTGTTAAAAAAAGAGTGTCTTGGTCAATCCGATCTAGATCGATTGATTTTTATGGAAAAGGATTTAGAAACTCGTACTCTATTGATGGAATTAAAGAATAAGATGTTTACATCATCATCGACATATTCTTTTGAGGATTTTTAATGCGACAAAGTGAATGGGAAAAGGAAAAGGCGATTCATATCTTAGAATTAGTTCAATCCGAACTCTATATGGATATGCCACATTTTTTAACAGCTTTAAATACGCTGGTGTTGAAGGAAGACGAGCGTGTAGCTGTATGTGCGACAAATGGCGTGTATTTTTACTATAATCCATTAAAGATTATTGATTTATTTCAGAAGAATGCAGTGTTTTTAAATCGTAGTTTTTTACATAGTGTTCTGCATTGTTTATATAGCCATATTTGGCTTAGAAAAAATCGTGTTGAATTTATTTGGAATGTAGCTTGCGATATTATCGTGGAGTATACATTGGATTCAATGCATAAAAAGAGTGTTTCGCGAATCTTGTCATATGTTCGAAAAGATGTATATCGTGAAATTGAAAGTTTGACGGGTATCAGCTGTATAACTGTATATGAATGGCTTTGTACACGTGGCGATATTCAAGATTTATATTATGAATTTGTGGTGGATGATCATACTGCATGGCCTAAAGAGCAAGATGACAAAATTCCTCAATCTTCTTCTGTTCAAAAAAAGTGGCAGAGTGTTGCCAAACAAACATTGTTTGATCATAAACAAAAAGGGAAAGATAATGAGGATGGGGATGCCTTTCTTGTGTCGAATTTACAGGCAAAGAAATCGAAATACTCGTTTTCTCAGTTTTTAAAACGATTTAGCATTGTGAAAGAAGAAATGCAAATAGATTTGGATGAATTTGATTTGTCTTATTACACATATGGGATGTCTATTTATAAAAATATGCCATTGATTGAACCTTTAGAGACAAAAGAAGTTAAAAAAATCTATGAGTTTGTGATTGTACTCGATACGAGTTATTCTATTGATGAAAATCTTGCGAAGCGTTTTATATCCAATACATATAGTATTTTAAGCACTTCAAATATGTTTTATAAATCGTGCAAGGTGCATATTATTCAATGTGATGACAGAATTCGCAAAGACGATGTGATCTCAAATCAAAATGAGATGGATCGATTGTTGAATTCATTTTCTCTAATAGGGGGAGGCAACACTGATTTTAGGCCAGTGTTTAGCTATGTGAATGATTTGGTGGATCATAAAGCATTTCAAAATCTTTGTGGCCTGCTCTATTTTACGGATGGCAAAGGAATCTATCCTAAAAAGAGTCCGGCCTATAAAACGGCTTTTATTTATTTAGAGGATTATGATCAAAGTAAAGTGCCTTCATGGGCCATTCAATATAGATTGGAAGAAAAGTTATGAATATATTACAGGCAAAAAATGAAATAAAAAATACTGTACAGGCATATTTATCGAAGAATTCGTTTGGTGAATATGAGATTGAAGCGAAGAATCAACGACCATTATTGTTGATTGGGCCTCCTGGTATTGGTAAAACACAGATTATGGAACAAATCGCAAAGGAATGTCAAATTGGACTTGTCAGCTATACAATTACGCATCATACACGTCAAAGTGCTGTGGGCCTTCCTTTTATTCAAGAAAAGGAATTTCAAGGAAAGACATACTCGATTACGGAATACACAATGAGTGAGATCATTGCGAGTGTTTATTCAAAAATGGAAGATACAGGATTAAAAGAGGGTATCTTATTTATTGATGAAATCAATTGTGTATCGGAAACATTAGCACCTACGATGTTGCAGTTTCTACAGAATAAAACCTTTGGAAATCAGAAGGTTCCTTGTGGCTGGATCATTGTAGCAGCAGGAAATCCGAGTGAATATAATAAATCGGTTCGTGATTTTGATGTCGTGACAATGGATCGTATTCGTTATATTCATGTTGAAACGGATTACTATGTATGGAAAGAGTATGCAATCTCAAAACATATACATCCGATGATTTTAAGCTATTTGGAATTAAAGCCCAATCATTTCTATACTGTTTCAACAAGTGTGGATGGTATGGAATTTGTGACGGCAAGAGGCTGGGAAGATCTATCTTATTTACTCTATACCTATGAAAGGATGCATCTAGAAATCTCCCAAGATACGATTTATGAATATCTGCATCATGAAGATATTGCCGAAGATGTTTTCGCCTATTATTTGGTGTATAAAAAATATCAGGATGATTATGGCATTGATGATATCTTAAATGGAAATGTATCTAGCACGATCTACGCTCGATTGTTTAATGCCGATTTTGATGAAAGAGTCTCTATTGTTAATTTGGTGATGGATGGTTTACTACGACAAGTGAATGTATATTCTTTTGAAAAACATTGTACAGATCTTTGGTTTAGTTTCTTGAAAGAATATCGAAATCATATGGATTTATCTTATATAGAGCATGTAAAGACATTTATGTCTTCTTATCGTGATCAATTGCAGGCAGAATTATTAAGTGTTTCACAAAAACATGAACATGAATTTGTGTTAAATAACATACAAAAAGTAGTAGTGGATGAAAGTTTAGATCCTAAGTCTCGTTTTGATTCTTGTACAAAGCCTTTCTTTGAACAAAAGGAAAAAATGGAAAAGTTGGATAGTCAATTGAAGTTGGAGATTGAAAATGCGTTTGAATTTATGGAAAATGCATTTAAGAATGGTCAGGAAATGACAATATTTGTAACGAATCTAACAATGTCGAGTGAAATGGCTCTATATTTAAGTTCACATACGATTGATATATATGAAAAGTATAAACAACTCTTGTTGATAGGAACACAAAAGGCAAGATTATTAGATGAATTAGCGCATTAAAAGGAGAAGAGCATGAATTATTCAGACTTGAAATATGATATAGAAGAATTTGAATCGGACCAAGACAAAAAACTTCCACAACCACCTTTGGTTAAAGCTGCTATGCGAAAAGATTCCATAGAACTTCCTAAAAATTTTGACGCATTATCCGTTCATTCTAACTTTCTAGATATTATCAATACACGTCATAGTAGTCGTGTATATACGCAAGAGCCCATGTCTTTGTTGGAACTTTCTTATATGCTTTGGACTTGCCAAGGTGTTAAACAAATTCGTGGTAAGAAATATGCGACTTTGCGTACAGTACCATCTGGAGGAGCTAGACATGGTTTTGAACTTTATTTTGTATGTCAAAATGTAGAAGGGTTAACCCCTGGAACCTATCATTATTTGCCTATGGAACATCGTATTGAGTTTTTAAATCCAATTGAAAAGGTAAGTGATGTTTTGGCATCTTCCTTATGTGATCAATTATGGGCTTTAAAAGCCAATGTGATTTTCTATTTCAGCTATATTCCATATCGTACACAATGGCGCTATGGACATCTTGCACATCGAATAGCGTTAGTGGATTTAGGCCATGTTGGAGAAAATATATATTTGGCAAGCACAAGTATTGGTTTAGGAACTTGTGGAATTGGAGCGTGTGTGACAAGGATTTGTGATGAAATGTTTGAATTGGAAGGCGAAAATGAATTTATTATTTATGCGCAGCCGATTGGAAAGGTGAATAAAGAGGATTTTGTGAAAGAAAAATCTTTTTATGAATTTGTTGAAAAAGAAGGCTTATAATGTGTTAAAATAGATTCGAACTAAGGAAAATATATTATGAGTAAAAATGATAAGAATATAGATGCTTATTCAAAAGCACTTTTAGATATAAAAACAGAATATAACGAAGATTTAAAAAAGCCTAAAGAGGTTCATCAGATGTCTGAAGCAGAAAGAAGACAGGCTGAAAAGACAATGTCTTCAGCTTTAGATATGCTTCGTAAAGAGCGTGGTCAAAAAACGATTGCGGAAGAAGAGCAGTTTTATCAGGAGCATAAAGATGATTTAAAAGACATGGATGATGATTTTACAACTTCTTCAATTGAGAAGGAACAATCCAATGAGGCATTAGATCTTGTACATGCGATGTTGCAGGATATGTCAAATGAGGATGACGAAGATGAAGAGGTAGTTATCCAAAAGGAAAAGAAGCCAAAAGAAAAGAAAGAAAAAAAGGAACATAAACCAAAAGAAAAGAAGTCTAAGAATAAACAAGTCAAAGAAAAGAAACCGATGAAGAAGGTTACAAAAATTGTGTTATGCGTAATCTTAGTAGGCTTGGTTGCCTTAGGTGGATATGCATATAAGGTTTTGGTGTATAATCCACAAAATATTGTTTCTGAAACGCAACAAAAAACATATGATAAATTAGTGTCTTATGCGGATGAGTATGGAGACAATATGATGTCAGATGCTGAGAAATTAGAGCTTCTAGATTTGGATAAAGATTATCAAAAGCTTTTGGATAAACAAAAGACTTCAATCAATGAATATTTTAAAGAACAGACTGGCAAAACATATAAGGCTTTGTTGAAAGATATGAAGCAGCTTCATCAAGATAAAGAAGAAGTTAAACTTCCTGCTTATCAACAAATCGTTGATTTATTAAATGGTTGGGAATCAAAATCCGATGAAGAAAAGATGGCTGTAGCCGACATGCAGTCTACATATAGTTCATTGTCTAAAAATTTAAAAGATGAAGTGGATACTTTATCAAAATCAAAGACAGGCAAAGACTTTATTGATCTATGTAAAGAACAGGGTGAGTTAAAGGCGGCTGCCGAGGAAAAGGCTCGTCAGGAAGAAGAAGCTAAAAAAGCAGAGAATGAAAAGAAGGTTAAAGAATATCAAACAAGCTTGAATAGTTTGCAGCAAGACTACAATACGTATGCACAATATGCACAGAGTCTAGAGTCTGATTTGGCATATGCGCAACAAAATGGAGAAGATACTGCAGATATTCAATCTCAGATTGATACAAATAATCAGATGTTGTCTTCTTTGCAGCAACAAATCACATATTATCAACAACAGATTTCTGCTTTACAATCTTAAAAAATAAGACTATTCTAATAGGGTAGTCTTTATGCCGACTTAGCACAGTGGTAGTGCAACGCACTCGTAACGCGTAGGTCATTGGTTCAAATCCGATAGTCGGCACCATGTTTTGAAATTAAGCTGGTTCAACCAGCTATTTTTTTTGAAGGGAGGATCTATGAATTTAGATGAAAAAATGATTTTATTGGCCACTGCCTTTCTGTTTTTGCCCTATCAAATCGCAAGTGTAGCAGTCGCATGCGTTTTAATACAAGCATTATGCCGACATAAATTGGTGGATGCCATAAAGAATCAAACGGGCGCAATTTTCTTTTATAGCTTTATCGTATTGGAATTTATTGTCTCCATCTTCCATTCGAACTGGACAGGTTTTGGTAATACATGGTTATTTGTGTTGATCGGTTTATATGGAGCCTATTATCGTAGAAGTATCACAAAAAATACATTTGAAAAGATGTGTGATCTTATTATTATTTTATCGGTATTTGCGGCTATCTACGGTTTGTATCAGTTTAATCAGATTTCGCTTGCGAATGGACGAACATTTTTAGAATTCCATATCTTCAATTCACCAAAACGAAGAATTACTTCGACATTTATGAATGCGAATATCTATGCGATGGTCATTGATTTTGTCTGTGTGATGTGTATGTATCGTTTTGTGAAAAACGACAATATTCTTTGTAAGATTGGTTATTTTATAATTGCACTGTTTAATTTTTTTGTTCTATACTTAACGGGATCTAGAACTGCATTATTACCATTTGCCCTAATCTTTCCTATCTTTCTTTATTGTGTGCGATGGAAAAAACTATTTATCACATCCATTGTATTCGAACTTGGTATATGTGGTTTAGTATTCTTAAAACCAACGTTGATTCCAAGAATCAGTGATATGTCAACTTTTGCCTCTCGCATTAAGATTTGGAAGACGGCATTTATGTGTATTTCAATGTATCCATTCTTTGGATGGGGTCCGCAGACATATCAGAAGTTTTATCCATTAGTACATGGTCATAAGGCACCTCATGCTCATAATATTTATATTGATTCCATTTTGTCGTATGGAGTTGTTGGAACAGTAGTGCTTTTGGCATATACATTTGTGCTAAATAAGGAAATCTTTACTTCGCATACAAGAAAAGAAAATCCTGCACTATTTGGCATGATGATGTGTTTTATTGCGATCGTGTTGATATATGGATTGTTGGATTGTACATTAAATATTGTCGCAACAGGAACTTTATGTTTTATCATTTTAAATAGTGCTTGCATGTACTTAGAAAAATAAATACAATAATTTTAGAAGACAGACAGTAGAAGGAGTTTTATGAAATGTATATCTCTTTTTGTCTGTTTTTTTATTAGTTTACAATCGATGATCGTGCCCAGTTATGAAGTTTTAATTTCAAATATAGAATCCAAAGTCGATACAATTCATGAAGATAGAGCTAGTTTTTTATCTTTAAAATGTAGGGATATTGCGATGGATGTTACATCTAAAAAAACGGATTTACGGATTGAAATGGATAAACAAGAAAAGTGTGTGGATGAGCTTGAACGTAGGTATAAACATAAAAAGAATTATTATGAATTGAAAAAAATGGAATATGGCTTGGAATTACAAACGATTCAAAGAAACAACTCCATTTTGTATCCATATAAGATTCAAAAGAATTTATCGTTGTACTTTGATGAATATAGAAATGTTGAAGTAGAATATTTGAAACATAAAAAACAGTTCGATAAGAATCAAAATACGTTATTGTTATATGATGAATATCTTGAGAGATTATCCAATTGTCAAAGTCGGTTATTAAAACGGTTTTCACATTTAGCACAAATCAATGAATCTGGGCAACATAATGAAGATTCTATGATTTCAGGAACTGAGCATTTGCCTGATTTTGGTGGTTATGAATCAGGGCAACAAAATGGTATGTCTTGTTTGGTGGATGGAAATTATGAAATTGATTCGTACAGTTCTTTTTGGCAAAATCCAGTTGAAAATGGTACAATCAGTGCTGGATGCTGGTCCTATCCGGATGGAGGTCTTCATTTAGGTTTGGATATCGCAAGTGCCATGTATAGTGATGTGTTAGCGGTTGCCAATGGGATTGTCTTGTATGCCCATGCACCAGTGGATTCGAACAATGGATATTTAGGAAACTGGTGTGGATGGCCAAATGGTGGTGGCAATACCATTTGTATGGTGGTTGCCGTAAATGATAGACTTTATGCGATTAGTTATGCGCATTTATCCAATGAAATCTATGTGACAAGTGGCCAGCAAGTCAGTCAAGGTACAGTTATAGCGAAAAGTGGGAACAGTGGCAATTCAACGGGGCCTCATACGCATGTAGAGGTGTTTGAATTAAAACAGGATCTCAATTCGATCGTAGAATATTTTAGAAACAGTGGTGCTGATTTTTCTTTTGGATGTGGCTATAGTGAGGCTGCAACATGCTCAGGCTATGCATGTCGCATTGATCCTGAGACCGTTTTGGAGGGTGTATGAGTCAAGAAATGTATTTTTCTCGCATGCAGAAATTATTAAAAGATGAATATAATGCCTATATTGAATCTTTATCGAAACCTTTATATCGTGGTATGCGTATAAATTTAAAAAAGGCAGAATTGGATGAATTTGATCATTTGGATCATCCAAGTCAGTTTTGTAAGGAAAGTTATTATGTAGATAAGCCGTTGGGAAATCATCCTTTCCATATTTGTGGTTGTTTTTATCTGCAAGAACCAAGTGCTTCAAGCGCTGTTGAAATCTTGGATGTACAAGAAGATGATTATGTATTGGATTTATGTGCAGCACCAGGTGGAAAGAGTACGCAGATCGCATCACATTTAAAAAGTGGATATCTAGTATCAAATGAAATTGATGCGAAGCGTGCCCAAATCCTTTTGTCTAATATTGAGCGTATGGGTGTGAAAAATGTGGCAGTAACCAATACAAGTGTAGATAAGCTTACGAAGGTGTTTGATGCTTGTTTTGACAAAATTTTAGTGGATGCACCTTGTAGTGGTGAGGGAATGATCAAAAAACATGATATTGCCCTAAAAAATTGGAGCATTGAAAATATTGAACTTTGTGCGACTCGTCAAAAAGAAATATTAGAACATGCCTATTCTATGTTGAAACCGGGTGGTACTTTGGTGTATTCAACTTGCACATATGCTTTAGAAGAAGATGAAGATGTTGTCTTAGATTTTTTAGAAAAACATGCGGATATGATCTTGGTGGATCCTGAAGTTTCGTGGGGAAGAAAAGGGTTTAAAGACTTGAATGTGCGGCGTATCTTTCCAATGGATGGTGGTGAGGGTCATTTCATTGCGAAATTCAAGAAACAATCAGGTGTTGCAGGTAAACTTCCAGCTTTAAAGTCAAAAAAAATAGATAAGATTACTGAGAAATTTTTGAAGGAACAATTGAATACATTGCCAAACTATTACTATATAGATAAGGATAGAGTATATGGAATGGATGTTCCGTTTGTGGATTTTAAAAAGGTAAAAGTATTACGTCAAGGCGTATATTTGGGGGATGTCATTAAGAATCGTTTTGAGCCAAGTCATTCTTTTTATATGGTTGCAGATTTTGACTATAAAAGAAAAGTGGATGTAACTCTAGAAGAAATGGACCTATTTATGCATGGTGAAGTTTTACAAAAGGAATGCGAAAAAGGGTATGTGGCTGTATGTTTTAAGGGGCATCCGTTTGGCTTTGGCAAGAGTGATGGAAAACAAATCAAAAACAAGATTCCTAAAGGACTTCGTTTATTGCCAAATTCACATGTAAATATAGACTAAAAATGCCAGGAAATTTATTCCTGGCAATTTTTTGCGATTTCTTTTGCGACATTAAAATAGTCTTCTAATTGATCATCACTTGGTGTGTAGCATTGATTGATCACATCGTGGCATGATTCGATTCCAGATTGTTGCATTCTTGTATCGATTTCTTTGGCGACTTGGTTAAACCATCCGTATGCGGCAAAGGCCAACCCTTTTTTGTTTTTAAATTTACATGGACGAATGTGTTCAAGGAAAGCGGCTACGCTTGGTGCCATGACATTGTTGTAGGTTCCTGATCCAATACATACAACTTTGGCATCCATGATTTCACGCATCACAATACTTGATTTTGTATCCGATAATTTATAGACTTTTACATCCATACCAGCATCGTTGAATCCTTCGGCTAAGCTTTCGGCAATCTGTTGCGTATGTTTCCATACAGATTCATATACAATTACGGCTTTATTTTCTACTTTTTGAGCAGCGATACCTTTATATGTTTCAATAATATCTGCAATATAGTCTTTCCAGATAATACCATGTGCCGGCATGATATATTCAATGTCTAAATTCATGCCTAGAATTAGGTTTAATTTAGCTTGCACTGGTGTTGTATATGGTAAAACAATGTTCGCGAAGTATTCTTTAGCTTGTTTTAAACAATACGCTTTATCCAATCCTTCATCGGTTAGATTAAAGTTTACAATGTGCTGTCCAAAGGCATCGTTTGAGAATACAGTTTTTAACTGTGGACAATATGTCAACATGTTGTCTGGCCAGTGAATCATCTGCATTTCGACAAAAACAAAGTCATATTTTCCTGTGTTGATTGTATCATTTGTCTTTACGACCTGATATGGAACTTGGTCAAAGTATTGTTCAATCATATTCTTCTTTCCAGAAATAGATGCGTAAACTTTTGCGTTTGGATATTTGGCATATACTTTTTTAAATCCACCCGAATGATCTGGTTCTGTATGTTGAACAACAATATTGTCAATTTCTCTTCCTTGAAGTACGGATTCAACTCTTTCCAATAGTTCTTCTGTGAATTCTTCTTCGACTGTATCAAAAAGTGTGACTTCATCATCTACAACTAAGTAGGCATTATATGTACACCCTTCATCGATTGGATATAAATCACCATGGAAGTGGCGGTTATTTAAGTCTCTAACCCCAACCCAGTACACGTTATCTATAATTTTTTTAGCTCTTTTCATTTTTGTTCACCTCTTCCTCTATTTTAGAATTATTTAGAGAATATGTCTATTCATTTGCATCTTTTATATTTTTTGAATAAAAATTATAAAAAGTCAACTAAAAAGTGTAAGTGTTTTCTTTTATAAAGAGTATAATAATAGTTAGGAGGAATTGTCGATATGATTATTCAAAGTAAAAGAATTTGGGTCGTAAATACATGGTTGGCAGCCCAAGTTGAAGTAGAAGAAGGAAAGATTGTAAATATCTATCCATATGGAGAAAAAGATGTAGATGAAGATTATGGAGATAAGAGAATTGTCCCAGGATTTATCGATGTACACACACATGGTGCTTATGGATTTGATACAAATGATGCGAATGAAGAAGGTCTTCGTAACTGGATGAAAAACATTGTTAAAGAAGGTGTTACAGGTATTCTTCCAACAACAATCACACAGTCTGAAGAAGTTTTGACAAATGCGGTTAAAAATGTTGCGAAAGTTGTTGAAGAAGGGTATGAAGGTGCAGAAATTTTAGGTATTCACTTTGAAGGACCTTATTTGGATCAAGTATATAAGGGAGCACAACCTGAACAGTATTGTGTAAAACCAGATCTTGAACAATTCAAACGTTACTTGGCAGCTTCTAATAATTTAATTAAAATTGTGACTATGGCTTGTGAACACGATGATAACTTTGAATTAACTAAGTTCTTACGTGCAAATGGAATTGTATGTAGTCAAGGTCACTCAGGAGCTACTTTTGAACAGGCTCGTTTAGCCATTGCGAATGGTGCAAACTCAATGACTCACGTATTCAATGGTATGACTAAATTCCATCACCGTGAACCAGGATTGGTTGGTGCTGCCATGCGTTATAGAGATGTATATGGTGAAATAATCTGTGATGGAAACCATTCAACTTATGAAGCATTAAATGACTACTTTACAGCTAAAGGTCCTGATCACTGTATCATGATCACTGACTCATTGATGGTTAAGGGACTACCTGTTGGTACAAAAGTATTGTTTGGTGGAAACGAAATCGAATTATATCCAGATGGAAGTGCACACTTAACAGATACGAAAGGTCTTGCAGGATCTACATTGCATGTCAATAATGGACTTCGTATTTTAGTAGAAAAAGCAATGGTTCCTTGGCAAACAGCTATCAATGCTTGTACATTGAACCCAGCTCGTATGTTGAATGTAGACGATCGTAAAGGATCGATTCAAACTGGAAAAGATGCAGATTTAGTTGTATTAAATGATGACTATTCTGTTGAAATGACTTATACAAAGGGAACAAAAGCGTTCTAACAAGAAAAGCACATTGATAATCAATTTTTCAATGTGCTTTTATAATGTTTTTGACATGTATATCGGATTCTAATTTATCGTCTGTAATGATCATGTCAAAATCATCAATATTGGCTATTTTTGACATATACTTCTTATGAAATTTTGTATGGTCTACCATACAAATTTTTTTATTGGAAGAATCAAGAATCGCTTTTTTAACTAAAGCATCACTCATGCTGGGAATGGATACGCCATAGTCTAAGTCAAGGCCTAATACGGAGATAAAGGCTTTATCAATATAATAGTTTTGAAAGAATTGGATGGTGCTTTCAGATAGAGCTGCTTGAGTTACAGGATTATAGACGCCTGGAGCCATAATGATTTTTGCCTTGGTATTTCGATTTACATATTGAAGAATTTTCCAAAAATTTGTAAAGATTGTGATTTTTTTATGGTGTATACGTTTAAAGAGCTCAAGGCAGGTTGTACCACAATCTAAATAGATAGAATCTCCATCTTGAATGAGTGTACTGGCGTAAATCGCGATCTCTTTTTTATCCGATTGTGACATACCTTCTTTGATTTCAAAGGAAGGCTCAGTTGAACTAGACTCATTGAGTGTGGCTCCTCCATAGCTCTTTGTGGCGAGTCCTTGGTTTTCTAGACTATCTAAATCTCTTCGTATGGTCATTAAGGAAACGGAGTATACTTTTGCGAGTTCACTTACTTGTACGGTTTTATCTTTTTTTAGTTTTTCATAGATTTCATATCTTCGTTGTGTTGTGTTCATATTTTTATTAAAGCACAAAAAAGAACATAAAGAAACATGTTTTTTTTGTGTTCTTTTGAAATAATTTGTTTGATGTGAAAAGGTTATTGAATCAAAATTTTTCTAGTGTTAGGATACAGATGAACTTAAGGAGGATCCATCATGGAATTAATTATCGACTCATCAAATATTGAACAAATTAAAGAACTAAATGAATTATTAACAATTACGGGTGTTACGACAAACCCTACAATATTAACAAAATCAAATAGAGAAGCAATGGATGTAGTAAAAGATCTTTGTGAGGTGTTGAGCGAAGATCAATTGTTATTTATTCAAACGGTACAAACTTCTTTTGAAGGAATTATGGAAGAGGCAAAAATGATTTCTTCCATTCGTAATAAAAATATGTATGTAAAGATTCCGGTTACACATGAGGGATTAAGAGCTATTAAAGAATGTAAAAAATTAGGAATTCACACATTGGCTACTGCCATTTATACAGCGGATCAGGCTTTTTTAGCTACAATGAATGGGGCTGAATATTTAGCACCTTATACAAATCGTATGTGTAATTATGGAGATGGTGTTCAGGATGTGAAAGACTTGATTGAAATGTTGAGAGTGAATCATATGCCAGCTAAAGTGATTGCGGCAAGCTTTAAAAATACATATCAAGTACATGAATTGATTAAGGCTGGAATTCAAGCTGTAACTGTTCCTTGTGATGTTTTATATCAAATGATCGATCATCCAGGAACAAAGATTGCGGTGGGTGAATTTAGCGTAAATTGGCAAAGAGCTTATAATCGTAATACATTGGAAAAGTAGAGAAATCTACTTTTCTTTTTTTAAAAATAATTAGCACTTAAGTGTTGACAGTGCCAAAAATGGTGTTATACTATCATTAGCAATCATAAAGAGTGAGTGCTAAGTACAAGGAGGTGCTTATTTATGAATATCGATCAAATGTCAGAGCGTTTGCAGAAGATTTTAATGGATGCCATTAATTTGGCAAAATCCAACCAACATCCAAGTGTAGATACTGTGGATATGTTGGAAACGATTTTTAAGGATGATGTATTGGACGGTTTGTTTGAGCGTATTGGCTTGGATAAAGGTCGTGCATTACAGATGGTTCAACAAGAATCAAATCGTATCGCAAAGAGCTCAACAAGTAATATAAATTTATCCAATGAAGTGCAGAAATCGTTTGAAGATGCACAAAACTGGGCGAGTCAACATGATGAAACTTATCTTTCTGTAGCTAGCGTATTCTTAGCTTTATTGTTTAATCGTTCTTATATTTCTAAAGAATTGGTAAGAACTTTTAACTTGAATAAGGATGCTTGCTACAAGGCTGAATTAGAGCGTCGTAATGGTAAAAAATTTGATACGCCAAATTCAGAAGAGAATGTAGAAGCTTTAAAGAAATATGGTCGTGATCTAGTTCAGGATGTGCGTGATGGTAAGATTGATCCAATTATTGGACGTGATGATGAAATTCGTCGTGTTATGCAGATTTTATCTCGTAAGACAAAGAACAACCCTGTCTTGATTGGTGAGCCAGGTGTTGGTAAGACAGCTGTTGTTGAAGGGATCGCATGGCGTATTATGAAGGGTGATGTGCCTGAGTCATTGAAAGAAAAACGCTTGATTGAATTGGATATGGGATCTTTGATTGCCGGTGCTAAGTATCGTGGTGAATTTGAGGAGCGTTTAAAATCCATTTTGGATGAAGTCAAAAAATCGGATGGACAAATCATCTTGTTTATTGATGAAATTCATAACTTGGTTGGTGCAGGTAAAACCGAAGGTAGTATGGATGCGGCTAACTTATTAAAGCCAATGTTAGCTCGTGGTGAACTACATTGTATTGGTGCAACAACATTCAATGAATATCGTAAATATATTGAAAAGGATGCGGCTTTAGAGCGTCGTTTCCAAAAAGTACAAGTTGCTCAGCCAAGTGTAGAGGACACAATCAGTATTTTACGTGGATTAAAAGATCGTTTTGAAAGCTATCATGGTGTACGTATTTTGGATGAAGCTTTAATTGCGGCGGCTACTATGTCCGATCGTTATATCACAGATCGTTTCTTACCAGATAAGGCAATTGACTTAGTGGATGAGGCTTGTGCTACGTTAAAGGTTGAAATGGAAAGTATGCCTCAAGAGTTGGATGAATTACAGCGTAAGATTTTACAACTTCAAATTGAAAAGACTTCTCTACAAAAAGAAGAAGATAAAAGGGCTATTGAGCGTCGTGAAGAAATTGAAAGTGAATTAGCTTCTTTACAATCAAAGCGTGATGAAATGCATTCTAAGTGGGAAGACGAAAAACGTGGCTTGGCTAATGAAAAAGAGGATAAACAACGTTTGGAGAAGGCTCGTTTGGATTTAGAGCAAGCGCGTAATGAAGCTCGTTATGAAGATGCTGCTAAACTTCAATATGGAACGATTCCAGAATTAGAGGCTCGTATTCAAAAAGAGCAGGCAAGTCAAAAAGAGGATGCTTTGATTCAAGAAACGGTCAATGAAGAATTGATTGCGAAAATCGTTTCTAGATGGACAGGTGTTGAAGTGACTCGTTTGGTTGCTTCTGAAAGAGATAAATTATTGAATTTGAAGGAAGAACTTGAAAAACGTGTTGTTGGTCAAAATGAAGCTCTAGAACTTGTAACAGATGCAATCTTGCGTTCTAAAGCACAGATTCAAGATGAGAATCGTCCAATTGGATCGTTCATGTTCTTAGGTCCAACTGGTGTAGGTAAAACGGAGGTTGCCAAGGCTTTGGCTGAACAGTTATTTGATGATGAAAGACATATTGTGCGTATTGATATGAGTGAATACATGGAAAAACACAGTGTGGCACGATTAATTGGTGCTCCTCCTGGATATGTAGGATATGATGAAGGTGGTCAATTGACAGAGGCAGTTCGTCGTAATCCATATAGTATTGTCTTGTTTGATGAAATCGAAAAGGCGCATCCAGATGTATTCAATGTGTTACTTCAAATTCTTGATGATGGTCGTATTACCGATTCGAAAGGTGTTACGGTAGATTTTAAGAATACAATTATTATCTTAACATCTAACTTAGGTAGCCAATATGCCTTTGAATCTGGTGATGTACATGATAAATATATGGAAGAAGTAAAGCGTCATTTTAAACCAGAATTCATTAATCGTATCGATGAAATTATAGTGTTTAACGCATTAGATGATTCAGCCTTTATTAAGATTGCCCACAAGTTTGTCGGCTTGCTACAAAAGCGATTGGCTCAACGTGACATTACATTGAATGTAAGTGATGCTGTGTATAATCAGATCGCAATGATGGGTGTTGATCCAGTGTATGGTGCTCGTCCTATGAAGCGTTATATTCAAAGAAATCTTGAAACACAGATTGCTAAGGAAATGATTAAGACTGGTGCTATGCAAGGGGATGTAATCAATGTAGATTGTCATAATGGCGAGTATACATTTGATATTCAAGGAAGATAGTGAAATATCTTCCTTTCTTTTCTTGTTTGGAGGTATAATAGTTTCAGGAAGTGTGCGCCAGTTCGGTGCCAAATATATAACTGGTGGGAATCCAGTCTGGTAAAA
>OHJQ01000668.1_pt1 | contig 23335 bp, 13 predicted proteins | sample 1568601 | NCBI WGS metagenome assembly OHJQ01 (sample SAMEA3879599, study PRJEB24766) | human gut metagenome | biome: human-associated habitat; feature: feces | place: USA | collected 1985/1987 | reverse complement strand
AAGCAATCTGGACTTCCATCAACTATGAGGAATTTCTACAAAAAATGCAGTTAGCCGGATATGAAATCCGGCAGGGAAAGCACCTGTCATTCCGTGCACCGGAACAGCAGAACTTCACTTATATGAAATCTCTCGGAAGCTATTATTCCGAAGAAAATGTTCGCATCCGTCTGGCTAAAAATCGTAGCAAAGTAAAAACTCCAAGACATCTGTCCAGAGAAGCTCGCTTGTATATCAATATCTCCACTTATGTCACAACTGGAAATCGAGAGGGATTTGAACGATGGGCAAAGCTCAATAATCTAAAAGAGGCAGCCCGCACCTTCAACTATCTTTCCGAAAATAACTTGCTGAATTATGACGATTTCAGGCAGCATGTATCTGACATTGAAGCTTCTATGAAAGTTGCCAACCAAAGAATAGCACAAATCAACAGTGAGCTGAGCACGCAGAAAGTCATTCAGAAACACTGCGCTTCTTACCGGCTTTGTCGTAAAGTAATTGAAGATTGTAAATCTGCTAAAAATCCAAAAGCATACCGCACCAAACATCAGGCAGAATACCAGCTCCACGATTCACTAAAAAAAGAGCTTCAGGATCTGGGTGTTACCAAAATCCCTAGCTCTGAGAAAATCCAAAAGCGGATTGAAAATCTTGAATCTGAACAGGCTGCTACTGTCCGAGAAAAACAGGAATTGCAGAAAAAACAGAAGACACTAGATATCATCCAACAGAATTTCACAGCACTGCTCAATGCTCCTCAAATATCAAACAACGATATCAATCGTACCGTTGCACCACCACTTCAACATTAATATTAGAAACGTTTTAAACCATATAACACAAGAAAACTGATTCCACCGCAATGGATCAGTTTTCTTTAAATAATGCCTACTTCATTTTTCTCTTTTTATATAATCCTACAATCAAACCAAGACTAACAATCGCTATTAAAAACCATGCAACTATATTTGTTGTATCTCCGGTTTTTACCGTATTTATTATTTTCTGAATAGGATTTGGCTTATCTGGTTTTGAAGGTGTCGGATCCTTAGGCTTATCTGGATTGTTCGGTGGTGTTTCTGGTGAAACCCATTCAGCTTTTGGCTCTATCGTTACATTATATTCTACATTCCCATTAATTTCAGATGGTATATTAACAAGGAATGGAGCAGATTCAAATTTATCTGTACCACTTTCCACATTTCCAATCTGTGCAATCAGATAAATTCCTTCATCCAATCCTCCAAAACTCGTGCGTCCCGAACTATCTGTTTCTTGCATTAAGCCGGAAATATCATTTTCCTTCGCAAATGCATACAATTGTTTTGCTTGTTTTTCTCTTGCTTCTGCACTGGTATCTTGTAATGATATCCCTGAATCTTTAAAACCATTTTCCCAGACCAGCTCACTATTTTTCATATATTGAATTGGAATTATCGAGAACTTTGCTCCGGAAAGAGTCACTTCTTTATCCGAACTATTTCTCCCCTTGTAAATAATTTGAATGCTTCCTGTTCTGCTTCCTGCTTCAGCATGGATTGTTGAAATATCTATAAAACTACCGACAAGAAAAAGCATAACGAATAAAATAATGTGAATACTTCTTATCTTCTTTCTCACCTTACTTTCCTCCTTTTTCTATCTCGTATACTATAAATTACAGCAATCATCAGTCCTATGAAAATTACTATAATTGTTACAATCAGCACTTTAGCAGTAAAAGATAACTCCGGTTTTATATTTGTATCCGGCTCTTGCTTCGTTGCCTCTTCATAAGGTATTCTCTCTCCACGAACTAAAAGTCTGTGTGTATTAATTGCAAATGGTGTACAAGTAACAAGTGTTGCATAATCCTTGCCTGGTTCAATAGATAACCCATCTGTCTCTTCCGGTAAAACTGTTAATATCTGATCAATCTGATATGCCAGTGTTTCATCTAAAACCTTAATGTAAAAAATATCCCCTACTTCCAGTTTATCCATATTGGTAAATAGTGTTTTTGTCGGAAGACCTCTATGTCCTGTCAGAACTGTATGTGTACTTTCTCCACCTACAGGAAGAGATGTACCCCAGAAATGTCCGACACCTGTCTGCAGAACTGCTTCACTTGTTCCATGATAGATTGGAAGCTCTATATTAATCTTAGGAATGCGAATGTATCCCATCATTCCAGAACCATCTACGTTTAACAGGCTCTCATAGCGAGCATCTATTTCCACATCTTCCTGCGAAAATGGATCAATCAAATCAATATTTCCCAGCATTTCCTTATTGTATGCCCTTGCATCTTCCAACATCTGCTCTTTTTCTGCCTTACTTAACTTTACACTTTCCTCATCATAATAGGATACAACTTTGGAACCATTCTTTTCGTTCAGATAACTACTAAACGTTGGATATAACAATACGGAGAATGCAACCAAAAGCACGATCAGACGAATAATATCTTTTATTGTTATCTTCTTTTTTTTCTTCTTACTCTTCATTTCATTCTCCCTGTTGTTATACTTGGAATTGCGGTTACCTTCCGTGGAAGATAACCGCCCATTCTTTAAATCTTATCTTATATCTCTGGTAAAACTATTATGCTTCTTTCCTTTTATCACGGATGAAGCTTACTGCTACACCGAATACAAGAAGAGCTGCGATTACAGCAAATGCAATTGCTCCACGTCCACCAGTGGATGGAAGGAGAGAACCTGTGCTGTTTACAATGTCGATGATTTTGTCATTTTCAACTGTTCCATCTTTGGAAATAGTCCAATTATTTACATCTGTATCTGTGCTCTTTGTGATCTTAATTACGACTGGTGCTGTCAACTTATTGTATCCATCTGGTGCCTTTGTCTCTACTAAATAGTATGTTCCTTCTGCAAGACCATTGACACGGAGGTTGTAATCTTTTCCCTCAATATTTTCAACTGATTCAAATTCTGTAGTAGCAGAGGTTGGATCTACAACATAGCTCCCTTTAACTGCTGTCTCAGATACCTTAATTACATTTGTATCATCAACGCTATCTTTGTATAACTTAAATTTTGCACCTGCTAACTTTTCTAATGCAACCTCTCCTGTACCCGTACCTGCTTTTTTCTTTAAGATATCAAGTGGGTATGTAGGTGTCTTTGCTTCACTTGGTGTTGTTTTTGTTGTTTCACTTGGTTTATTACCATATTCCAATGTAGCACTGTTCTTTTCTGTTACAACTGCGTTAGCATTAACTTTTGCATAATATGTAACGGTGAATGCTTTTCCTTTGTTTGCCTGGTTATCTCTTACCCATGCAGACAGGTCAAGAGCCATTGTTCTGTTGCCTTCACCGGAAAGTGCTGCTGTTGTAGGTGTTGTTCCTACCGCTGTAACGCCTGTATCTTTAAATGCAATTGTAACATTTGCTTCAGTTGCATTATCAAGAGCATCTCCGTCGGCATTCTTTACAAAATCAAGACCTGTTGACAATGTATCGTGGATTTTGTATACATATTCTGCATATCCTGTTGTATCCGGAATAGAAGCTGTTACGGTATATTTCACTACCTGTCCGATACTTACAGTCTCTTTGTCAGCTTTTTTCTCAATGCTTGGTGTTTCTGATTTTAAGTTTACTTGAGTTGTATCAGCGTCTACTGTAACTAAGGAAGACTGAATCTCTTTTCCACCAGTTACATATACTAAGTAGTAACCTGCATCTAAGCCTGTAAATTTATAAGATGTTACATCTTCAAGTTTTCCAGAGTTTGCTGTAGCATCTAATTTAGGGTTCTTAGTTAATGCCTGTGTTGTAAAAGCGTTCGCAAAATCCTGTACTTCTTTAGTATCACTGTTACCAATATTTCTTACAGCATTTGCAATGTCCTCATCTGTAGAAGATGTTGTAATTGTTGCAGTATTTAATGCAGCTACCAATACATCTTTATAACCAGCTGCAGTATTCACTGTATATGCATAGTTCTTTGCTCCTGTTGTACCAGACTCTGTCACATCAAACAATTTATACAGATAAATTGTCTGATCTTTAAGTGTCTGTGCTGGAACACCCTCTCCTGTTTTCACATTAACTGTAAGTGTGTGTGTTCCTGCTGCTCCTTCTGCGGCAAATGCTGTGACAGACATAGCCATCATCATAATCGCTGCCAGCATTAATGCCATGATTTTTTTCATTCTCTTCATAACAATTGTCTCCTTTTCTTGAGAATTTTTTTATAGTTTTTCTGCTTTTTTATTTTCCTTGCATTTTTTATATCTCATTATGAAATATACCAGGAAAAGCAGAACAGCTATCAGGTAAATCAAATAGCTTCCGTATCCTCCGGTATCCGGAAGACCTGGGAAATGTCTATTAGTTATTGTGAAGGTAAATCCATCTTGCGATTTATCTATCGTTGTTGTATAACCATCCACTTTTGCTTCTGTGATGGAATACGTGTAATAATAAATTTTATCTCCATCTGTCTTGTATGCCGGGAGTTTCTTTATCACCTCCTGCCATTTAGATTTATCGATGGAACCTTCTATTTTGTAACTCTCGTAACCAGGAACTGTTTGTGTCGTTTCCTTTCCTGTCTCGTCTTTCCAGGTACGTGATATTGTTACCGTAATACTGTTTGGTCTTGAATTATCAAAATTGTTTAAATCTTTCCAAACTTTATTGATCGTCAGCTTGATGTTCTCATCACATGGATCCTGTGACTCGGATGGTTCCGGTGTATCACTATCTCCCGTGTTCAATGTTGTTTTGGTATCTGACATCAATACTGCTTTTGCTGGCGATTCATAGGCATTAAGATCTGCTTTCACTGAATCACTCTTGCTTGCCAGAACAGCATTCTTTAAAGTCTCAAAGGTCTTTACCGGATTCATGTGTCCTATTGTATAAATATCCCATCCGCTTGCATCATCCTTTTCATGACTGCTGTTCAAGATACTGTTATTCTTTTCAATTTGATCTAATGATTGATCCAGTTTTCTATAAATACGATAATTGTTCTTTTCGCCTTCCACCTTTTCCTGGCTATTGAAGTCATATACCGTATTCAGTTCACTTTTTCCGCTAAATGGTCCAACAAGATCTTTTGTTCCCCGAACCACATCACAGTAATACATGTTGTTGTTCTTCAAAAGTCCTTCATCGTTGAATCCAACAAAGCCACCACTTCGTCCGTCGTCTTTTGTTGTATCACCGTCATTGTTATTTCCGGCTCCACCGGCATAGACATCATATCCTTGACTGACACCGTAGACATTACTATCTGTAATTCTTGTTCGATTGGCCTTGATCAGACTCACACTGATATTGGATTTGGCATCATTATCATTCAAAAGTCCATTTTCATCGCATGGAAGTTTGATGGATGAATCTCCGATCGTAATAATTGCAAGGTCTGTCTGTTGATTGTTATCCGTTGACTTTTTTGAAAGTCCTACAGAAATATCCAATCCAAGCAGATTTACATGAAGCAGTTTGCCATCATACAGTGCATCCACTTTGATAATTCCAAGATTGATCTTCAGAAGATTGGAATCCTGGATTTTATCCAGATATAATGCTTTTATAAGTTCATTAACAAGCAAGAATATTACATTCACTGCTCCAGAATCCAACTTCAAATCTGCAAGATAAGCGAAACTTGTTCGTCCTGCAAATCCGCCGGCTGTTCCACCTGACGCTACCTGTTTCAGTCCAATTTTCTGGTTCGTCTTGTCACCTGCTGTACAATTCGACATTCTTGCAAGATTGGCATATCCGATAAATCCTCCGGCAATCTGCTCATCTCCATTTGTACTCTGCACAGTGTAACCATCATCAGTTCCTGTAACTGCACAGTCATCAATGTGAGAACCAAAAATGTCCATAACTCCAAGAGCTCCACCAAGTAACTGTCCTTTATTGTCTCCAATAACGTCTATCTTGTCTGCCTTAACTACTCCGCTCTTTCCTGAATAGCCGACAAATCCTCCGACACTATTCAAACCTCTTACATTACTTAATTCTGTTACTTTACTGTTTTTCACAGAACCATTTAACAGTGAGCCGCCAAAACCTCCGGCTGTTCCGCTATATGTAACCTGATTGTTCTGTCCGGATTTTATCGCTGTGTTTGCGCTGACGCTTAAGCCAGCATCCTTACTTCCGCTTACAGTTCCGTAATATACATAACTTCTAAACGCATCCAGCACATCGGTTCTTCCAAGCTTTAATAATTTATCAAGGAGCGAGGTCTCATTTCCTGCACTGATATTGGCAACTCCGGCTACGTCAGCAACACCGAAGCATCCTCCGGCATATTCACCTGCGACTACGGAACGGATATTCTGTACAGAAACTCCTGCTTCTTCCGTATCCTTCTTACCGAGTACCGTTCCTTCCAGATTTCCGGCAAATCCTCCTGCCGCTTTTGCATAAGAAGTGTTATTACTTCCACTTGCATAAGCACCATTTACGATGATTCCCCAGTCGTCCCAGGCTTCCACATCTGCATAACGGATCGTTGCGACTGTAGCATTTAATACTTTTATCAAATCTGCCGGTGTACTTAACAGTTTATTCAGAAGCTGACTGAGCAATCCTTCTCCTGCAGTTGGATTCAGTGTTGCTACACTTCCCGGTCTTGAGCTTCCAATAAATCCACCAACATAGCTTCTTCCGTCAACTCGTCTCAGCTTTGTGACCTTGCAGCGTGCATCATTTTCGCCCCAGATCTGCCCACCGATCAGTTTTCCTACATAACCTCCGGCATAACCACAGGTATCTTTGTCATCTACACCTTCTGACTGGACAATCAGTCCACTCTGATAACCCTCTACCGAAGATTTCTTGATTACTGGCACAAAGACATTAAGTACCTGCAACATTTGTCCTAATTGCAGATTAAGACCGAGGATATCAACTCCTCCAAGCTTTGCTGCTCCGCCGTTTATCATTTCACCTGCAAAACCGCCGGCGCATCGAAGCCCTTTAATTGTCTTCGCCTGATAAGCCTGTCCATTTGTTATCGTTCCGGTCTGCATTGATCCGACATAGCCACCAGCTGCTCCGCCATTTGCCAGTTTTGTCTCATCCCGATAATTGACTCTTCCTGCTACAACATTGTATCCGTAAGCATACTTTCCTATGATTGCGTCCAGTTCAGCCTGATTATTTACTGTTCCATGCTCAGCAAGATCACTTCCGTAACCACCCTTTTTTCCGACAAACTCCACCCATTTATTCCAGGTTTCATAATCCATCAGGGCAAGTGGTCCGTAAACTGCCGTATTTTCTTCTGTCGGATAAACAACGCTAAGTGCTCCCAGGATGTTATCTACCTTTACCAATCCCCATAATAAGGACAGATTTCCGGTACTTGCCGTATCTGCAGACTCCATGAGTCCTGTAAAACCACCGGCAATTTCTTCTCCGTATACTGATCGGATCCGGACTGCTTTACAGACACTTATTGGTTCGGTATATGGTTTCCCTTTCCATTTCTTTGTATTGTTTCCCCAGATGTGACCACCTTCATTATGTCCTGCATAACCTCCGGCCATACCTCGTTGTACCTGTGTTGTGGAAGCCGCATCTGCCCTAACTGCACCACCACAAGGAATACATGTTGTGGAACTGTTTCTGATCGTTGGTACAAAGTCTTCTGCAACAGAGGCTAATGCACTTTCTGCTTTAACAAGTCCATCTAAAATACTTGCGTCTCCAAGAACATTTGCCACATTTCCCGGTTTCAGATCTCCCACATAACCACCAGCCGTAATCTGTCCAATAATATATGAGAAGTTCTTTGCGTTGGAATCCTGAATGTGTCCACCGGAAATCTTTCCGGCAAAACCTCCTGCATCACCAAGTATGTCATTTGCCGATGCATCAGATGCTGTATTTTTCCAGGTCGCTTTTACTGCAAAACCTCCAACATTTCCTGTAACATCAGAATGTTCTATTGTAGAAACAACGACATTCAATGCAGCCAGCACATGATTGATTCCTATCGAGTTACCAAGTACGCTCAATCCTTTTCCAACGGAAGCTGCAGAACCAATATCCATATATCCGATATATCCACCTGCATATCTGGCACCGGTTACCGCATATGTGCTTATATTTTCATCATAATATGTTGGTGCTTCATTTGCTTCCAGATCCTTCGGTTCCTTTACAGTAGTATGCTTCAGATTCGTAACATCACAGTAGCTTATCTGTACACCGCTTCCGTAACCGATAAATCCTCCGGCACTTCCAGAATTGCTATCGTCTGTTTTCATTTTGTTGGCAGTAACAGTAAATCCGTTGTCTGACTTGACTCCGGCATACTGTACATATGGAATGTAGGCATTGATCAGGTTCAGCAAATCTCCTACATTAATATTCAGCCCCTTGATACCTCCAAGAATGCTGATTCCGCCTCCAGCATCTGCCAATGCTCCGGAGTAAACATTTCCACCAAAGCCTCCTGCATAAGATTGCCCGTTTACATGATCCAGATTATACACAGAATAATAGTTACCTTCTCCTGCATCCTGGTTGTTAACCGTTCCACTCTGGAAGTTTCCGGCAAAACCGCCTGCTGTATCTGCAGCAACTCCGCCTTTATCAACATAAGTAACCGTGCACTCTGTATAAGAAGGAAGCAAGTACGTGACAGCACCTAACAACTTATTTGCATTTAACAAAGCCTTAACATCCGCTTCACCAGCTACATCTGCAAGCCCTCCGGTCTGTGAAGAACCTACAAATCCTCCTGCAAAACCATCTGTATCATTTGCTGTTACTTCTTTTAAATTTTTCACATCGGACTTAATGATCTCACAGCTGTTACTCTTTCCGATGAAACCACCGGCCGTATAATCCACTACTTCGCCGTTGGAATTTGTACCTGTTGCTTGTACAGTCATGCCTCCTGCGATGCCATTTACATGAGCTTCGTTGATTTTGACTCTGACACCTTCTGCCACAGAAAGCAGATTTTCTACTTTCAGCAAGTTGTTCAGTCCTAACAGATTCAAAGTCAGTCCGTTTCCACCTGCCAGATCTCCTGGACCTGCACAACCAGCAAAACCACCGACTCTGTTTTTTGCTGTAACAAATTTTACCTGATTTAATGTTACAGTATCCACATCTCCACCAACAGCCTCACCAAGCGCTCCGCCGGCATAATTTTCTTTTGCTTCTACTGTATATCCATCATTTACTCCAGTCACCGTTACATGATGCACAGTAAATCCAAGGAAGTTTCCGATTCCAAGCGTATTATTTAAAAGTCCTGTGACATTTGCTGTTGTTACACTTCCTGCAATACCGCCGACACGATTTTCACCTGCCGTAACTGTTTTTAATCCTGTAAGCACATTATCTCTTTGGGCTACACTGCTCGCATCTCCTCCGCCATGTTTCCAATACGGAAGTTTATTTAAATATTCGGAACTGGATTCTGCAATATAGACGCCATCACCGCCACCAAGAATACCACCGGAATAGCTCTTACCAGCCTCAACTGAAACTGATGAACAATCCATGTTACATCCCAAGATTGCTGATGGTGCAATTCCTACAAGTGACAAGAGCATACCTGCTTTTTCCGGATTACTCGACAAAAGACCTGTCAACAAGTCTTTCACTGTTGTTAAAAGGCTTGCATCCTTGACTTCTTTATTTCCAAGGTTTGTAATCCATCCAACTGTTGAAATACCACTCACACCACCGGCATAACTTCCGCTTGCTTTAACTGCAATGCTTCCGCTCGCTCCACAGTTGACTGCATAGCTGTTTGTCTGTGCTCCTACAATACCACCTTGATAATTGTCACCGGATACTGAGACATTACATCCTGTCAGATTGCAATTTAACAAGATACTCTGTGGCTGCATTACTCGAATAAGTTCAACACCTACATCACTTAACAAACCTCGGATTTCCGCATCTCTGCTGATTCCTGCAAATCCTCCGCCGTATTCTTTTGCCGTTACAGAATAACTACTGTTTTTCACGGAGCAGTCAAAGATTCTTGTTCCTACCTGCTGTCCTACAAAACCACCTGCATAATCTTTATCCGCAGCTCCGATAGTTCCTGCCAGATTCTCTACATGACAGTTTTTGATATTTACATTTTTGTATCCAGTAGGGATTAAACTACCAACCGGCAATGCATTCTTCAGAAGAATTGTGATCAAATCTCCAAGTCCAAGTCCCGGTATAACATTTAATAAAGCCGATAATGCTTTAACTGTCACCCCAAGTGCCTGGGAAAGTCCCTCATACTGCGTAACACCTTCTGTGTAACCGACAAATCCACCTGTTCGATCATTAATATTCGTAACGGAAACTATTCCTGTCACATCGCACTTTTCTACAACAACATCGCCTACCATTCTTCCGGCAAAAGCTCCTGTTGCATAGATTGTCGGATCCTTTGCTCTGGCATTTAAAAGAGCCTCCAATGTGTCCTTTAAATTTAAGTTTAATTTGCCAAAAGTCAGAATTCCTAGAAGGGTATCTACTGTTCCTCCAAGTATTCCTCCAAGCAAGGTTGTCAACCCACTGATAATCGTTTGTGTATCTTTGTGTTTATTTGTATTATTTTTTACGTCTACATTATGAAGTTCTAGATTGGAAACCGTAACCGTTCCGGCGCTGACACCAATATTGTTTACATTAACCTCATTCGTAATTGTTCCAAAAAATCCAATTCCTATATACTTAGAACCATCCATTGCTTCTGTCTGGTTCACATTCACATTAGAAATCACAGGTCTTCCAGTTGCCAGAATAGTGTTACCATCCGTAATCTTTGTTTGTCCATCTGCTAACTTAGCACCTTTGATATCCCCCGATACCATAAGAGGTGTCCACAGGTCATCTTCTTTGTTGGAGTTCACTCCGTCCGTTGAAAGGTCAATGTCTCGGAAGATAATATAATTTGCGTTGGATGCGTATTTCAAGTCGCCATATTCATTCTTTAATTTTAATTCACTTGCCTTATCTTTATTCGGAAGTCCATTTTCATCAACTCCGCATATTTCCTTTGTTCCTCCAGTTAAAATTCCTAATAAACCACCAACAACATCCAGTAATCCTGTTATTATACCTTTGTTATTTAAATCCACATCCGCTAATTCGTACTTACTGTTTTTGTCATAATATAAATATTTTTTTTGTTTAACTTCGACTGGTTTCTTTAAATATGTTGTTCCGCCTTCCTTCGCTACAGCATCTAATCCAAGATCTGCATCTCCTGGATAATATGGAATATATTCTGGTCCCTTGAAAGCAGTAAGCACTCCTGGTGTATAGTAAACATACAATCTCGGTGTTACATGTTTATTACTCCCAATCGCCCGCAACTGTGACTCATTTCCGATCAGAATATATTTTTTTCCGGAAACCTCCACATATAACTGCCCCGGTTTTGTTCTTCCATCCGCATGCTCACCATCTAGCCACTGAACTCCATTTGCCGCTTTTTCTGTCAATTGATCCGCAACTAATTCCGGCTTATCTGAATTAAATTTCTGCGATAACACATAATTATGAGACTTACTATAAGTCAGATACGCCTGATCTTCACCATCCGGATAGATCATATGCCCCATACCAAACTGTGGTGCATCATAATCTAATGACATAACTGGTTCTGTTTCAGATTCTTCCTGTGTAAGCACCATCAACTGATACGGATTGTAAATGTAGATGGTATCTATTTCCTTGTCATATAAAGTCGGTGTTTCATTTTCCTCAACTTCTGTTCCAGTAATAGTTCCGGTAAAGGAATCTGGCACTGTCCAGATTTGTTCAGAATTCATCTGGATATCATTCATCAAAACGTACTGAGCATCTGATCCGTATTTCAGCTCTGTGCCTTCACTCTTTACTACATCTCCAGAACCAACCTTTCCGTCCTTATCCCCCGTGTAAACATAAGCATCTGAACCGATCTGTTTTAACTGTTCATAATTATAAATGCATATTTTACTATCCTTATAATAAGCATCTATATTATCTGTTGATTCCGCTTTAACATTTCCACCGGACGATTCCGATTCGTCATTTTTCGAGTTTTCACTTGTTTCCCCCGATATCTTAGATTCGGATTCCGTGGAGCCATTTATTTCATCTGAAACTGTGGATTCGGTTGATGCTTCATCATTGCTCATATTGGTTTCATCAGAAAGGACCACTTGACTCGTGTTGGTACCTGATGGATTCAGATCTGCCGCATCCGCAATATTCACTTGAGAAAATAAGATAGCTATACATAATATTACTGCGATAATTCTGTTCTCTATCCTTCTTTTTTTCTTCATATCTGGACCTCTAATCTTTTGCCTTCATTTGTTACTTTAATTTTGCCTTTTTAACCAGTTTTGCTGCTTTGCTGCCTCCTGAAAGCATTGCATCAGCTGATTGGAAAACACTCCGCATTCACCATTTGAAATCATCCGTATTGCTTCTTCAGGTTCATACTTTCTTTTGTATGGACGATCATTGATCAATGCATCGTAAGCATCAACAATTCCAACGACCTGTGCACACATTGGAATCGCATTTCCTTTCAAACCATCCGGATATCCTGATCCATCATATCTTTCATGGTGATGTCTGCATATTTCATAACTATATTGGTTCAGCTTTTCCGTTATTACTCCTTCTGGGAATCTCCGGGTCATCGCTGCACCTACTAATGGATGTTGTTTTACTACATTCATTTCTTCATCTGTCAACTTTCCATTTTTATTCAAAATTTCAATTGGTACTTTTATCTTTCCAATATCATGAATCGGTGCCAAATGGGCTACTGAAGCAATTTCTTCATCCGTAATTCCGTATTCCGGATAATTCTTCTGCAATTGAAGATATACCTGTTTCGTATAGAAACTGATATCATCTTGATACCCTACTTCAACTAAATGATTATGATTCAATACAGTAGTTAAAAGTGATACCATATCCCAATACAGCTTTGCCATATCCTGTTCTTTCTTTACGAGTTCCTGTTCCATCCTTATAACTGTGTTCTGGACAATCTTCTCATTATGTAAGGTAATAATTGCAGTATTCTCATTTGCATCTATATATTTTTTTGCTTCCATCCAAACATATGCATTCTTATCTTTTCCAGTAGTTCTGCGATATGGAAGATCTTTTTCCATACATCCATCAACCAGCTTTTCTTCTAATCCTTCAATTGATAAGAAGTCATGAACCATTTTTTTATCAGAAGCATACACATATCTTTCTATATATTGATTTATGAACTCTTCATAACTTTTTGTTTTCCTTACTTTTTCATACACTTCACGGATATGTGAATATACACACTCATAGCTTTTTTCCTTCAAGTTCAGTTTTAATACAACATAAAATCGTCCAAAATATTCATCTTCTCCAGGGCGGATAACGTCTGAAACCTTTACACTCTCTAATTTATTATTGTATGTATTCTGCAAACTCAGCAATATTTTATGTATCTTGCAGGTATCTTCTAAATTCCTGGAACAAAAACAATCTTCTTCCAAACAACGATTAATTGCCATTGTTTCCTCTACACACGATATAATATCCATTAAAGAAATGTTCTCCGGTTGTTTTGCCAGCATATAGCCACCATTTGTACCTTCACAGGCAGTAACTATTTTTGCATTTTTCAGTTTTTTTGCTATTTTAGGAACATAATTAGCAGAAACATTTAGCTTCCTTGACAATTCTGATGTAGATACCATCCGTTCCTGTGCTGCCAAGTAACATACAATTCTAATTGCGTAATCTGTCGAATTTTTCAGTTGCATCGTTATCCCTCTAATCTAAACCCTGCAAGGTCTTAGTTCATATCAAAAAAAATATTAAAAATTGATATCTTCAATGTTTTCGCTGATAATCTTTCGCATTAATTTCAATATTATACGCTATTAAATTTATAAATATAATGCTCAACGAACGAAAAATTTTTATCGTTTTTTTGTTCAAAGTGCTCCATTTAAGACAAATATGCAAAAAAAACGAACCACACTAACCATGTTGTTGTGTGATTCGTTATCTTTTATAACAATTCTAATATTTTTAATATTATGAATCTCATCTTTGCCTCTCCAAAAGATTCTTAAAAATTCTACATTACTTCAAGAACTCGAATTGCTATCAATCCAATTCGAACACTAAGCACTTCTGCTGGATTATTAAAATCTATATTCGTTATTTCTATTATTTTCTGCAAACGATATGAAGCAGTTCGATAATGAATAAACATTAATTCAGAAGTCTTTTTTAAGCTTTGGTTGACATTCAGATAACATTCCAATGTATCAACCAGCTCTCCATTTTTCTGAATATCGTGCTGGCGAAGTTTATTCAATGACTCTGGTATAAACGCTTGCAACTGATTTATATCTTTCATCTTTTCCAGTACATGATTAAAGAATCCTATCTTTGTACTATCTATAACTGACTTATCCTCGTCTCCGATTATTCGTCTAATAACTTTAATATATTTAAGCGCAATTTTAGAAGATTTAAAAGACTCCTTCAATTCATGGTATCCTGTGACAGTTTTACCTATACCAATCAGAAAATCTATTTCAACTCCCCTATTAACTAGAAATTCTTGTATCGTTTGCTGCAGTTTCTCCAGTTTTTTACGAAATTCCAATCCGGTTTCCCGTTCCGTTTCTCTGTGAATATATACAATCTGGTTGGTTTGCAAAAAAATATGCTCCCTCGGTAAATAACGTATAATTTCCTTTTCGACCATTTCTGTTTCTTTTATCTGGGCATTGGTAAATTTTTCTATATTCTTTATTGCATCCATACGGAAAGTGACAACCCGATATATCTCTGCATCATTAAGGCCAAGCATACCTGCAACTTCATTTTCTTCATCATTTGACAGCGAACCATCCAGCATACGATATTCCAAATCTCTTAGATGTCGTTTTTCAAGATTCTCTTCTATTACATGTCTGATCAAACTAAACTGTAATGTAATGATAATATTCTCTAATGCGATAAAATCCAATTTTCCTAACGGTTCATTCTGTTCTGAAACAACAAAATACATTTCTTGCCTTTTAAAAATATCGAGTTTCTTAATGTATTCAACATACTTCGTATTTTTCCTTTTTTGACACAAATATTGATATCTTGTGATAATTTCAGGCTTATATTCCGTAATATTTTTTTCCATTCTAAAATCCTGTGTTTCCGAATTACTTGAAAAAAAACAGGTTCCATCTGCGTTATATAAACCGACCGGATTCCCGAGCATGGTACTGATCAAGAAAAATATTCTCTCTATAGATTCCCTTGAATCTATCATGTTCAGTAAAATATTACTTAAATTATCATGTGTCATCTTAAAATATTTCAGTTTTGCAGTTTCAATATCACACAACTGAAGTAGTATATGCTTAATAATTCCCCAAAAATACAAATCCTCAGAAATTTCTATCACGGGCAAATGATACTCCTGCGAAAATTCCATTAAAATATTAAACAGTCTTTTCAGGTGTTCAGTTCTCTGATAGCACTTTACTATAAATCCACTTATCTGCTTTTTATCCAATTCTTTTAAATGATACAAAAAAACATCTTCCTCTGTATCCTCATAGGCTCTCATACTCGTTAGGAGCAGCTCCCCCCCACCAGGAATTTTTCCATTTCTGGCATTTCAATGATTCGGGCTCCTTTAATTTCACGATCAATTCCGGAATGATCACTTATCAGCTGCATTTCCGGGAATTTGTTTGATTCAAGCAAGTCCTTTACTGTATACCCCATTTGTATTCCCTTCCTTTTACAATTGAATTGATTCATCTTTCTTTTGCTTTATTATGCCATATCTATTTTAATATATTGGTGGAGTTATTTCTATAATTTTTTTTCATATTCTCTAGTTTGTTTTCTTAGCTATTCTGATAACCCATCGGCATCTGGTTTTATAATCTCCGAGACCTTTATGCCCTTTAGTAGATTGTCATAAGTTTGCTGCACATCCAGCAATATTTTATGTACTTTACAATGCTCTGTTGCATTTCTGGAACAAAACCCATCCTCTTCTAAACAACGATTTAATTTCATGGTTACTTCCGTGGAGGATATTATGTCAAACAGAGAAATATCTTCTGTTTTTTTCACAAGTGAATACCCACCTTTTATTCCTTCGCAAGCTGTAATTATATTCGCTTCTTTTAATTTTTTTGTGATCTTTGGAATATAGCTTTCTGGAATCTTTAATTCGTAAGCTAACTCAGACGCAGTGATTACTTCACCACGACAAGCCAGATAATATACTATTCTGATCGCATAATCCGTTGTAATTTTTAATTGCATAATTGCTCCTCTTCAAAGCAGGAAAAATCCCGAATTATTATCCTTGCGCTTCATCTTTTATCGCCTCAAGTCTAATAAATTCGGGATATTGTATAACCTTTCCTCTTTACCTCATTATCAGCTTTTTCAGTTCTTCTTTTTTATTCCTTTAAAGAATACCATACCAACTATACTGATAGCAAGAACTAAAAACATCAAAACCATCAGGCCATTGTTTGCAAGTGTTCGTCCTGTTACAGGCGGTTCCATTGTTGATTTATTAATAAACGCAATGTTTATTTCTTTGTCCATCTTGAAAGATGCATCTCTTCCATCTGTGGCGGAACCATTATTTATTTTATATGTTGTCTTATAATTCTTACCCGGATCCTCTTCGGACACCTTATATGACCAGCCTGTCGGCAGACAATTAATCTTTACAGATTCATCTTTTTTTAATGTAAAGGTCGCTTGGTTATTTGCAAAAGAAAGGGGTATTGCTGTCGCCTTAGACCCTTTTGTAATATAAATCTGTCCGTCCTTAATCTGCGATATGCCCGGATCTGCTCCTGCAGGTGGAGTTGCTGTAAGTGTAAATGTAAATTCTTTATTCGGTTCCTGATTATATCCTGCCACTGTTTTACTGACTTGCAAGACAGTAGGTTTATAATACAGTTTTAATACGACAGGCTCTGATAAAGCACCGTTCTCCACATCCTTTTCTAATGTATTTCGCTTATCACTTTCATCAAATACATAACCTGGAAATGTTCCATCCGGCTCAGGGTTCGCAAACGCCTTAACGGTCTCGCCGTCAGCAGAAAATGAAATGGTTCCTGAAGTTGTCTTCTCAAGTTTTTCCGTTCCATCCGGTATCTTGAGATAATGCTCAACCTTTATTTCTTTTTTGGCTGTTTTTTTCCACTGTGCAACAATCTGATATCCTGTATAATTTTTAGATGCAAATACAGGCAGATTCGTATTATTTGCATATCCGTAATTCTCATCAGAAATCGTAAAGAGTTCACCGTTACTATATGTCTCTTGACTTAACTTACCAGCTTTGTTTTTCAGCTTCCATCCTATAAATTCATAGCCTTCGCAAGTGGGTTCTGCCCAACCTTCACCCATAATAAAGGTAGTACCTATAGTTCTTATTCCCTTTCCAGTTTCCAGATCCTTTCCATAAGAATGCATAGGAGTGTTGTTATAACTCCTTGTCTTCGGATTATCCGGAATGTTCTTCACATCTGCATTGTTAGGAAGCACTCCCATACCGGCACCGGAATTATAATGTACATATAGGATACTGGATGCAACCATGAAAGAGGCAGAATATAAACGCCAGTCATTATCTGTTAGTAAAGGTTTTGCACCTCCCCACGCTAAATATCTGGTATAACCTTTTTCCTTCGCAGCTTTTTGTGCAGCCTGCCATTGATCATCATATATTTTAAAGGAATTATTCCCTCTTATAAGTGACGTAGCTGTCATTGCATCTATGTTACCAGCATCAGCATCATTCTTTTTTCCATCCCCACTAGGATTGTCGCCATGAGGCTGTCCATACATAACACCAATAGCATTTTGAAGTCCATTTGTAAATTCATACCCGGCTTTTGGCTTGGCAAAGAAAATTCGTACCTGTCTTATGTTTTTACTTCCATTATACGTTACTGGGTCCATATCTATGGTTTGATTATCTTTTACAGGAACCAGTGCTTGTTTCTCATAGTCCCACATAACTACGTCCAAACCTTCGCCGCTTCGGGTTTGATTCGTATATAGCCTTACTGTCACAGCCTGCTTTCCGCGCTCTTCTTTGTATGGTACTAAGGTAAAATTATAATCCTCAAATTTACCGGTTCGGACTTTCAAATCCATCTTATATTCATAAGAACAATTTTTTTCATCACCTCTAGTAGTTGTGTAGCTATCTGTCATCTTGGTAATTAAACTTAATTTACCTGGAGCCGATGAAACACTATCGCCTTTACTTATTGGCACCTCACTCACTCCGCTCTCAGAAGAGGCTTGAATGGAAGTACCATTCACCACCATATGTATTACACGGTAGCCTCTTTTCGTATGAAAAGCAGGAATATCTAAGTTGTAGCCTGACATTTCATAAACATCATCTGGTGTAAAAGTCCACATGATTTTGTCCTGATCTTTCAAATACTGCCAGCCATTCTTTTCACTATGCGCAATATTAATATATTCTTCTCCATTAATATCTTTTGTATTAATGAATATTCTGTAAATACTTTGTTCTTTATAGGTAATTGTAATCGTATCGTCTTTTACAAAGTTAATGGAATAGGTAGCTTTGTTTTCATTTCCATTTTCCTTCGTAATTGTCGCACCCTCTTGAGAAACAACGGATTCGATTATAAATCTTTTCGCTTTGGGATTATTTGCTTTTGCTGTGTCTGTGCCAGGAGTTACTGAAATTATAAAGTTTTCTCCCGCATTTACACGAATCTGATTCGATATATCAAGCGGCGCATCAAGGCTGCCATTTTTTTTGGTGATTGTACCAGGTGTACAACTATCAGGAATTACTTCCTTTATGCTGACCAGATGATACTCCTGGTACATCATCGTTAGTTTCTGAGTATCATCCATTTTAATTGCAATCACACCATCCGTACTATAGTAAATGGTGTCATTATATTTTCCGATGTATACACAGTTCTTTCCATCTACTTTTGCACTCTTAAACTCGAAATGTCGGCCTTCTATAGATAGCTCTTTATGATCCGCAATTGCTCCAAATTGAATGACAGAAGGTGCTCTTGTAATTGGATTTCCATTGACATCTACATACTCTACTCTATTTGTTGAGGATTCTTCTCCATTCTCGGCAACCGCCAGTAATTCTTCCTCCAGACTCTGTACAGACATTTGTTCCGGTGCATTCAGATCTGTTATCTGGTCTGCGGAATCCTCTGTTTCAGACTGTTCTCCTATATCAATCGTTTCTTCTGTCTCAGACTGCTGCTCACTTACTGGCTTCATTTCCCTATCTGTGTCTGATGCTTCAACTACTACATTTAAGGATAAAAAACATATAGAAAGAATCAAAATCCAAGAACATAAAATTTTTAAGTATTTTTTCCATATATTATGCCTCATCTTGTGATTCTCCCTTATTTCTTTTCTGCTTTTTATGGATTAAAACGCTTAGACAAATCAGTGAACCAAACAGCAATAAGAAATATCCCATAACAGGACTGTCATCTCCAGTCTTTACACTATTGATCTTTCCTGATTCATCTGAATTGGACGGACCAGATGGTTGTGACGGGTTTGAGGGCTGTGTTGGATTTGGCTTCTCTTCTCCAATATAACTATTCTTAAAAGAGATTGCTTCTATTTTCTCCCCCTTCTCATTTGCTACAATTGTGACAACTTTTAACTGATTCGATTCATTATAGTAAGCCTCGACAGTCACATAGTACCTGTTTTGATCATATTTATAATCATCCTTTTTTTCTGTCGTCTGATAAATATTATAATGATACTGTCCTGCTGTTTTTACATTCAGTATAATCTCTGTTGCTGCATTCTTTTCCATTGTCCAGGAATACTGCATATTGCAGCTTCCGGCGGGCATTGGTGCGTCGCTTTGATCTGTTGTCATAATATAAGAAAATTCATCTGCAATGCCTTCCACTTCACTGTCAAAAATCTGTCTCACCGGAATTTTTACTACAGTACAATTATCAGATGCAAAAGCTGATATCTGCATGCTCAGAAAAAGGAGCATAGTCACCAATATGATAGTTACTTTTTTTAAATCAAGGATTTTCATGTTTTTTCTTTCCCTTCTTCATTTTTCTATCTACTATCAATAGTACGATAATAAGCAAAAGTATCCAGTAAATAGCCGGCACCTGAATCATCATTTCTTTAAATTCATCAATTCCCGTTCCCAGATTCTTGGCTTTCTCTTTCTCAGGATAGACCTGATCCGTAAGCCTTCCTACTAATATATTTCTTCCATTTGTCATCTCTGAAGTACATGTTATCAGAAGAACCAAATGGTCATTTTCCGTAAGTTCAAAGTTTCTTTTATATAAAGCATTGTCTGATATTTCCTGCAGATACGCCTGTTTTGCTTCCTGTTCCTCTGAACTGACACTGAACAGCCGTTCATTATAAGCATCTGCCTGGATCAATGCATAAAATTCAATTCCATGATCTTTTCCATCAAAAAAAAGATTTCCGTATGGATGTTCGTCAAAATACTCCTTATCTGTGAATAGCCCCACATCTCCAAACATCATGTGTTTTTCCATATGGTGTCCATAAATCATATTGTTAAAATCGGAAAAATCCGGTTTGTTTGCACAGTGCAAAAATATGGAACCACTTAAAGAATACTTGCCTTCGGCATCCGTATTCATATAAGTATCATCATCTTCTGCCTGAAGCAGCGGATAATTAACGTTTGTTTCATTTATTCGAATCCAGCCAATAATATCCGGATTGATTTTCTGCAATTCTTCAAAAGATTTCGTATGTTTTTCTGTTGGAATATAGGCTTCGTAGTTCTTCGCATCAGCCGCCTGATATACCTGATTGGAATCCCATAACATATAGCATGACAGGAACATTACCATAAGAATCAGCAATAACGCTATAAAATTCACCATATGATCGACTATTTTGACTAAAAACTTTGCTGCTTTTTTCATATGAAATATTCCTGAAATTTCCTTTCTTATTGCAAAAGGGAATGCGACGGAGTATCGCCGCACGCATTCCCTTTGCTGTTTCTTTTATGATTTTATAAAATTATTTCTGTACTTTTTTGCGTTTGAAAGCAACGAATCCAAACAGTGCTACAGCACAAAGGGCAACCATCAGAACGTATGGAAGAGTGTTCATGATAATACCAGTTGTTGGTACGTTGTTGAATTTGTTGGTTACGTCAACTGTGTTCTTTGTCTGTCCAAGTTTATAACCAGTATGAGCAGCGTCATCCCATACTTTAATCTCTTCATTAAATTTTGTTGCAACAACAGCTGCTTTGTTTTCATTATTAATTACAACAGCAGCACTTCCTTTGTAGTTTGCTTTTGCAGCCTCAGTTACGATGATTTTAGTTCCTACTGGAAGACCTGTGAATTTCATGTTCTCGCCATTTCCCAGCTGGAATGTACATTGTCCAGTCGCGTCTAACGTAACACCATTACCATCTTTGTCTTTTACACCGCCAAGTGTATTTGCATCTGTTCCTGCCGGGAATTCAAATTTTGCAGTAAAGTCGAATTTCTCAGTTGGAAGAGATTTTTGGTCATCTGTTACATTCTGAATAACCTTCTTGGATACGTTTAATGCACCGTATTTTTTATAGTCAGGATCTGGTGTAACTGGCTTGTCAGGATCTGGTGTACCTGTGCCAGCTTCCTGTACATAGGTGTTGACAAAGTTGAAACCATTCTTCTTTGCATCACTACCAATATCTACTTTACCTGTTGTTTCGCCATCTTTGTCACCTTTTGTCTTATTTACAATGATCTTATCAATTTCAAGTGTTCCACCAGTTTTCTCAACAACATATACATCCATTCTATACTCAGCCTTGGACATAATCAGTTTTTCATATGCTGTCTCTGTAACAGACGGATCAGCCGTTTCGTTCTCTTTTACTGTATAGGAATATCTACCAGCTTCAGGAAAATCAGTGCCTACTAAATTAATTTTAGCAGTTTTTGTAGTTGTACCAAGATCAGTTGTTCCAAAACTAATTGTTGGAATTGTAACAGCATGAGCAGTATGTATTACATCATCCCCATCTGTAATCTGTGTAGCAGTAAAGCTGAATGTCTCTGCCTTTCCCACCTCAGTATTGTAGGTCTTGCTGATATAGGCTTCCTTTGCATTATTTACTGTGTCTGCTGTTGTTCCTTCCGCTGCCATTGCCGGCATTGCCAGTCCCATTGTCATAGCACCTGCTGCGACAATAGCGAGCATTTTCTTAGTAAATTTTTTCATGCTCATTGTAGTTCCTCCCTTGTGAATTCTTTTGTTTTTTATTTGATTAACGGATCCGGTAATTAAATTCCCCTGCTCCGAATAATCGCGATGACTTTTCCTTTGACATCTTTTATATCAATACAGCCATAGATTCGGCTGTCCGATGCCTGTGGTCTGTTATCTCCAAGTATAAATACCTGACCGCTCCCAACTGTGACCGGAAAATCCACTCCATCTTTAAACTGGGTGGTATCAAAGTAAATGTCCTGAGATATCTGTTCTGCACCATTTATCTTCAGTCCGTTTTTTGTAATGTCAACGGTGTCTCCCGCTACCGCCACAACACGTCCGACCGTGGTTCTGCCGTCGTCTTTAAACACTGCAACGTCACCGGAAATAAACCTTTTATCCAATCGGTAATACATGACCAGATCACCGTCTTTGATTGCCGGTTTCATGGAGACATCATTTATTCTTACAATTCCATAGAGAAATGTAAAAATAAGAAATACTGCTAAGATAATAAATGCAATCTTCAATAACAACTGAACAATATCCTGTGCTACAGATGTTTCCTGTACTATATTGTTGTTTTTATTTGACAGTTCAGTTTCGTTCTTCATCCTATCCTTCCATAAAAAAGGATGTCCGTAACCCTTCTAAGGGATTTATTTGTTCTAGCTTAACTCGGACATCCAAGGCATTAGTTTATATCCCTTATTATAGTGGTTTATTTTTTTATTCCAATGCAACAAACATGTAAAAAGGCAGATGTGTTTTTGCAACTTTTGTTCCATAGCAGTATCTATCTTATTTCCCGTCTTCTCCTGAAAAACAGAACCATGATAATACTTATGGCGAATAGTAACCATACATGCCTGCTTGTTCTCAGACGAACCCCTGTTTCCGGTATTGATTGTGTGTTTTTGTTTGTGATTTTTAATTCAATCACATCTCCTCGTGCAGCCTCAATCCGCTGTTTCATGACAGCCGTATTTCCATTCGGCGTTGCCTGCACTGGATTTGAATACTTATCATTCTCTTCTTTTTTAGAAATCGAAA
>OHJQ01000644.1_pt1 | contig 23922 bp, 21 predicted proteins | sample 1568601 | NCBI WGS metagenome assembly OHJQ01 (sample SAMEA3879599, study PRJEB24766) | human gut metagenome | biome: human-associated habitat; feature: feces | place: USA | collected 1985/1987 | reverse complement strand
TCATGTGGATACCTTTGTTGCTGCACCGGACTGGGTCGCTGCAAAAGGAATGCGGATGCTCGCCGCACCGATCAAGGGAGATACGCCGGTCACTTCCGGAGAATCCGGAGCCGCACCGTTTGGAACGCTCGCCTGCATCATGTGCATGGACGAATATCAGGAATTAAGAGAACACCTGGGCCTGGATGAAACTTCCCGGGTACTGCTTTTCTCCACCGAAGGAGATACCGATCCTGCCCGTTACGAATCCATCGTATGGGACGGCAATGAACGTTAGATCAGGAAACCATTTCATTATGTTTATCAAGGAGGATTTTAAAATGGATTTCAACAAAATCAAAGAAGCTGCACAGAACTATGAAGCGGATATGACAAAATTTCTCAGAGAGATCGTAAAATTCCCGGGTGAGAGCTGTGGGGAAAAGGATCACATTGAACGGATCGCCGAAGAGATGCGGAAACTGGATTTTGATAAAGTCGAGATCGATCCGCAGGGAAATGTACTCGGATATATGGGAACTGGAGAGACACTCATCGGATTTGATGCACATATTGACACCGTTGGTATCGGAAACCGTGACAACTGGGAATTCGATCCATATGAAGGATTCGAATCTGACACAGAGATCGGAGGACGTGGTACTTCTGATCAGCTCGGAGGTATCGTCTCTGCAGTTTACGGTGCAAGGATCATGAAAGATCTGGGGCTTTTAAGTGACAAATATACAGTCCTTGTCACAGGAACCGTACAGGAAGAAGACTGCGACGGCCTCTGCTGGCAATACATCATCAACGAAGATAAAGTCCGTCCGGAATTTGTGGTATCCACAGAACCGACTGACGGCGGGATCTACCGCGGACAGCGAGGACGTATGGAGATCCGTGTAGACGTCAAAGGCGTATCCTGTCACGGCTCTGCACCGGAGCGTGGAGACAATGCAATCTACAAGATGGCTGATATCCTGCAGGATGTCCGTGCACTGAACGAAAACGATGCCGAAGAGACAACTGAAATCAAAGGACTCGTAAAAATGCTGGATGAAACATATAATCCGGAATGGGAAGAAGCAAGATTCTTAGGACGGGGTACCATCACAACTTCTGAAATTTTCTTCACTTCTCCAAGCCGCTGTGCGGTTGCAGACTCCTGCTCTGTTTCTCTGGATCGCCGTATGACTGCCGGAGAGACATGGGAAAGCTGTCTGGATGAGATCCGTGCACTTCCAAGCGTACAGAAATATGGGGAGGATGTAACGGTTTCCATGTACAACTATGACAGACCATCCTATACCGGACTGGTATATCCGATCGAATGCTACTTCCCGACCTGGGTCATTCCAAAAGACCACAAAGTCACAAAAGCTCTGGAAGAAGCCTACAAGGGACTTTACGGAGAAGAAAGGATTGGAACACCAGAGACTGCTAAGATGAGAAAAGCCCGCCCACTGACTGACAAATGGACGTTCTCTACAAACGGCGTTTCCATCATGGGACGAAACGGCATTCCTTGTATCGGATTTGGTCCTGGAGCAGAAGCACAGGCTCATGCACCAAATGAAAAGACCTGGAAGGCAGACCTGGTAGTATGTGCCGCTGTTTACGCTGCACTGCCGACTTTATATTGTAAGTAAACTTTCAAAATAACAAGAAACACAACAGGCACAGCCTGAGTATATGGAGGAATCACACTATGAAAACATTACAGGATTACATCGATAAACTGAACGCACTCAACTTCAAAGACATGTACAACTCTGACTTTTTCCTGACCTGGGAAAAAACAGACGACGAACTGGAAGCAGTATTTACACTGGCAGACGCACTCCGTTTTATGAGAGAAAACAACATCTCCACAAAAGTATTTGAAAGCGGACTCGGAATCTCTTTATTCCGTGACAATTCCACACGTACCCGCTTCTCATTTGCTTCCGCATGTAACCTGCTCGGACTTGAGGTGCAGGATCTGGATGAAGGAAAATCGCAGATTGCGCATGGTGAGACGGTTCGTGAGACAGCCAACATGATTTCTTTCATGGCAGATGTCATCGGAATCCGTGATGATATGTACATCGGAAAAGGAAATGCTTATATGCACGAAGTCGTAGATGCTGTGACAGAAGGACACAAAGACGGGATTCTTCAGCAGAAACCGACACTTGTCAACCTGCAGTGCGACATCGACCATCCGACACAGGCAATGGCCGATATGCTGCACATCATCCATGAATTCGGCGGTGTGGAGAATCTGAAAGGAAAGAAGATCGCCATGTCCTGGGCATACTCTCCTTCCTACGGAAAACCGCTCTCTGTTCCACAGGGTGTGATCGGACTGATGACACGTTTTGGAATGGACGTTGTACTGGCACATCCGGAAGGATATGAAGTCTTCCCGGAAGTGGAAGCTGTTGCTGCCGAAAATGCAAAAAAATCCGGCGGTTCTTTCACAAAGACCAACAATATGGCAGAAGCTTTCAAAGATGCCGACATCGTTTATCCAAAGAGCTGGGCGCCGTTTGCTGCCATGGAAAAACGTACTGAATTATATGGAAACGGTGACTTTGCGGGAATCGATGCTCTGGAAAAAGAACTTCTGGAACAGAACGCACAGCACAAAGACTGGGCTTGTACAGAAGAACTGATGAAGACGACCAAAGACGGTAACGCGCTCTACCTGCACTGTCTGCCTGCAGATATCACAGGTGTCAGCTGCGAATCCGGTGAAGTCGATGCCAGCGTATTCGACCGCTACAGAACACCACTTTATAAAGAAGCCAGCTACAAACCGTATATCATCGCAGCCATGATCTTTCTTGCAAAATTTGCAGATCCTGCTGATATCTTAAAGAAGCTGGAAGAAAAATCCACACCTAGAGTTTTTGAGTAAAACCTGTTATACTAGAACACGATGCGAAATGGATTATATTCAAGGAGGGACTAAGCTATGCTAAAATATGTAGAAACCAAAAATGCACCGGCAGCAATCGGACCTTATTCTCAGGGAATCATCTGTAACGGAATTGCGTTTTTCTCCGGTCAGATCCCGCTCTCTCCGATAACAGGAGAAGTGGTCGGAACCACGATCGAAGAACAGACAGAACAGGTGATGTTAAACATCAAAGCGCTTCTTGAAAGCCAGAATGCAGATTTTACAGATGTGGTAAAAACAACCTGTTTCCTTGCAGACATGGGTGATTTTGCTGCATTCAATGAAATCTATGCAAAATATTTTACAGGAAAACCGGCACGCTCCTGCGTTGCTGTAAAAGATCTTCCAAAAGGAGTTTTATGTGAGGTAGAAACAATCGCATCAATCAGGGAGGAATAGATATGACAAGGAAGAAACGAATTGTCATCGCCCTGGGCGGAAACGCCCTGGGCAACACCCTTCCGGAACAGATGGCAGCTGTCAAGATCACAGCGCACGCCATCGTTGATCTGATCGAGGAAGGATGTGAAGTTGTGATTGCTCATGGAAATGGCCCTCAGGTAGGAATGGTCAACAACGCAATGCTCGCCCTGACTCACGAAGATGCACACCAGCCCAATACCCCTCTTTCTGTCTGTGTTGCCATGAGCCAAGCTTATATCGGCTATGATCTGCAGAACGCTCTCCGTGAAGAGCTCTTAAATCGCAATATCACCGATATTCCTGTCGCAACTATGATCACACAAGTACGTGTGGATGAACATGATCCAGCTTTTGCCTGTCCGTCCAAACCGATCGGACGTTTTCTTACAAAAGAACAGGCAGACGAAATGTCGCAGAAATATGACTACATTATGAAAGAAGATGCCGGAAGAGGTTACCGCCGTGTGGTAGCTTCTCCAAAACCACAGGAGATCATTGAAATCGGAACCATCCGGACCATGGTGGATTCCGGTGATCTTGTCATTGCCTGCGGAGGCGGGGGCATTCCGGTGATCCGTCAGGGCAATCATTTAAAAGGTGCCAGTGCAGTCATAGACAAAGATTTCGCCAGTGCTCTGCTTGCAAAAGAACTGGATGCAGATTTTCTGATCATCCTCACTGCAGTAGAAAAAGCCGCCATTCATTTCGGAACTCCGGACCAGAAATGGCTGGATGATATCACGGTAGATGAAGCAAAACAGTATATTAAAGAAGGACATTTTGCACCCGGCTCCATGCTTCCAAAGATGCAGGCGGCCGTGGAATTTGCAGAATCAGCACCCGGAAGGAAGTCTTTGATCACATTACTAGAAAAAGCCAGAGAAGGAATTCAGGGGCTTACAGGAACCCGGATCCATCTCGAATAAAGGGGGACACCTTATTTATGAAACATCAGACAACCCGCTCTACCATTTTTGAACTAAGCGGAGTGCCTGCCCTTAATCAGGCATTTCCACTTGCACTGCAGCATGTTGTCGCAATGATCGTCGGCTGTGTAACGCCTGCTATCATTGTATCCGGTGTAGCCGGACTTTCGGAAGCTGACTCTGTTATTTTAATTCAGGCTGCCTTGGTCACTTCCGCACTTGCCACATTGTTACAACTGTTTCCATTTATCAAGACCCGGTATCTTACAATCGGATCCGGCCTTCCGGTCATCATGGGCATCAGCTTTGCCTATGTTCCGAGTATGCAGTCCATTGCCGAAGAGTATGATGTCGCCACCATTTTAGGTGCTATGATCGCAGGTGGTATCGTGGCTGTTTTTGTGGGACTTTTTATCCGGAAGATCCGCAAATTTTTCCCGCCTCTGATCACTGGAACCGTTGTATTTACAATTGGACTTTCTCTGTATCCGACTGCCATTAACTATATGGCCGGAGGGGTAGGCAGCGAAGATTATGGTTCCTGGCAAAATTGGCTGGTCGCTATTTTGACATTGACTATTGTAACGGTATTGAATCATTTTGGAAAAGGAATCTGGAAACTGGCATCCATTCTGATCGGTATCATCGGTGGATATATCATCGCACTGTTCTTCGGAATGGTAGACTTTTCTCCTATCCATGATGCTGCCCTCTTCCAGGTGCCAAGCCCGCTTCATTTCGGAATTCGCTTCGAACCTTCCGCCTGTGTCGCAATCGGTCTTCTGTTTGCAATCAACTCCATTCAGGCAATCGGCGACTTTTCCGCCACAACCAGCGGAGGAATGAATCGTATGCCAACAGATCAGGAACTGCAGGGAGGAATCGTAGGATATGGAATCTCCAATATTCTATTTTCTCTTCTCGGCGGACTCCCGACTGCTACATACAGCCAGAACGTGGGAATCGTTGCAACGACAAAAGTTATCAACCGCTGTGTACTCGGCGGTGCGGCACTGATTCTGTTGATAGCCGGAGTGATCCCGAAATTCTCGTCTCTTTTAACGACAATTCCGTATTGTGTACTCGGCGGTGCCACAGTGTCTGTTTTCGCATCCATCGCCATGACCGGAATGAAACTGATCACATCACAAAATATGACATTTCGCAATACTTCCATCGTGGGACTTGCGGCAGCACTGGGAATGGGAATCTCACAGGCAAGTGATTCTCTTGCCAGCTTCCCGGACTGGTTTGTGATGATCTTCGGCAAATCACCGGTTGTAGTGGCTACATTGCTTGCAGTACTCCTCAACATTGTACTGCCCAAAGACAAAGAAGATGCAAACTGATTTGTACATTTGACAGTCTTTCTTACATAACAAAAATGTTCCCATCAGAAAATCCCGATGGGAACATTTTTGCTTTTACAGCTCCCAGAATGCAATCTTGGCATCCAAAGCTTCTATTTTTATTTCATAATCCTGCGGATAATACCTTGTAGAAAACACAGTCTCTCCATCATTGACAAACACTTCTACAGAAGAAACATCTGCAAGAATCCGGACGTTTCTGACTTCACTTACTTCCCGGAATCTAAGACTTCTTCCCGCGGATACGGACGTCTTATCCTGGCTTGTAAACTTCATCTCAAATCTTCCGTTTACATATTCCAGAACCAGTTCTTTTGCCAGTACTGCGCGGAAGTGATTTCCTGTGATATTCTGCACCTCTGCCTCAAAGACTTTTGTACCTTTCTTCTCCAGAACAGAGACTGCTCTTTCTTCTCCTCTGCGCAGTGCTTCCAGTTCTTTTACCGGCTGCTGAAGCACTTTTTTATCTTTGACATGCACTTCTCTTGGAAATGTAAAGCAGTGCTGCCATCCATCTTCCAGCGTCAGGTTTGTGTATTCCTCACAATCCGGCATTCCCATCCAACTGATGTGGATCCGGCGTCCATCCTCACTTTCAAAACTCTGCGGTGCATAATAATCAAATCCATAGTCCCAGAGTTCATAGTCAGAAAGCACATACTCGGAAAGGATATCCCCCTCTACCAGAAAATATCCGGACTGGTACACATTTCGTGCATCCCACACGCCGCCTTCCAGCCCCTGCACGGAAGTCGATAAAATCTTTCTGCCTTCTGTTTCAAAATAGTCTGGGCACTCCCACATATATCCAAATCGCTCTGCTGTCTTTACATCGCTTTTGTAGATCCAGTTCAGCTGATCCTCAGACTCAAAAATCAGCACTTTTCCTTCATCTTTCTGCGTTCTGGCTCCCTGCACCATGTAATACATGCCGTTTTCTTTCCAGACTTTCGGATCACGTACATGGCAGGTCAGATCCTGCGGATAATCACTGTTTCTCATCAGTTCTCTTTTTCTGCCAAAATGCTCTCCGTCCTCGCTGACCACCAGAACTGTGTTTGCCTCCCGGCCGGTTCGGATATAGTCAAATTCTCCGTCCTCAAGCTTCACATTTCCGGTATAATACAGGTACATCTTTCCGTCTTCAATAAACGCTGATCCCGAATACACGCCATGGCAGTCAAACGGCTGATCCGGATACAGGCTGACACCCTCGTATTTCCATTCGATCATATCCCGGCTTGTATAGTGTCCCCACATCTTCAGACCACCCGTTGCATTAAATGGCGAATATTGAAAAAATGCGTGGTAGATTCCTTTGAACTGACACAGTCCGTTGGGATCATTGAGCCATCCTGTCGGCGGCATCAGATGCAGCTTCTGGCGGAAACGGTCTTTGCCGTCTGCACACGCTTCTGCCGACTTTGTTAAACCTTCCAGATCTCTTGTCAATGCATTCATATCTCTATCTCCTCGTATTTTTTATGAAGTACCATCATTTTTTCTCCACAGCTGACATGATCTGCAGAAACCTTTTCCACATCATAGTCATCTGCATTGGTAAGAATCATCATCGTTGTTGTCTCGTATCCCTCTTTTCGGATCGCATCCAGATCCATCTTAAGAAGTACATCTCCCGCATGAACATAATCTCCGTCTGCCACACACTTTGTAAATCCTCTGCCTTCCATTTTTACGGTATCAATTCCTGCATGGATCAAAAGCTCTCCACCGGATGGTGTGGTCATACAAACTGCATGCCCCGTATCATAAATACTCAGGATCGTACCGTCACAAGGGGCTACAAGCTCCGCTGCTTCCGGCTCTACAGCAACAGTTGTTCCCAGGATTTCCTCCGCAAATGTGGCATCGGAAATCTCAGATGTCGGAACGACTTTTCCGGAAACAGGACTTCCCAGCGTCTCTTCTGTGACAGCCTCTGCCTGTGAAACCGGAAGCTCTTCTGCCGGAATCACTGCTTCTGCCTGCTCTTTTATGTCTTCCTTTTTATCTTTATAAAGGATAAAGGATACCGCAAAGGCAACTCCGACTGCGATCGCCATCTCGATCAGATACTGTACCGGCTGGTTCAGACACAGAAGGATACCAAAAATACCTGTCACTCCGGTTCCTTTTGCTCCAAGGTGTACGATTGATGCATAGAGTGCACCGCATCCTCCACCGATACATCCTGCGATGAACGGTTTGAAAAATCTTAAGTTCACTCCAAAGATTGCCGGCTCTGTAATTCCCATAAATGCACTTAAAGATGATGGAAGTGCCAGCGCTTTGATCTTCTTATCTTTTGATTTTACTGCAACTGCAAGCGCTGCTGCTCCCTGTGCCACGTTTGCCGCACTTGCCAGCGGAAGCCAGTAAGTCACTCCATACTGTGCAAGCTGTCCCAGGTCAATCGCTGCATACATCTGATGGATTCCTGTCACTACAGTCGGTGCATACAGACCTCCCATTACGAGACTTCCCAATCCCAGAGGAAGTGTCAGAAGCCACTGGATACAGTTCAGGATCGCATTCTCCGCCCATACAAAGACCGGACCGATAGCTGCCAGTGTCAGATACCCTGTCACAAATACACTTACCAGAGGTGTTACGAACAGATCCAGTACCTCCGGAACAACCTTGTGCAGCTTTTTCTCAATCACAGACATCAGCCATACGGCAATGATAATCGGAATGACATGTCCCTGATACCCAACCATATCGATCTGATAGAGTCCAAAGAATACCGACTGCGTTGCTTTCACACCTTCTGTCGCCACAGTATACGCATTCTGCAGCGCCGGGTTAATTGTGATCATTCCGATTACAGCTCCCAGGTATGGATTCGCACCAAACGCTTTTGCAGCTGAAAAAGCAATCAGAATCTGTAAAAAGGTATACGCTGTATTACTGAACAGATTTGCAAATACATACAGTGAACTGGTCGTGTCAATATGAATAAAATTATTCGTATTCATAAAATCAAGAGAGTTCATGATTCCCATCAAAAATCCACTTGCCACAATGGCAGGAATGATCGGAACAAAAATATCTCCCAGAAGCTTGATTGCCCGCATAAACCAGTTCTGCTTCTGTACCGCTGCCTCTTTTGCTTCTGCCTTGGAGCTTGCTGTCACTCCTGCAATCTCAATAAACTGATCAAACACCTTGTTGACCGTACCTGTCCCCAGAATAATCTGAAGCTGTCCTGATGCCTCAAACACTCCTTTGACTCCATCTACATTCTCCAGCGCACCTTTGTCTGCCTTCTTGTTATCTGCAATAACCAGGCGCAGTCTGGTCGCACAATGTGCCGCTGAAATGATGTTCTTGCTCCCACCAACATGATTCAAAATTTCCTGTGCGGTTTTTTTGTAATCCATACCTTCATCCCTTTCTTTTTTCTTTGCAAGACTCACGTTTCATGTAATCGATTTCATATCTTGTAAGATTATAATAGTGAAAAAAATGCCATTTGTAAAGATGGCATTTTTACTAATTTATATTTTATTTTTTTGTATATTTTGCCAGATTTCTGTTTTACAGCAGTTCATATCCAAGCTTAATCTCTGTCGTGAGTGTCTTTCCTGATTCTACCATATCCAACAGCAATCTGGCGCCTTTTACACCACTTGTCTGATATCCGAAATGCACGGTTCTGATTCCGCCCGTAACCGCTTTCAGAAACTGATTGTCCCCAAATCCTGTCACCTGAATACTCCTTTGAGGCGAAAGCTGTGCAATTGCTTCGATCACTCCTGCAGCAATGGTATCTGTGGCACAAGATATGATATCGATATCACTCTCTAATCTCAAAAGATCACATGCCTGCTCATATCCGGACTCCATTGTGAAGCTTGCCCGGCGCAGACATCCTTCCTCCAGCTCTCTGCCAACTGCTCTCAGACCATCCCGGAAGCCGTCTTCTCTGGCTGCACCTGCCGCCTTATCCTCTCTTGTCACACCGATATAAGCAATACGTCCGGACATTTCTTTTCCGATCTGTTCTGCCAGTTCTTTTGCAGCCCCATAATCATCATGGTAAATACAGCTGACCTCGTTTGTCTGCTGTCCGATCACGACGATCGGCACTCTGCACTTTTTCAGTTTTTCCTTGTGCGCACTGGAAAGGACTGTTCCTACCAGAATGATTCCGTCCACCGGATAAGATTCAAACAAATCCATGTATTCCAGCTCTTTGGACGGATCGTTATCTGTGATGGTCAGAAGCATCTGATAGGCTCTTTCTGAAAGTACCTGACCGATTCCCTCTGTAATCCTACTGAACGACTCTGAATTGATCTTTGGAACAATCACTCCGACCAGGCACGCTCGTTTGGTGCGAAGCGTTCTCGCCTGTACAGACGGGCGGTATCCTGTTTCTTCGATCACTGCCCGAATCCTCTCCTTCTTTTCTTCACTTACGTATCCCCCGTTCATATATCTCGACACTGCTGCACTGGATACCTGCGCAAGCTTTGCAATTTCCTTTATCGTCATAAGTTCTGCTCCTGTGGATTTTCTTTTGACTTTATTATAGGAGTCTCCTCTTCTGTTGTAAAGTAGAAGAACGCTAAAAAGCAGGGACATATCGCCTGTTACGCAATATGTCCCTGCCCTTTTTATCCACGATTCTTAAAATTCAATCGTTCCAACCTGCTCTTCTATGTTGTGCCGTTTTGCATATCCTGTCAAAATCATTGTCAATGCCCCATCTCCTGTCACATTACATGCAGTTCCAAAGCTATCCTGTAATGCAAAGATTGTCAGCATCAGAGCCGTTCCCGTCGCATCAAATCCGAGCACACCTGTGATCAGTCCAAGAGAGGCCATAACCGTTCCTCCCGGAACTCCCGGCGCACCGATTGCAAACACGCCAAGCAGTGCACAAAATAAGATCATGGTTCCGACTGACGGCAGTTTTCCATATAAAATTTGGGAGACCGTCATCACAAAAAATACTTCTGTCAGGACGGAACCGCAAAGATGAATATTTGCAAACAGAGGGATTCCAAAGCTTACCATATCATCCCTCAGTACCGGCTCTGACTTTCTGGCACATTTTAAAGCCACTGCAAGCGTTGCAGCAGAGGACATCGTTCCCACTGCAGTAATGTATGCCGGACCATAATGCTTTACAACTTTCCACGGATTGTTTCCGGAGTAAATTCCACCCACTGCATATAAAACCGCCATCCAGATAAAGTGCCCCACCATCACGATCAGCACAACCTTGAGAAATACCGGCAGCTGCTTTGTGATCGTTCCCTCGTATGCCAGAGACCAGAATGTAAGCGCAATAAATACCGGAAGGATCGGAATGACAATCTTGGATACGATCATCAGTACGATCTGTTGGAATTCATCTAATAGCCGGATCACTGTCTCTGCCTTGGTCCAGGTTGCCGCAAGCCCGATCAAAATAGAAAATGCAAGGGCACTCATCACGGACATGATCTGCGGAATCTCCAGCTGAAATACAATTTCCGGAAGTTCTTTCAGCCCATCTACTTCCGAAACAATTGACAAATGCGGAATCAGTCCATATCCTGCTGCCATTGATCCCAGCGCCGCTAAGACGGAGGATACATAAGCAAGAAGAACAGCCACTCCTAATATCCTTGACGCATTTTTCCCGAGCTTCGTGATTGATGGCGCAATAAACCCGATCACAATCAGCGGTACACAGAAATTAATCAGTTCTCCTAATACAAACTTGATCGTGACGATCACATTCATGACCGCTTCATTTGAAATCAGCCCCAGCACAATTCCGATGATCACTCCCAAAAGAAGCTGAAACGGCAGACTTTTTAAAATCTTTTTCATTGTTTTCATCCTTTCCCTCATTCTTTACAATTCCTACTTTTTCAGTATGTTTTAAGTATACTATAAATCTGATAGAATTACTATATTTTTTCTAATTTTATGTGGGAAAAAATTTTTTAGAAGTCTTTTCGTATTGATTTGAAGGTGTTACACTATAAATAATAATCTCCATAAATTCACAGACTTGAAAGAAGGCACCGATTATGATCAAATTACTGGCAATCGATATGGATGGAACCTGACTTCCGCATCAGCTGACAGATCAGAATTCCCTGTTTCGCTATGTCATCTCCTCAAACGGAGCAAAGGTCACAGACTATCACACGCAAAAGACGCTCTACCAGTCAGAAATTCCAAAGCAGACTGCTCTTTCTTTGTTAAATGCCTGTCAAAGCGAGAAGCTTGGTATCACTGCGCATATCAGACATGAGTATCTGCTGCAGGGACACAGCCTTGTTTTTCTGGGACGTCTGATCTATGGAAAAGATGCCAGAAAAGTCCGTTATGTCCAAAATATGGAACAGACGATCCAGGAGCTTTCATGTGATGTGAAAGAACTGCAGTTTTACTTTTTTCCAAAAACTCCATGCCGCAGCTCAAAATGCATCTTGCAAACTCCCCGTCTCTTCGTGCTGCCTACACCGGTCAGTATGCAGAGATCTTTTCATCAGAACCCTCCAAAGGGGCGCTCTGACGCATCTGGCCCAATCACTTGGTATTGCAAAATCTGAGATTGCCTGCATCGGGGACTGAGAAAATGATCTGAGTATGTTTGAGGCTTCCGGAATGAAGCTTGCCATGGGCAATGCCGTTGAGATTCTGAAAAAAGAAGCCGATCATATGCTTCCGGACTGCGATCATAACGGTGTGACTGAAGGGGCTGCGTTATTGGAAATGATGACTACTTAAACCATCCTTTCTTTTTAAAAATCCAGATTTCCACTGCAATAAGAAGCAGACACACAACACAGATGATCCCGTACCCTCCCGGTGCAGTCAGTTCGGGCATATGTGCAAAATTCATTCCGTACCATCCTGCAATCAGCGTCAACGGCATAAAAAGCGTTGTAACAATCGTCAGCACTTTCATAATTTCATTCTGCCGGATATCGATCTGCGTCTGATGCATTTCTCTAAGCTGCATGGAATACTCTTTGAGTGTCTGCACCATGTCATACAATCGTCCTGCCTTCTCACAGAAAAGCCCAAAAAGCAATGCTTCCTGTTCTGTTTGATGTCTCGCTGCATTTTGCTGAAGAGTTTCCCCCATATCCGATAACTGTTCATAATACGCACTCAGCACAGAAAGTTCCTTTCTGGATAACAGGATTTTTCTGTCAAAATCTTCCATATTTCCCTCCAGCAGTTCCTCTTCCAGATGGGAAAGATTTTCTTCATAATCCTGCAGAAACAGCATGTCATCTTTGATAAGATACTCCATCCAGTCAAACAAAAGCAACAATGGCGAAGTACGCTCTTCATCCTGATATTCCCGGACTTTTTTCATCTCTATTTTGATATGATCCTGATTTTCAATAAAGATCAGCTGTTCCTCTGCAATACAGTACCCAAACGTGATCTTATCTCCTGTCAGCTTTGTTTTTCTTGGAATCGCAAATGTTCCTGTGACTGCCTGACGCAGACATTCTGCCTTACAGAAATGCACTCTGTTCAACGCAATTTCACCAAAATTTCTTTTAAAAATATGCGGATACTCCGCCTGAAATTTTTCCGGTGTCAGAATTCGCAATTTGTTTATACTCTTTTGCACAATCTCATCCTTTCTATTACAGCCTGTCCGGATATCTGCAGTTACTCTGCCTCATCCAATATCTTTTGTATGGTGTTTTTTACCAGTGTAAATGCCACCGGATTCTTTCCGCTGTTGATCACAATATCTGCCATACATCTCGTCGGCTCTACATATAAATAATGCATCGGTTTTACTGTTGTCAGATACTGCTCCACAACACCTTCCATATCACGTCCCCTCTCCTTGACATCGCGGATGATCCGACGCAGGATTCGTTCATCCGCATCTGCCTCCACATAAACCTTGATGTCCAACAAATCTCTCAGACGCTCATCTGCCAGAACAAGAATCCCTTCCAGAAGAATTACTTTTTTCGGTTCCACCCTCACAACCTGATCCGATCTTGTATGCTGTGTATAATCGTATACCGGACAATCTACTGCCTTTCCTGCTTTCAGGTTCATCAACTGCCGGATCAAAAGCTCTGTCTCCATTGCATCCGGATGATCATAATTTGTCTTTCTTCGCTCTTCTAACGGGATGTCACTCTGATCCCTGTAATAATTGTCATGATATAAAACTGCCACATCATCTTTAAATTCTTTCTTTAATTTTTTCGTAAATGTAGATTTTCCTGACCCCGTTCCGCCTGCAATTCCTATGATAATCGTTTTCATATTTTCTCTCCATGTATCCGTTTTTCTTTTTACTATACCATATTTTCTTTCAGGAGAGTTACTCTATTTTGCAAACTCTTTTATCTCTGCTTCTGTTCTTGCAAACCGACCGACTGCTTTTTCTATTTTTCCTCCATGCCTATAATACTTTGCTTCCGTTTGCGGTTAATTTAAACCTGGCTCCCAGTACTTCTGCCGCTTTCCTACACATCATCATCCTGCCGAGAAAAATTTCAAAATATTCATACATTGTACAAATCTCCTCGTCAATCTGTAAATTCAATGCGATCAGATGCTTCTGCGCATTCACTTTTACAGCCGCACTTGTCACTGCATAATTCACACGATCGTGCTTATCAAAACTTGCTTTTTCTTTATTTCTTACACGATTTCTCCTGACATCTGTCTTATCCGCAAGAATCAACGCAGCTGATATTGCATCGATGGCCTCCCCTGTAGATTCATCATGATTTCCAATCGCTGACATAACAAGGATTCTGTCTCTCAGCGGCATTTTCAACTTTTCCAAGATTGAACATGCCAGAATTGCCCCATATTCCCCATGATTCTTTCGATTGATCACATTCCCAATGTCATGCATAGCCCCTGCAATCTCTGCAAGTTCAATCTCATGTTCTGTATATCCAAATTTTGACAAAATCATCCCTGCACGTTTTGCAACTATTGCACAATGTTTTTCGGAATGATCGGTATACCCAAGAATTCCGAGATTTTCGTTGCCCTTCTCCAAATACGCTTTTACTTCCTCATTTTGTAATATCTCTTTGTAATTCAATTCTTTCGCCTTCTCCAATTCCATTTTTCCGTCTGAAAATTTTTCTGCTATTTCTGTCTTTTTTCCGCATTTGCATAAGCAGCCTCATAAAAGCACTCCTGGGAATTCAATTTCTGTACATGAAGATTTCGATCCACATAGATTCCTTTTTCCGTCAGACATTTTCCCTTTTCATCATCCTTCATCATCGTTTCAAACATCCAGTCCAGCTGATTTTTTAATCGTTCATCCAGAACCGGGGCAGCCACCTCCACACGACGAAGCGTATTTCGTGTCATAAAATCTGCTGAGGCAATATACACATTCTCTCTTTCTTTCGTTCCAAATCGATAAATTCGAGAATGTTCCAGGAAACGCCCTACAATACTTATCACAGTTATGTTTTCTGTATACCCTTTGACACCTGGAATCAGACAGCAGATTCCTCTGACAATCATTTCAATCTTTACGCCTGCCTGAGACGCTTCGACTAATTTGCTAATGATCACCTTGTCTGTCAAAGAATTGATTTTAATTCCGATGTATCCTTCTTCTCCATTTTTCACATGTTGAATTTCTTCTTCTATCATATCCAACACTTTATTCTGCAAACATTTTGGTGCTACTAATAAAAGATGGGTTTCTTCCACTGTTTCTCCTCTTAACAGTGCTGCAAACACTTCAGCAGCCTCTTTTCCGATTTCTTGATTTCCTGTAATCAATGACAGATCCGTATACAGCGCAGATGTTTTTTCATTATAATTTCCAGTTCCGATCTGTGTCACATAGGACACTCCTTGCTCTGTTTTTCTGGAAATCAGGCATAATTTTGAATGTACTTTATATCCGTTTAATCCATAAATCACACGACAGCCGGCCTCCTCCAATTTTCTGGAATATTCAATATTATTTTCTTCATCAAAGCGGGCGCGAAGTTCTACCAGTACAACAACTTCTTTTCCATTTTCTGCGGCTTCCACCAGTGCATCTACAATCTGGCTTTTATTTGCCAAACGGTACAACGTCATTTTAATCGATACAACCGACTCATCCTCCGCTGCTTCATATAGCAGATTGATAAAGGATTTCATACTTTCAAACGGATAAGATAAAAGCACATCTTTTTCCAGAATCTGCGGAATCAAAGATTCCTTATCATTCAACTGAGGGGTTGGCCTTGGGGTTCGTCTTGGATAAAACAACTCCCCTGCATTTGTATTTTTCAGATAGCTCTGAATAGCAAAGACAAATGACAGATCCAATGGGACTTCCGACCTAAATACATGTTCCTTTTCCACGTGGATCGTTTTGCATAACGCATGCATCATTTTTTTATTCAGAGTTCCGGTAAATTCCATCCTGACCGGGTTCATCCGCTTTCTCTCTTTTATTAAATTTTCCATCGCATCTCTGTAATCCAGATCCTCGTCATAAATCATCTCTGTGTCAATATCTGCATTTCTTGTGACACGAATCAAAGATTTTTCTTTCACACTATAATTTTTAAAGAATTTCGGAAGAAATTGCAGAATTAATTCTTCTGAAAGCAGAAAGGTTCCCTTTCGAGTTGGAATATCGATCAATCTGCGGAACACATTGTTGCTGCATGGAATGATTGCAGTTCTCGTCTTCCCACCCTTCGACTCCAAAAGAGCAACAGCATAGATATCCTTATTCTTTAAAAAAGGAAAGGGCTGCTGTTTACTTACGATATTCGCTGATAAGTAGGGTGCAATTTCCCTGTCAAAATATTCCTCCAGAATTTTTCCTTCTTCTGCAGACAGCTTATTAAAATTGATCAAACGAATTCCTTTCGGCTCCAGTTCCCCCATCAATTGTTCATAAATAACCGTCTTTTTCTCCTCTAGCTCTCGTGTTGCCCTTATAATTGCTTTCACTTGCTCTTCACTTGTCATATTGGTTTTATTCTCACGAACAACTTCTGATACATCCATTTGATCCATCAGCGTTCCTACTCGAACTCGATAGAATTCGTCTAAATTTGACTGGTATATCGATACAAAAGTCAACCTCTCTGCAAGTGGGACTTTCGGATTTCCCGCCTCATTCAATACTCTCTCATTAAACTTCAACCAGGATAATTCCCGATTCATCATATATGGACTTTTCTTTATTTTTTTCTCTGATTCTTTCATCTAAACAGTTCCTTTCTATGTTTTTTACTCGCTTTTCTTCTACAAACGGCGGATAGCATCCGTTGCCAACACGGATCTTTCACATTCTTCCGGCAACAAAGTAACCTGCCAGCATAACGGACTTCCCTTCATATGCTCTGCAGCATAACTCAATCCATTGGTTCTTTCATCCAAATAAGGTCTGTCTATCTGATTTGGATCTCCCAATAAAATTATTTTTGTTTCTTTTCCGGCACGCGTAATAATTCCCTTAATCTGTGCCGGTGTCATATTTTGCGCTTCGTCTATGATCAAATATGTTTTCATGATGGATCTTCCTCTGATAAAGGTCAGAGCCTCTGTCTGGATGATTCCTCTGTCAAAAATTTCCTGTATTTTATCATTCAATTCCTGCTCATTTGAATATCGCTCACGATCACTGGAATCTACCAATTGTTCCAGATTATCCATAATCGGACGCATCAAAGGAGAAATCTTTTCCTGCTCATCACCTGGAAGAAATCCAATGTCAGAATCAAATAAAGCATTCGGACGACAGATCAGGATCCTCCGATATTCTCCAGATGGATTGTTTAACAATTTTTCCAGTCCCACTGCCAGTGAATAAAAAGTTTTGCTCGTCCCTGCCATTCCTTTTACAATGACAAGCGGAGCTTTCTCTGCAGACTGCATCAATGCTTCCTGTAAAAAATACTGTCCTACATTCCTTGGACTAACTCCATATGGAGCAGCTTTTCTATAATCAAGCTTTCGGATCATCCCTTTCTCAACCCGCCCCAACTGAGTCTTTTTCGAAGACTGATCCGCTCTTAACACAATAAATTCGTTTTCAAACAATTCCGGGCAAGTGTGATTCCCGCTCATATCACAGCAATATACACATTCTACCGGAACTCCCTTTTTCTTAAACTCTTTAAACAATTCTTCTGGTACAAACACCTCTCTCCTCCCCAAATACTGCTCCTCATGTACCGCAACCTGCTCTGTCCCAAAGTCCTCTGCCTGAATTCCAAGCAACTGTGCTTTGATACGCAAAAGAATATCTTTTGTCACCAGAATCACCTGTTCTTTCAGATCATTTGACAGCCCTACACAAACTTTCAGAATGCGATTATCAGATTTATGTTCCGGAAGATCCGGAGGCAATTCAACGTTCCGGTAATTTTTTTCTACACGCAGAATCCCTCCCCATTCCATACGCACCCCTTCCAGCAAATTTCCTTTTTCTCTGTGTGCGTCCAAAATCCGAATCACTTTGCGTACATTGGCACCTTTTTCTCCCTCTTCTTTTTTCATGTTATCCAACTCTTCTAACACTGTCATCGGAAGTACCACTGTATTTTCCTCAAAACATTCGACCGCATAGGGTGCCTGAATCAGCACATTTGTATCAAGTACATATGTTTTTTTCATAAAAGACCTCTTCACATCTTTGTTTTTATTCCATCGCACAAACAATCTGCGCAATGTTCTTTTATAGATTACCTCTGCCTCGTATAATCCAATATCACATTTATATAAAATTTGGGTTAAAAGTAAAAAAAGATTTCACTTTTTATGTCTTCAAAAGTGAAATCTGAATACTTCGGCTATCCTTTTTTATTTATTCTTCTGTTTTCTTTTTCTCTCTATACCCTTTTATCCCTCAAAATAAAATCACAAAACCGCTCATCATCAACATACATACTAATTGGTCTTTTGTCTTCTCCGACATAGGGGCATTGTCTATCAGTACCCACATTCAAATCATAAATGTCTCCGACTTCACTGGCCGGTCCCCTTCCAGAACAATTTCAACTGGAAGTTGAAAACTTGCTCTCATTGCAAAACTCTGCATGGATGCCATATAAGCATCCTCTTTCCTCATTCTTCTATTTCTAATTCTTTCACAAAATTTTAACTCCACTTTTTCGATTTGTACAGCAGTAATCACTTTACATCAATAAATCGGTATTGTTATCGACGTTGAATCAGCGAATATTCGAACCGGCTGGTCAAATAATAGTTTTGAAACAACTCAATCGGTACTTCCCGATCTTTCTGAATCCCATACGTAATACCATCAGAATATAGCAGCGGCGTATCTTCTTCTACATTCAAAAATCGGGAGATATTTCCGTATGCAGAGACAGCTTTTAATTTCAAAGAAGTCGTGGTAATCTGAATATGATATTGCTCCTCCAAAACCTGATACAGGGAATTTTGTTCAAAATCATATGTTTCAATCTCTCTGAATAATTGATAAGGCAACACTGTGCTCGTCAGACATAATGGCGATCCGTCCGCAAAATAAATTCGCTCCATAAAAAAAACCGGATCTGCTTTTTTTAATCCGAGTTGTTCTGCCTCTTCCTTCGTACAAACACGAAGTCCGAATGACAATAATTTACGAGATGGTGTCATCCCCTGTCGGATGATTTCTTCCGTATAGCTTGAAATCGAAGTCAATTCCTGAAGTTTTACTTTTTCTTTCACACATGCTCTTTTTCCCTGCATTTTTTCAACATACCCTTGATGATACAGCTCATCAATCGCACGTCGGACTGTTACACGACTTACACCATAACATTCGATTAAATCAGATTCACTGGGAAGCTCTGCTCCTGGAGCAAGTTGGCCTGATTCTATCTGTGCAATCAGTTCTGCTTCTATCTGTGCATATTTTGGTGTTTTTTTCATACAAATTCCTCCTGCCTTGTATCATCATTATACTCCAAAAAGTACAGCTTTTCAAACCACTTATTATAACAAGTTAACAAATTTTCTCCTGATTTTTTGTGGATTTTATGAATTGTATTTTTCATTACTTTAACTTATTATAACAAGTAGAAAGGAGATGTAGTAACATGAAGAATCATATATTAGGTACCTTATATGGAATGGCAATCGGCGATGCGATGGGAATGCCTCCAGAATTGTGGAGTCGAAAACGTTGCCTGGAATATTACGGTAAAATCACAGATTTTTTAGACGGCTGTCCGGAAAATATCATTTCTTATCAATACAAAGCAGGTCAGTTTACTGATGATACAAGCCAGGCATTGACTATTTTAGACAGCCTAATAGAAACAGATTTTATTCCGAATAGTCAAAACATTGCCACACACATTTTAGAATGGGCCGAAAAGGAACATGCTTTTAAAAATAATATTTTAGGTCCAACATCAAAAGTTGCTTTGAAACTCTTCCAGGAAGGAAAAAGCGCCAAGGAATTCTCAGATGAATCCGTATCCAATGGGGCTGCAATGCGGATTGCACCAATTGGGACATTATTTTCCACAACACAAAAAGAAGAGCTATGCCGCTATGTTGCAGCAGTATCCAGTGTAACACATACAAGTGATATTACGCTAGCTGGTGCTTCTATGATCGCGATGGCAGTTGCCTCTGCGCTGGAATACCATGACCGCGAAAAAATGATCGAAGATGCACTTTCTGTAGAAGAATACGCAATGAATCTTGGCGCTTCTACTCCAAGTCCGTCTCTGGGCGCAAGAACAAAACTTGGTATCCTTCTGGCACAAACTTACGCAAATGATGAAACTGCGTTTTTAGAAAATATCTACAATGTCATCGGAGCAGGTGTAAATACTTCGGAATCTGTTCCCGCTGCTTTAGCAATTGCTTATTACAGCTTTGATGTTCGAAAATGCGCGTTACTCTGTGCAAACTTAGGTGGCGATACTGATACGATTGGGGCAATGGCTGCTGCCATTTGCGGTGCAGCTCAGGGACTCTCCGAAATTCCTGAAAAAGATATTGCTTTGATCCAAAAGTCAAATCAGATTGATTTTACAAAATATGCAGATGCAATCATCAAAAAAAGGGGGCAAATCAAATGGGAAAAGGATGTATCGTAATCGGTGCAGCTATGCTAGATATCGTGATGGAAATTGATCGAATTCCAAAATCCGGAACGGATGTCTATGCCAAAGGACAATCCATGATGGTTGGCGGCTGCGCATATAACGTAGCAGACATTTTAAAACATTTCGGTGTAAACTACACATTGTTTGCACCAATCGGAACTGGAATGTATGCAGATTTCATTCGCAAAGAACTAAAAAAGGCCGGACACGAAAGCCCTGTCCACTGCGAAAATTCTGATAACGGATACTGTCTCTGTATGGTAGAAGCAGACGGCGAACGCACATTCTTAACTGTCCCCGGAATCGAATGTCATTTTCAAGAGGAATGGTTTTCTTCCCTTGCTGTAGATTCTTATGACTCTGTTTATGTGAGTGGATATGAATTAGAAGGAGACGGCGGTGATGCCATTTTAAATTTTCTGGAGTCCAATCAAGAATTGACCGTTTATTATGCCCCAGGCCCACGAATCACTTATATTGATCCAAAAAAATTGAAACGTCTGTATGCACTTCATCCAGTCATGCATCTGAATGAATTAGAAGCTTTAACTTCTACAAATACCGACGATATCACTCAGGCAGCAGAAATTCTTTCGAAATCAACTGGAAACACTGTGTTAATCACATTGGGGAAACAAGGGGTACACCTTTTTGAAAATGGAACTCACGCCTTAGTTTCTTCCAAACAGGCAACTGTTGTCGATACGATTGGTGCTGGTGATTCCCACATCGGTTCTGTCATTGCCATGCGAACAATGGGGCACTCTTTTCTGGAAGCAATCTCCACGGCAAATCGGATTGCCGCGAAAGTAGTCAGTGTCAAAGGTCCTATCATTACAACAGAAGAATTTGAAAATGCAAAACAAGATGAAACTTAAAAACCATTCTTAGAAAGGAAACAAATCATGAGTAAAGTAAAAGACTTTTTTAAAGGCTGGAGCAAATTTGAATTATGCTGGCTGGTTTTATCAACCGTTATTATGATTGTACTAAGCATCATCTGGGGCGATAATACACTAGCTCTGATCAGTGGAATCACCGGAATTCTAGGAGTTGTTCTCGCCGCAAAAGGAAAAGTAAGCACTTATTTCTTTGCAACGATCAATGTCGCTATTTACTCTTATCTAACATTTAATAATCACTTATATGGGGAATTCATGTTAAATGCCTTTTACTACATTCCGATGAACTTTATCGGTTTCTATCTTTGGTCGAGGCATAAAGATGAAAAGAGCGGTGAAGTAGAGGGGAAAGCTCTGACGCCAAAACAAATCGTAATTCTTTTGGCTGCCACAGCCGTGATTGTTATCATTTACTGGCAAATTCTGACTCATCTTGGCGGACAACTTGCCTTGATCGATGCCATGTCAACCGTCTTTTCTGTCATTGCCTTGATTATGCAGGTTGCACGTTACGCAGAACAATGGCTGTTATGGATTATTGTAAATATCGTATCCGTCATTATGTGGATTCTCCTGATTGGAAAAGATTCTTCTGCAGTTACCATGGTTGTAATGTGGATTGCTTACTTATTCAACTCCATATATGGATATTACAACTGGAAAAAACTTGCTGCGAAAAACAGCAAACATCATTAACCCCTCTTGTTTTCAGAATTTTTACGAATTTTCCTTCTCCAAAAATACTCCAGTTGCCCAAAAGCAGCCGGAGTATTTTTCAGTCAAACAGACTGTGATTCGATATAAAAATAGTTCAAAATACTGTAACTAGCTTCTTGCAGCTCCATCCACAGATAAAATTTCACCAGTTACATAGCTTGCCATATCACTTGCAAGAAAAAGGAATGCATTTGCAATGTCTTCCGGTTCTCCAACTCTTCCAAGAGGAATCGTTGCGATCAGCGGTTTGATCACAGCTTCCGGAAGTGCCGCAACCATATCTGTTCTTGTAATACCAGGCGCTACTGCATTTACACGGATATTATCACAGCCAAGTTCTCTTGCCAGAGACTTTGTCAATCCATTTACAGCAAATTTCGATGCAGGATATCCACATCCGGATGGTTGCCCATAAATACTCACCATAGAGCTTGTATTCAAGATTACGCCTCCGCCCTGCTCTTTCATAATCTTTGCCGCTGCCTGAGAACAATTGAATACTGCTGTAACATTCAGATCCACAATTTTCTGGAATTCTTCTGGCTGATAATTATAAAACGATGTGCTCTGAGAGATTCCCGCATTATTTACAAGAATATCAACAGCTCCAAATTCTTCTTTTACCTGATTTATCATCGCTGTTACCTGTGCTGTATCTTTCAAACTTGGATATTTTCCACTTATCTTCGCATCTGGATATAACTCTTTCAACTGCTCCAATGCTTGATCAACCGTTTCCTGACGTGACCCCCATAGAGAAACAGCCGCACCGTTTTCAATAAATTTCTTTACAACTGCAAAACCAATTCCACGAGTCCCTCCCGTAACAATTGCTACTTTATTTTTTAACATCATAAACATCCTTTCTCTTTAATATAGAAATAGTAATTATTATTGTTTTATCTTACTATTCTTTTTTGGTTCTGTCAATAATATCAAGAGATTTTCTGTGTGTAATCAAAAGAAATATCAACAAATATCCTCGTTTTTTTCATAAATCGCTTTTCATATGCAGATGCTGCAGTATCAAGGATCCACTGGAGGTCCTTCATCCCCCATTCTCTTCTTCTGCAAATACCATAACGGACAATATTGATAAAATCACCTTTTATAAGACACCGTAAAAATAATTTGCACCTGAAAAAGCGGTTGTATGAATAACCCGGGGTGAAATCCATCACCTGTCCGGCGTATGGGGTTCTTCCGCAATTATCTGTTTTAGCTCTTTTAGCATGATCAGATATATAGTATAATGTTTGTATTAGGATGTATGAGGAGAATTATTTATGGCAAAGTCTAATAATACATTATGCTTAGATAAATTTTACCCGGAAAAGGATTTGATGATAACAGATATTGATCAGCAAAGTGATAAAATTATAATTCAGATGAAATCAACTTCAAGCAGCTGTAAATGTCCAAAGTGTAATCGTATAACACAAAAATATCATGGAACATATACTCGTAAAGTACAGGATTTACCTATTTTAGGAAAAAATGTTCAACTTGAAATTTGTTCACATGAGTATGCATGTTTGAATGACGAATGTGAGGTTGTTTCTATTGCTGAAACTTTTGACGGATTTCTTAATAATTATA
>OHJQ01000631.1_pt1 | contig 24166 bp, 20 predicted proteins | sample 1568601 | NCBI WGS metagenome assembly OHJQ01 (sample SAMEA3879599, study PRJEB24766) | human gut metagenome | biome: human-associated habitat; feature: feces | place: USA | collected 1985/1987 | reverse complement strand
GATCGGCAGCAAACAGATTGGCCTGGTATTCTGTATTATCCGTCATATTGTAGAGGGTATCATCTTGCATTGGAGCCATTTTCAGCTGGGAACGATGCAGGATGATATGCCCTAATTCATGGGCGGCAACGATCATCTTTTCTTCTTCTGAAAGGAAACTGCTGATCATGACATAGATCGTCTTGCAGCTCATAAAACAATATCCTTTCAGTGTCTTATATCTGGAAGTTTCCCCGACAACAATGTTCATCTGATCCATGATCTCAAATGGATCTCGGGTTCCATATTTCTTGATTAATTTCTTTGTTTCTGTATATATGTAAGTGTTTCTCAAATAAATCACCTCAAAAGTAAAAAATAAAAAGGGCAGAAATATCCTTGTAACTATAAGGTAACAGATTAGGTGTACAATAATCCCGCCTTCTATTATTTTTCCTCTTGGTTTTTCAGATATTTTTTCGGTGTAAATTTCTTTGCACGTCTTTTGGAATCCAGATAAAGGCTCTGGATCTCATCCATAAAAGCTATTTTATCTTCGTCTGTCAGTGATCCACCGGCAAACATAGCTGCAGCCTGTTCCAGAATCTGCTGAGCCTGTCTGGCACCACGGTTACCAAACTGTTCGGATGCTTCTGTGATAAAAGCTTCATTCTCACTCATGAGATAAGAAACGTCACACTGTAATGCATCTGCCAGTTTCTGATACAGAACATTTTGTTTTGGAAAACGTCCTTCTACTTCCCAGGATCGAATAGTCCTATATGAAACACCAACCATACTGGCCAGTTCCTGCTGACTCATCTTTTTTTCTTTTCTTAATGATCTTACTTTTTCACCGAATGTCATAAACATACCTCTTTCTAAGCCTTGTCTTATAAGTTTCATTAGCCGCTTCAAGGCAAAACGGGAAATGTGTTTCCTTAAAAATAAAAATTAATCTTGACAAAGGGAAATATCTCTCCTATAATGTGAATCACAGATAAGGGAAACATCTTTCCTATAAGATACACAATATTTCCTCTTTTGTCAATGGATATGTGAAATGAATTTCCTGTAATTCAATGAAAACAGGAAGGATAGACAATCATTGATAGTCAAAATGGGATACATGTTAAAAAAAGAGGAAAGACGTATGGGAGGTGGCAATGTGAGTCAGGATCAGACTTCTATTATCTGTATTGATCTGAAGTCCTTTTATGCTTCTGTAGAATGCGTAGAACGTGGGCTGAATCCATTTAAAACAAACCTGGTGGTTGCAGATCCGACCAGATCAAAGTCAACAATCTGCCTGGCAATCACTCCGGCCATGAAGGCGCTTGGCATCAAGAACCGGTGCCGGATCCATGAGATACCGGATTGTGTGAAGTACATTACAGCCATGCCGAGGATGCAGCTGTACATGGATTATTCCGCAAAAATCTATGGAATCTATCTGCGGTATGTCTCAAAAGAAGATATCCATGTGTACAGTGTCGATGAATGTTTTATTGATGTGACAAACTATCTGCAGCTTTATCATCTCACTGCAAAAGAAATGGCGGTAAAGCTTATGCAGGCGGTCATGGAGAAAACTGGTATCACTGCAACCGCAGGAGTGGGAACCAATCTGTACCTTGCTAAGATTGCAATGGATATCGTAGCAAAGCATGTGGATGACCATATTGGAATTCTGAATGAATTTTCTTACAGAGAGCAGCTATGGGATCATAAACCATTAAGTGACTTCTGGAGGATTGGATCCCGGACTGAAAAGAAACTGGCTGGTTACGGGATCCATACGATGGGCGATATCGCAATGGCTTCTTTAAGATCCGAAGACTGGCTGTATAAGATGTTTGGGATTGATGCAGAGCTGTTGATCGATCATGCATGGGGTTATGAAACATGCCGGATGAGTGACATCAAGAACTATCATTCGGAAGAGCACAGCCTATCGAATGGCCAGGTGCTGATGCGAAATTATTCTTTTGACGAAGCACTTGTGATCGTAAGGGAAATGACAGACAATCTGGTCCTGGATCTGTTTGAAAAAGGACTGGTAACAAGCTCTCTCACCTTATGGATCGCATATGACCACAGGTATGAGCATGAGGCATCCAAAGGAACTGTAAAACTCGAAAGAGGAAGTAATAGTTCAAAAAAAATCATGGATGCAGTGGAAAATTTATATCTCAGGATCGCAGACAGATACACCGGAATCCGAAGAATCGAGGTGTGTGCAAACAGGGTTGCTCCTGAAAGTTATGTGCAGTACAGCCTGTTTGATGATCCCAAACAGACCGATAAAGAACGGCATTTACAGGAAGCAGTATTGAATGTAAAGCAGCGTTATGGAAAGAATGCGATCATGCGGGGATCTAACCTGCTGGAGTGTTCCACCTATAGAGAACGCAATGAACAGATTGGTGGTCACCGTGCTTAGAGGAGGTGCAAAAAGTGCTGGCAAGTGCATATCAACCGTATTTATATTTACCAAGACCGGTTTCCAGGAGGCATCCCATGGATGTAGGACGCAGGGCAAAACAGTTTGCTCCATTTGCGGCACTTCGTGGACTGGATGAAACGATCCGGCAACAGGAAATCATTTACGAACCGAAAAGAGATTTATCTGAGGAAAAGAAAAATGAGCTGGATATGAAATTAAGGATTCTGACATATGGAATGAAGATACAGGCGACTTATTTTCAAAAGTTCTGGAAGGATCCATCCGTTGGTCAGTACCATACATTATCCGGAACCATAGAATTTTTTGATCCATCAGTCCACTTACGGATTGATGATACCGAGATTCAGATCCAGGACATCTGTGATCTGACTGGTGATGTATTTGAAACTATTGAAATATCATGTTAATTAATCACAGCGGAATTTTTTATACCGGAAAGAGTGTGTGGTAGCTGGTGGAAGGATAAAAAAGGATGCACAGATCGACAAAGCAGATCTGATCAGAATAAAAATCGTGCTGTTCGTGCAGCTTTGGCACTTACGGAATGGATGGCATGATGCTCATAAGGCGGATTTGATTTCCCTTTGGTCCGTTGAGTAATAAATGGAGAAATATCTTATTGCTTAAAGGAGGAAGCCTATATGGGATCAGGTGCTATTAAATGGCATGTACACTGCTCTGTATGCGGAGCATTTATTGAAAAGAGCGCACAAAGCGATTCAGAAGTGGAGTGCAAAAAATGTCGCAGTACATTGGAGATATTTGTAAAGGATGATATGGTGTCGGTTCGTCCGATCCACATCAGAGATGAACAATTAAAGTCCAGGATGCGGACGTATTCCCGAAAGATGATGAATCAGGGATCATAACAGAATAGAATGAGCTGTCTGTAGTAAGCGTTGGATTTGGCAGGAACCATCAAGAACGCACCAGACAGTAAGAGTTTGTCAAGGAGCTGAATCTGACTGGAATCACTAAGAGCCCGGCAAAACATTTACGGATACACTGCAAGATCAGAAGTATTTTCTGGTTTTGGAGATTGTTGAAGTATTTGTTTTGTCGGGCTTTTTTGATGTATTTCAAAAAATTTTTAAATTTTTTGTCGTACCCCACTGTAAAACAGGCTCTCAGCGTTTCGTTATATAGAGGTTGAATTCTCTTCTGCAAAAATAATTGCAGAGAGAGATTTTGATAATATGGCGCAAAGGAGGAAGTAAAGATGACTGAAATCGAATACCAGGAATTTGTAAGGTGTTGTCCTTACGATGCTATGGGCGATTATTCCATGTTTCGTAAACAGCAAACAGAGAATAAATCAGAAGATGCACATAGCAACTGAATAAGCCAGGCAATCTGGCAAACTTAATCTAAACGCAGATTATGCGTTATCAAGGAGTCGCGGACTCCCGTTCAAAAAAAACGGGTGAGTTCGTGACCTCTTGTGCTGCAGTTCTTTATGTCTGTACAGAAAGTTCATAAAAGATGGAAAGGACCACCCGGGGCCGAAAGGCAGAAAGGTGGTCATTATGTTGACATTAAAAGAACTGAAGAAAATCGTGAAAGTTGCTGATATGGAGAAAAGAATCCCAAGCGTGAAATCCTTGAAAGAACACAAAGTTGTAGTAAAAGAAATGATCAATGCAGATACAACGATCTCTGTTTATGATCACGGATATGTGCTTTATACAGCGGGAAATCAATCAACCGTATTTCCGCTTCATAGTTGTGATGACTATGAATATGTGAGTGTAACTGGCGATAACAAGGAATTCAATAAAGAGTTCTTTGATAATGAAAACTGGTATATCCGTCTGCTGATGGAGGCTGAAGACCGTATGGCATACAGCCAGAGCAAAATCAGCACCAATCATGGTGTATTTTCTAACAGCGATGTTACAGATGATGCGGAGATTATGAGAGGATCTTCAAAAGATTTTGTTGACGATGTTATCGACAGAGAAATTCTGCATGCGCTGATCAAGGAATTGACAGAGAGGCAAAAGATGGTACTCAATCTGGTTTATTTCGAAGAAATGCGTCAGCAGGATGTCGCAGATTATCTGGGAATCAAACAGCAGAGTGTAAATGACCTCCTGAACAGGGCATTAAAAACGATGAAAAAAAAGGCGGAAAACGAAGAATTTTAAAAAAATTTCAAAAAAATTGAATTAGACCACTGTAAAACAGGCTCTGAGCGTTTCGTTATATGAAGGGTTTGCATAGAACACCTTCATGTACCTTGAAAAATGAATAGCCTGCCCGGAGTGATATTTGGTTTGAACATGCATAGAGCGAAAAGCTGCGTGTCTGCCAGAAGAAAACGTATCAGAGATGTAAACTGATATAGGAACGGATCCGGGAAAGAAAACAGGAAAACGCTTAAATCTTAAATCAAAATAAAATGTCTGAATCTAAAAAGAGGATGACAGTAGAAATCATGTGGCGGTATTTGTGACAAACAGGTACCGCCATATATTTGTGCTGTTATCTCAGCTTGTGCTGACTGTCCCAAATAGCGCAAATTTCAGGAAAGGAGGCAATCATCTTCGTATAAAAGATAATATGCAGAAACTAACAGATAACCATACACAAAAGAATCAGAAAGGAAGGATTTAAGAGAATGAACATGAAAAAGAAAGCACGCAGGGTGATGTCCGGTTTACTGACAGCAGTAACGGTTCTATCGACGGTACTCTCTCCCGCTGTTGCCTATGCTTCTGATGATGCCGAATCTGTAAAAAAGATTCCGTATTATGAGGAAATCAAGGATCAGTTGGATGAAGATGAAGTGGTAACTGCAAAGGATTATGAGATCAAGGTTGGAGACAATTTCGATGTAAAGAGTGATTATACCGGTCTTACGATCCAGGATGACAGCAAAGTAAAAGTTACATTTCAGGAAGCAAAAGATACGGACGGGAATGATTTTTCTACCGATTATGCCAATTCCTATAAGGCAGTCTATTATGTAGAACCACAGACAACGGATCATCCAACCTACCAGATCAATCGAAAGATCGTGGTAAAAGAAGCGGATCAGCAGAAAGATTCGCAGTCAGAAAGTTCTTCTGATCAGGATGCTGGTTCTTCCGATAAGACAGAAACAGAGGATTCTGAGGCTGACTCGTCTACAGAGGAAACTGATGCTGCTGACACGGAGAGCAAAACAGAACTGACAGAAAAAGAATTTGATGCAGAGATCGAAGCAACGGAGGATCAGGAGACCGTTGATCCGGAAACAGGGATCACACTCTCAGAGGTTATGCAGGAAGCTGTTGACCAGGAAGTTGCTCTTGCAGATCTTGAAGCAGGCGAAAGTATTACTTTTGATATGCCAATGATGCTTGCTTCCGGTGAAACAGGAACAAAATCAGTCACAGTTACAGCCGGCTCCTGGTACTATTACGCAGACTATGGATTAGGTTCTTATCTGACTTGTCCATATTATGTGAAATGGGGAAGCATCAATGCGACAGCATACTGTGTTGAACCATCGAAAAAAGGACCGGGAAATGGAACTTATACGATCCAGAAACTTGCCGATGGAAAGACACTTGCAAAGGTCTGCTATTACGGAACAAAAGCAAGTGATGAGAATGGTTTCTTCGATGAGAAACATCCGGATTTTCCGGCAGGAAAGAGATTCATCATTACCCATCTTGCAGCGGCTTATGCAAATGGATCCAGTGACTGGGCATCCGGAACCAATGCGACAGGAAAGAACCTGGCAATGGAACTTTATAACTATTGTGTAAATATGCCGGACATTCCGTCTGTAGATATGAGCTTTTCCGAATCTAATGTAAAGGCTTATGTGGAAGGAAACAGCCAGCGAACAAGTGTGATCACATTCAAAGCAGATAAACTGCAGACGATTACATTTAAGTTGCCAAGTGGTGTAAAGCTTGTAAATGTGTCAACCGGTAAAACAAGTGCTGCAGGAGCAAGTGTAGAAATCAGTGGAGGTACACAGTTTTATCTGACAGCACCACTTGATCAGGCAGAGAGCGTCAGTGTTACATTTTCTTCTCGGATGAAGGGAAGCATTGATAAAGAATACTCTGCTTACAAGATTGTAACAGGATCCGGAACACAGGATCTGGCTCTTGTTTTCGGTGAAGGTGTCGGAAATGAGAAATATGTGGATTTTAAAGTAACCTGGACAAAAGAATGTAAGGTATCCATTGTAAAGAAAGACCAGGATACAGGCAATGCACTGGCTGGTGCAGTGTACGGGATCTATTCCGATGCTGCATGTACAAAGCTGATCGCAGAGATGCCTGAAACTGATCAGAATGATGCTTCACAGCTTACAATGGAAAAGACACAGGAAGTTGTTTATCTGAAAGAAATCTCTGTTCCAACAGGGTATCAGATTGATACAAAGTCTTATAATGTGACTCTTGCTATCGGAAAGACAACGACCAAAAATGCAACGGATAAGCGAACAAATGCAAAGCTCAACATTGCAAAACAGGATGCTGAGACAGGCAATGAAGCCCAGGGAGACGCAACACTGGAAGGTGCGGTATATGGTCTTTATGCAAGAGAAGACATTGTTCATCCGGATGGAAGAACCGGAACAATCTATAAGAAAGACACCCTGATCACATCCCTGACAACGGATAAGAATGGCGAAGCTTCTGTATCAGATCTCTATCTTGGAAAGTATTATCTGAAAGAGCTTAGTGCTCCGGTGGGGTACATACTGGATCCGACAGAACATGATGTGGACTGTACTTACGAAGGTGCTACTGTTCCGACAGTAGAAAGAACTTCTGTATGTAAAGAAACAGTCATTAAGCAGCCATTTCAAATCATCAAGGCAGCAAACAACGGAAAGACCGATGCAGATCTTCTGCAGGGAGTTGGTTTTTCAGCATGGCTTGTCAGTGATCTGAAAGTAAAAGCAGATGGAAGTTATGATTTTGACTCAGCCAGACCAGTTGTACTGACTGCAGATGGCCAGGCAGAAATGTTTACCGATGAAAAAGGATATGCAAGATCGATTCCGCTTCCATATGGAACTTATGTGGTAAGAGAAACCACAAGCAAACACAACTATGCACCGGTTGATGATTTTGTAGTGAAGATCACAGAGAATCATCCGGATACACCGCAGACATGGCGAGTGCTTTTGGATAAGGAATTCAAAGCAAAATTAAAGATCATCAAAAAGGATGCAGAAACACAGAAATCTGTACTCCTGGCCAATGCTGAGTTCAAGGTATACGACCTGGATAATCAGAAATATGTGGAACAGACAACATCCTATCCGAAGCCAACGGTACACAAATCCTATTTCACAAATGAGGAAGGATACCTGGTACTGCCAAAGAATCTGAAACCTGGTAACTACCGGATTGAGGAAGTGACGGCACCCGATGGGTACACAATATCCAAAAACTATGTGACAGTAAAAGTTGATACAGATACTGCTTATCTAACCGATCCTGTCACAGGAGATGCAGTCATTGATGTGGAATATACCAATGCCCCGGTCAAAGGTCAGTTAAAAATCTATAAACAGGGTGAAGTGTTAAAGGGATTTGATAAGGACTTCCAGTATGAAATGGATAAACTTGCAGGAGCAGAATTTGAAGTCTATGCGGCAGAGGATATTTATACTGCCGATCATCAGGTAGATGCAGATGGACAGAGAACTCTGTATTTTGCAAAGGATGCACTGGTAGCAACCATCACAACGGATGCAGATGGTTATGCAACCGTAAAGAATCTTCCACTTGGCAGGTACTATGTTAAAGAGAAGAATGCACCGGACACTTATGTGTTAAATACCGTGCCGGAAAATGTCGAATTTGCTTATGCGGATCAGGATACTGCAGTGATCGAGAAAGAAATTTCTGTCACAGATGAACGACAGAAAGTGTCGATTACTGTCGAAAAACAGGATACTGAGACAGGCAATACAGTAGCCGGAGCAGTGTTCGGTATTTACAATGCAAAAGACATTCAAACGAAAGATGGAAAAGTGATCGTCAAAGCAGATACTCTTTTACAGGAAATGACTTCTGATGAAAAAGGTCAGGCAGCATGTACACTGGATCTTCCACTTGGAAGCTATTATGTAAAAGAACTGAAAGCACCAGATGGATTCGTATCTTCGGATGAAGTACTGAGATTTGATGCTTCTTATCAGGGGCAGGATGTACAGACAGTAACATTAAAATCCGTAAAGAAGAACCAGCCGACAACTGTTGAGATCACAAAATCAGATGCAACAACCGGTGTAGAACTGGATGGAGCTTATCTGAAAGTAACGGATAAAGATGGAAATGTAGTAGACAGCTGGACATCTTCCAAAGATGCACCGCATGTGATCAAATATCTGAAAGTGGGTGAGACTTATACCCTACATGAAGAGTTTGCACCGCATGGTTATCTGGTAGCCAATGATGTGACATTCACAGTCAAAGATACCGGAGAGGTTCAGAAAGTGGAAATGAAGGACGAGGTACCGGTTGGTGAACTCATCATCAACAAAAAGGGAGAATTTCTGGATTCTGTTACGCTGGCCGATAAGGTCAAAGGTGTGGTGGAACACATTTTCAACTATGTAACCGGAAAACTGACAGATGTTACGTTTGAAGTCTATGCTGAGGAAGACATTAAGGCTGCCGATGGCGTCAGTGACGATTACTATAAAAAGGATGAACTGATCGCAACGATCAAGACAGATGAAACCGGTATTGCAAAACTGGAAAATCTTCCACTTGGTAAATACTATGTGAAAGAAACAGGAACTGCTTACGGTCATGTACTGGATGGTGAGATCCGTCATGTAGATCTGACTTACGTGGATCAGAATACACCAGTTGTAGTCTATGACAAAGACTGGCAGAACAACCGCCAGAGAGTAGAAGTCAATGTACTTAAGAAAGAAAAAGATTCTGACCGTACATTGGAAGGCGCTATCTTTGGATTATTTGCCAAAGAAGACATTAAGTCTGAGACAACAGGTAAAGTCCTGATCGAAGCCGATGAGATCATTGAGCTGAAATCTACGGATGAAGAAGGAAAGATCACATTTGTTGCAGATCTTCCAATAGGAGCAACTTACTATGTAAAAGAGCTCTATGCACCGGACGGATTCGTAACCAACGATGAAGTAAAGGAATTTACCTTTGAGTATGCAGGTGAAGATCAGCCGACAGTCACTTATGATTTTACCTTTGATAATCAGCCAACCGTCGTTGAATTTACCAAATCCAGTCTGACAACCGGAAAAGAACTTCCAGGATGTAAGCTGAAAGTGGTAGATGCTGATGGAAATATCGTGGATGAATGGACTTCCGGTAAAGAAGCACATGTGATCCGTGAGCTGACTGTCGGAAAAGAATACACACTGGTTGAAACAAAACCTGCTGATGGTTACGTGACAGCTGAAAGCGTAAAGTTCACGATCAAAGATACTGCCGATGTGCAGAAAGTTGAGATGAAGGATGATGTAACGAAGGTGAAAATCTCCAAACAGGATATCGCCGGAAAAGAACTTCCGGGAGCGAAACTCACAATCCTTGATCAGGATGGAAAAGTTGTGGAAAGCTGGACCAGTACAGAGAAAGCACATTACATCGAAATGCTTCCGATCGGAAAATACACTCTCCGTGAAGAAACAGCACCGGATGGCTATCTGGTTGCAAAAGATGTGGAATTCGAAGTAAAGGATACTAGTGAAGTACAGCATGTAACCATGGTAGATGAGGAAAAATCGGCAGAAAAGACACCGGAAGGTGGAAAACCTGTCAGTGATTCACCAAAGACTGGGGATAACACCAATCTGTGGCTGTGGTTTATGCTTCTCGGCATTGGTGCGACTGGTACAGGAGCCCTTGCATTTATGAGAAAAAAGAAACACTAATTAAATAAGAATGAGCGTTCATGGAAACCGAAAGGAATCTGTGGACGCTTTTTTAGATGGGAGAAACCATGAGAAATATCATTATTTTTGTTGCTCTTCTGGGAGCAGCGGCAATATTTACAGTTTTGTATTGTCTCATTGCTGCCGGAAGTCAGGCAGAGAAAAAACTGACAGAAATCATGAGAAAAGAGGAAGAACAGAATGAAGACAAATAAAGATCTGATCATAGAACCAAATGCAGCTATAGAAGGAAGAAAGTACAGCGAAGAAAAGCCATGGTCCTGTAAGTACTGTTACTGGTGGGGAGGCAAAAAGAAAGGCTGTAACTTGAAGCAGTGCCATTATCTGCTTTCTGAAAAGAAAAAAGCGGTAAAAACAACACCATGTGGTGGCTGTCCGTATGGAAAACATGTTCCATGCATCGGATATTGTATTGCCCGTCTTCATTCTGAAATGAAAGGAAAGAAAGGACGTGGGTAATTGCAGGAAGAAGTAAATCAGAAAGTGATCAGCCTGAGCATCCAGGGAGTCAAGATCACTGCCAGTGTGCTAAAAGCAGCCATTCGGAAGTTCCTGGAAATGGACAACCGGAGGAAACAGAAAGCAACGCAGGTGAAAATGGCTGAAAAGACCGGACGGGCCCAGGAGAAAGGAAGGGAAAAAGCCCGAAAAAAGATTGAAAAGAAAAAGCCACATGGAAAGCAGACCATCAAGCAGCTGAATGCACAGGGAGTACAGCTTTCCAACATAAAGATCACAGATGAAAATATCAAATCCTTTGACCGTGTGGCAAGAAAATACGGGATTGATTACAGCCTGAAAAAAGAAGTCGGTGCGGATTCACCGAAATATCTGGTCTTCTTTAAGGCTAAAGATGTGGATGTGATGACAGCGGCTTTCCGGGAATATGCCGGAGTAGAACTGAAAAAGAAACAGGTGAAGAAACCATCGGTCAGAAAGAAACTGCAGAAATCTGTAGAAAGAAAAGCAAAGCACCGCCAGCGTGTGAAGCAGAGACAAAAATCCAGAGGTCAGGAACGATGATGCGGGAGAAATTACAGAAGATCCAGGTCAAACGGCTGGTGATCTTAAATCTCCCATATTTCTTTATCTTCTATGTAGCAGATAAAGGATCCTGGCTGTACCGGCATTGCCTGGGAGAAAGCATGGTCCAGAGACTTGGCGTGATGTTAGTCAATTTCCGACTGGCATTTTTAAGCTGGCTGCCAAGTATCGCTTTGCAGGATCTTGCAGTAGGTGTTCTGGTTGCAAGTGCATTAAAGTTGGTGGTCTACTATCGTTCTAAAAATGCAAAGAAGTTCCGGCAGGGTGTGGAGTATGGCTCTGCAAGATGGGGAAACAGAAAAGATATCGAACCCTTTATGGATCCGGTCTTGGAGAACAATGTCATCCTCACAGAAACAGAACGTCTGACCATGAACAGCCGACCAAAAGCACCAAAGTATGCCAGAAATAAGAATGTGATCGTCATCGGTGGTTCCGGATCCGGTAAGACAAGATTCTATGTGAAGCCCAACCTTATGCAGATGACGGATCACGTATCCTATGTGGTCACTGATCCGAAGGGTACGATCATCGTCGAATGCGGGAAGATGCTGGTAAATGGAGGATACCGGATCAAGGTATTAAATACGATCAACTTTAAAAAGTCCATGCATTACAATCCGTTCCACTATATCCGGAGTGAAAAAGACATCTTAAAGCTGGTCAATACCATTATCGCAAATACCAAGGGTGAGGGCGAAAAATCAACGGAAGATTTCTGGGTCAAGGCCGAACGTCTTTTGTATTCTGCACTGATCGGATACATCTGGTATGAGGCACCAGAGGAAGAACAGAACTTTTCTACTCTGTTGGAATTTATCAATGCCAGTGAGACCAGGGAGGATGATGAAGAATTTAAAAATGCAGTGGATGAATTGTTTGAAGAACTGGAAGCAGAAAATCCGGAACACTTTGCAGTAAGGCAATATCGCAAGTACAAGCTTGCCGCCGGCAAAACCGCGAAGTCGATTTTGATTTCCTGTGGTGCCAGACTTGCACCATTTGATATTCAAGAACTAAGAGAAATCATGTCCTATGACGAGATGGAACTGGATATGATTGGTGATCAGAGAACAGCTATGTTTGTCATCATCAGTGATACAGATGACACATTCAACTTTGTGGTAGCGATCATGTACACCCAGCTCTTTAACCTGCTTTGTGATAAAGCGGATGATGAGCATGGAGGCCGACTTCCCTATCATGTACGGCTGCTTCTTGATGAGTTCAGCAATATCGGACAGATTCCAAAATTCGACAAGTTGATTGCTACGATCCGAAGCAGGGAAATCTCCGCTTCTATCATTCTGCAGTCACAATCTCAGCTGAAAACCATCTATAAGGATGCTGCAGAGACGATCACAGGTAACTGTGACACTGTTCTTTTCCTTGGTGGAAAGGAAAGTTCCACACTGAAAGAAATATCAGAAACTCTGGGAAAGGAAACCATTGATCTTTACAACACATCAGACACCAGAGGCAGCAACCGGTCCTATGGGCTGAACTATCAAAAGACAGGAAAAGAACTGATGAGTAGAGATGAGCTGGCGGTCATGGATGGAGAAAAATGTATCTTACAGCTTCGAGGAGTCCGGCCGTTTTTAAGCAACAAATATGACATCACAAAGCACAAACGGTACAAGGAACTTGCCGATTTCAATAAGAATAATGCGTTTGATGTCGAAAAATATCTGGCACACCGACTGGTGCTGTCGGAAGATACAGAATTTGAAATGTATGAAGTAACTGTAACACAAGAAGACGTATCAGCGATTGAAGCTGAGGAAGGTGAGGACTGATATGAAAGAAAGAATTCGAGCACCCTGCTACTACTGATAAGGGTACAAAAAGGTCTGAATAAAAGGGAAAGGAGTAGAGCCAAACGCTTACAGACCATAAGAAAAAGTGTTTGTTCATACATTTGATTATGGCTTTTTTTAGCAGTGCAATCAATATCCTTCAGACACTGGTCGTTGCAATCGGTGCCGGTCTTGGTGTCTGGGGTGTAATCAACCTGATGGAAGGTTATGGAAACGACAACCCGGGTGCAAAATCCCAGGGAATTAAGCAGCTGATGAGCGGTGGTGGTGTTATCCTGATTGGAACACAGCTGATTCCGCTTCTGAGTGGATTATTTGGTTAAGAGAAAGGAGTAGAGATCCATGTTCAGTCAGATTTTTGATGCGATTGAGGAATGGATGAGGGAACTCTTAACCGGGATGATCACTTCCAACTTGGACACGATGTTTACTGATGTCAATCAAAAGACCGGTGAGATCGCTACCCAGGTTGGACAGACCCCGCAAGGGTGGAACGGCAGCATATTCAGTATGATCCGGAACTTATCGGATTCCGTGATCATGCCGATCGCAGGTATTATTATCACACTCGTACTCTGCTACGAATTGATTTCTATGCTGACCGAGCGCAACAACATGCATGATATTGATACCTGGATGTTTTTCAAGTACTTCGTAAAAATGTGGATCGCTGTATATCTGGTGAGTAACACATTTACGATCACAATGGCGGTATTCGATGTGGGCCAGCACGTAGTTAATTCTGCAGCCGGTGTTATCACAGGAAGTACCGCCATTGATATTTCTTCGGCATTGACGGATCTTTCCGCAACACTGGAAAGTATGAAAATCGGAGAACTTGTTGTATTGGCGCTGGAAACCCTTATCGCCGGCTTCTGTATGAGAATCCTGTCTGTATTGATCACAGTGATCATGTATGGACGTATGATAGAGATTTACCTATATACCTCAGTTGCGCCGATTCCATTCGCAACTATGAGTAACAGAGAATGGGGACAGATCGGCACGAATTATTTCAGAGGACTCTTTGCCCTGGCTTTCCAGGCATTTCTGATGATGGTATGCGTTGCAATCTATGCAGTGCTTGTTGCAGGTATCCAGTATTCAGATAATCTGAGTTCTTCATTATTTGGCGTTATGGCTTACACAGTGATCTTATGTTACAGCCTCTTTAAGACGGCATCCTTAAGTAAGTCGATATTTAACGCGCACTAAATTACAGGAAGGAGTGAAAATCATGGCATATGTCAGCGTACCGAAAGATTTAACAAAGGTAAAGAATAAAGTAGCATTTAACCTGACCAAAAGACAGCTGATCTGTATCGGGATAGGTGCTGCAATGGGAATTCCAAGCTATTTCCTCTTGCGTAATGTGATGGGAAACAGTAATGCAGCAACGGTCATGGTGCTTTTGATGTTACCGGCATTTTTATTTGCCATGTACGAAAAAGACGGGATGCATCTGGAAGATGTTCTGATGCATATGATCCGGGTGAAGTTTCTTCGTCCATCCGTCAGAAAATATGAAACTGAAAACTATTATGAGACAGATCCGGAACAGATCAGACAGTCTCCGGATGCAGGAAAACCGAAAGGAGGAAAAACGGTTGCGAAAAAAGAAAAATAAGAAAACTGTCGCAGATACCGGATACAAAAAAGTAGACAGAAAAGAGAAAAAGAAAAAAGAAAAGCAGGAAGAGAAACGCAGGCAGAAAAAACTGTCCGTCCAGCAGTCAATCGCTTATAAGGAAATGGGAAGAGATGGAATCTGCAGGGTACAGGGAAAAACTTATTCTAAGTGTATCCGCTTTTATGACATCAACTACCAGCTGGCTCAGAATGAAGATAAAAATGCAATCTTTGAAAACTGGTGTGACTTCCTCAATTACTTTGACAGCAGCATCCATTTTCAGCTGAGCTTTATCAACCATAAGAGCAGCATGAAGGAGTTTGAGCAGGTCATCCGGATCCGACCACAGGAGGATGCTTTTGATGATGTCCGTATGGAATACGCAAAGATGTTGAAACAGCAGCTGGCAAAAGGAAACAACGGTCTGGTGAAGTCAAAATATATCACCTTTTCCATCGAAGCGGATAATATCCGGGAAGCAAAGCCAAAGCTGGAACGTATTGAATCAGATATCCTGAACAACTTCAAGATCCTTGGAGTTCCGGCATATCCGCTGAATGGCGTGGAACGTCTGCAGATACTGTATGAGACTTTCAATCCGGATATCATGACAGACTTCCAGTTTGATTATGGTTCCATGATTCGGACAGGACTCAATACAAAGGATTATGTGGCACCGACCAGTTTTGTATTCCGAGACAGAAATACGTTCCAGATGGGAAATACTATCGGGGCTGTCTCTTATCTGCAGATCCTGGCACCGGAGCTTACGGATAAGATGCTGGCAGAATTTCTGGATATCGATAAGAACCTGATCGTCAACCTGCATGTCCAGTCTGTGGATCAGATGAAGGCAATCAAGCTGGTAAAAAGCAAAGTGACGGATATCAACCGTATGAAAATCGAAGAACAGAAAAAAGCAGTCCGGGCCGGATACGATATGGATATCATTCCATCGGATCTGAACACGTATGGCGGAGAAGCTAAGCGTCTGTTAGAAGACCTGCAGTCACGAAATGAGCGTATGTTCCTTGTAACAGCGCTCTTTTTAAATACTGCAAAGACAAAACAGGCACTGGATAATGCCATCTTCCAGACGGCCGGTATTGCACAGAAATATAACTGTGTGCTGAAACGTCTGGATTATCAGCAGGAAGAAGGATTGATGAGCAGTGTTCCGTTGGGAGTAAATCATATCCCAATCAAGCGGGCTCTTACGACTACCAGTACAGCAATCTTTGTTCCGTTTACGACACAGGAACTTTTTATGGCAGGAGAATCCTTATATTACGGATTAAATGCACTCAGCAACAACATGATTATGGTGGATCGTAAAAAGCTGAAAAACCCGAATGGATTGATCCTTGGTACACCTGGATCCGGTAAATCCTTTGCTGCAAAAAGAGAGATCACCAACGCTTTCTTTGTCACGAAGGATGACATTATCATCGGAGATCCGGAGGGTGAGTATTATCCACTGGTCCATGCACTTGGCGGACAGGTCGTACACATTTCACCGACCAGTAAGGATTATATCAATCCGATGGATATCAATATGGATTATTCCGATGATGACAATCCACTTGGTGTAAAATCCGATTTTGTCCTGTCCTTATGTGAGCTGATTATGGGAAGCAGGGATGGTATTGAAGCAGAGGAAAAATCAGTGATCGACCGCTGTCTTCCACTGGTGTATCAGAAGTACTTTGCAGATCCAAAACCGGAAAATATGCCGGTCCTTGGTGACCTGTATGACTGCCTCAGAAAGCAGAAAGAACCCCAGGCCCAGAGAATTGCAACAGCACTGGAAATCTATGTAAATGGATCACTGAAAGTATTCAACCATAGAACCAATGTGGAACTGAATAACCGTATTGTCTGCTTTGATATTAAGGAACTTGGAAAGCAGCTGAAGAAAATCGGAATGCTCATCGTCCAGGATCAGGTATGGAACAGAGTTACAATCAACCGTGGCATCAAATCTACCAGGTACTATATCGATGAATTCCACCTTCTGCTCAAAGAAGAACAGACAGCAGCTTATTCTGTAGAAATCTGGAAGCGATTCCGTAAATGGGGTGGTATTCCAAGTGGTATCACCCAGAATATCAAAGATCTTCTTGCCAGCAGGGAAATTGAAAATATCTTTGAGAACAGTGATTTTATCCTGATGCTGAACCAGGCTGCAGGTGACAGACAGATCCTTGCAAAACAGCTGAATATTTCCCCATATCAGTTGTCTTATGTGACGAATTCTGGGGAAGGAGAAGGACTTCTTTTCTATGGAACAACAATTATTCCATTTAAGGACAAGTTCGATAAGAACTTGAAGCTGTACAGTTTGATGACTACAAAACCGGAAGAAGTTGAAAAACGAGAGAAAGAAATGGAGGCGGAAAAGCATGAAGGAAATTGATAAGATTCGAATCAGGCAGTGGAACCAGGATAATCCTTACATTCAGATGAAAAATCTGGAAAATGCACAGGCTGGATACCGTGTTCATACAGTCAATGATGATCATCATCTGTATGAACTTCCGCTGGAAACACAGAACATTATCCTTGACTGGGTATTCTGGAACTTTTATCCGGCACAGAAGATCTATCCACATCTTACCAGTGATGATCTGAAAGAAGTTTTGTATAAACGTACCCAGATTCATCTGTACAATAATCAGTTTAAGGAAGCTATGCTGATCAATGGTTTCTGGCCAAGAGATCCGAGTGAATTGAACTGGGTATTTCATATCCAGGCGAGCTCTCCAGCAATCAGGACACAGGCAGATGGTTATCCTGGTATCCCGATTATAGGACGCCAGGAACTGAATGAGTACAGAAAGAAAAGTTGTGCCAGGAGGTGATGACCTATAGCTGGAAAAGAATTTAAAGGCAAAGATAAAAAGGTCGCAAAGATGACCAGGGATGGTCTGACAGAAGAAAATCTTCGTGATGGTAGTGTAAAAGATATCAGTCACAGGAGTCGAGGACGACCGGAAAATAAGGAAGAATTTGTTCCTGAACGGGAACGGAAAAAGGCTGAGAATGAAGATTCAAAATCGGGAAAAGGGAAACGACTGCAGATGGAAAAGATCCGGAAATCTTCTGTCCGGCAGGAAGCTGTTGAGGATACAGTTGAAGTCACACCGGAAGAAAAAGTATCCGGATATCGAAAGAAACTGCATCGTCATGAAAAAATCCCGGATGATGATAATAATCTGAACAGCCAAAAGAAATCCATTCGGAAGAAACAGCTGCAAAAACAGATGACCAAAGAACAGGCAAAAGCCGGAAGATTATCTTTTGATGATGAAGGAAATCAAATGGTGAAAGGTGCTGGCATGAAACCGGGAGGGACAGCCGGGAAATACATTGCTACACAAGCTGTTATATCTGGCATGAAAGCAGTCACTTCCGAAGAGGAAGAAACAGATGAAAATGCAGGTGTGGAAAGTGCCAGACTTGCAGAGCGTGAAACAGAAGCTGCGTTACGTGGTCTGCGTCATGCTCAGATCCGCAGCAAACGAACGGATGTGAAAACCCATCGCAGAGGTTATCGTGAGGCTACTGTAGAAAAGAAACTGAAATTTGGTTCTGCAGAAAGTATGGAAGGAGTCAAACATGCAGAATCGGTAAAGAACGCTGAGCAAAAGAGACATTTCTATAACCGCTTCTTTCAGAAAAAACGATATAAGGATGCATACCGGGCAGCCAGAGCCGGAAAATCCGCTGGCAGTCTAGGTGGAGCGACAACCATTACCGGTGTCGAGAACATGACGGTGAAAGCAAAGATTGCCTTGAAAGAGATTATAAAGCGTAATCGTGCCATGTTCGCAGGCATCGGTATTTTTGCGCTTCTTTTTCTTGTCATAGCAGTATCTCTGGGGAGCTGCAGTGCCTCTATTGAGGGTGCTGGATCTGTGATCGGTATTACAACGTATCCAAGTTCAGACGAGGATATCTATGCTGCCGAAAACAGATATGCCGCTTTGGAAAGTGCCTTGAATCAGCAGATCAATGAGATGGAACGAAGACATCCAAATTATGACGAGTATCAGTACAACATTGCTGAGATTGGTCATAATCCATACCATCTTATCTCGTATCTTACCGCAAAATACGGGGACTGGACGTACTCAGATGTTGAAAACGAGCTGCAATCTCTTTTTGAAGCACAATATCATCTGAATACAGAAGGTCGAACAGAAACGGTGACAGAAACCAGAAATGTTCGAGTCGGAGAATCATTAGGACAGGTAGTGACCAGCGGATATTGTAACTGTCGAATCTGTTGTGGTGTATGGTCCGGAGGTCCAACTGCCAGTGGTGCATATCCAACAGCAAACCATACCATTGCTGTAGATGCTTCTAATCCATTTGTGCCGATTGGTACTAAGGTAGTAATGAATGGTGTGGAATACACAGTTGAAGATACCGGAGCCTTTGCACGATATGGGGTGCAGTTTGACGTTTACTATGATAACCATGCTGCCGCTTCTGCTCATGGACACCAGACCTGGGAAGCTTATATCGCAGATGACAATGGCAGTCAGGAAGTAACAGTTACCAGTACAAGCACCAAGAAGATTCTGTATGTGACACTGACAAATGGAAGTTTTGATGCTGTGGCAAGAGCCAATCTGAATGCAGAACAGCTGATTATTTACAATGCGTTAAATACGACCTATGGAAACAGAAATTATCTGTGGGATGTAAACAATGTGACCAGTGGATCAGGCGGTAATGGAATGAGTTATGAGATTCCACCGGAAGCACTGCAGGATGAAGAATTTGCCCGGATGATCCGAGAAGCGGAAAAATATCTGGGAGTACCTTATGTATGGGGTGGTTACTCTCCGTCCGGATTTGACTGCTCAGGATTCGTATCTTATGTCATTAACCACTGTGGTAATGGCTGGAACTATGGACGATTGACCGCAGATGGATTAAGAGGCGTATGTACTTATGTATCACCGCAAGAAGCAAAACCAGGAGATCTGATCTTCTTCCAGGGAACGTATAACACATCCGGTGCAAGCCATGTGGGTATCTATGTCGGTAACAATATGATGATCCATTGCGGGGATCCGATCCATTACTCAAATATCAGCACATCCTACTGGCAGCAACATTTCATGTGCTTTGGAAGACTGCCATAAAGGGGTGAACGAAGGGAGGTGAAAGTTTGAATAAAAAGATTAAAAAATATCTGGATGAGATTGCCAAGACAGAGAAAAAGATCGCGGATCTGCAGCAATATCTTAGGGGTGTACAGGCTGCATTAAAGCAGGAAGAGGACAATGAGATGATCAGGTGCATCCGTGGTATGAAGATGGATAATGATCAGTTATATGATCTTTTGGATGGTATCCAGAGTGGAAAAGTTAAATTTCAGGTAAGCAGGGAGTCTGACGATGAAGGTTCAGGCTCCTTTGTATTCACAGAAGAAAATAAGGAGGAATATCAGAATGGTGAAATGGAAGAAAATGAATAAGAAAATGGCAGGACTGCTGTTGGGAGTCATGATGCTTTTTACAGCATCAACCACAGCATTTGCCTATGTGGATGAATCGGCAGAGGCATCCAAAGTAGAGACAACTCAGACGGAACAGTCAACAGACAAAGAAGAGAAAAAGGACGAGGCGACAAACACAAACGAGGTGCTACCGGAAGATGGAACAGACAAGGGAACTGCATTTACGACACCTGGCAATGGTGAAGTCAAGGATGACATTACCGATGATTCCACAAAGGAATTTCTTACGGTTACAACGAAGAATAACAACACTTTCTATATCGTGATCGACCGTAGTGCCACATCACAGAATGTCTATATGTTATCCCAGATTGATGAGAATGATCTGTCCGAATTTCTGGATAAAGACAGCACTGCTACTGTCGTAACACCACAGCCAGATAAATCAAAGGTAGTGCTGGATGAAACAAATAATGAGGATGTAGACAAGGAAGCTACCATTGATCCGGAGAAAACAGCATCTGCAAAAACCAATATGGGTGCAATGGCAACAATCCTGATTTTGGCTCTCGGCGGTGTGGCAGCTTACTACTACTTCAAGATCTATAAACCTAAAAAAGAGGAAGATGAGGATGATCAGCCGGAAGGTTTGGAAACAGGTGGACTGGAAGAAGTTCCGGATGAGGAAGAGTCTGAAGACGAAGATTTTGAAGAAAATGAAAAATAAATAAACTTTTTTAGTGGAGGGGGCTGTAAAACATGCTCTCTCCGTTTCGTTATATGAAGGAGGTAATACATCATGTATTTAGTAATTGCAGAAAAACCAAGTGTATCAAGAGCAATCGCAGAAGTGATTGGAGCACAGGAACGAGAAGACGGATATTTACAAGGAACCGACTGTATGGTCAGCTGGTGCTTCGGACATCTGGCCGAATATGTTTCACCGGATGCTTACGATGAGAAATTTAACCAGTGGAGATATGAAGATCTCCCGATCATCCCGAAAGACTGGAAAGTTACAGTCTCAGAAGATAAGAAAGATCAGTTCTATATCTTAAAAAGACTGCTCAACAGTCCGGAAATTGAATACGTCGTAAATGCCTGTGATGCCGGACGTGAAGGAGAATTAATCTTCAAACATGTCTATGACTTATCCGGAAGTAAAAAGCCGGTGAAACGATTATGGATCAGTTCTCTGGAAGATTCAGCAATCCTTGATGGAATGCAGCATCTGAGATCCGCAGAGGAATACCGACATCTGGCCGAAGCTGCTGTATGCCGTTCTCAGGCTGACTGGCTGGTAGGAATGAATGCAACCAGAGCTTACACCACAAAGTACTTCAAAAAGCTGACCGTTGGAAGGGTTCAGACACCGACACTTGCCATGTTGGTGGAACGTGCCGGACAGATCAGCAATTTCCAGAAAGAAAAGTATTTCAATGTGGAACTCGATTGTGATGGAATTCCGGCTGTAAAGCCAAAAATCTTTGATCCGGATGAGGCGGAACAGTTAAGAAGTAGATGCCAGGGAAGTGAAGCTATTGTCACAGCAGTAAAAGAAACGGAAAAGAAAGTAAAAGCACCAAAGCTTTATGATCTGACCACACTGCAGAGAGAAGCAAACCGTATCTACGGAATGACAGCCAAACAGACACTGGATACCGCTCAGAGCCTGTATGAAAAGAAACTGATCACTTATCCAAGAACGGACAGCCAGTATCTGACCGAAGATATGGAGCAGACAGCAAGAAATGTGGTTCGTCAGATTTATGAGAAATATCAACTGACAGGTCCGTTTGATCAGCCGGAGCAGCCAGATGTGAAGAAAGTCATGAATAACAGCAAGGTGACAGATCACCATGCAATCATTCCAACGATGGAACTTGCATCCTGCCATCTGGATGAATTGAAATCCTGGGAAGAAAAGATTCTTTTCCTGATTGCAGTCCATACGGTCATGGCAATGAGTAAGGATCACATTTACCAGGAAACAGAGATTGAAGTGGAATGCCAGGGAGAAATCTTCAAAGCAAAAGGAAGAACTGTGTTGCAGGATGGATGGAAACTCTTTGAAAACTGCTTCAAGAATAAGGATCGCATGGCAATCGTAGATCCGGATCAGGAAATGAAAGAGAGGATGCCGAAAGTAACCCAGGGACAGACTTTCTATGCTGTAGCTGCAGAAAAGACAGAACATTTTACATCGCCACCAAAACCATACAGTGAAGATACTCTCCTTGCAGCAATGGAAACTGCTGGAAATAAGGAATTCGATGAAGACACAGAAAAGAAAGGATTAGGAACTCCGGCAACAAGAGCTGGTATCATCGAAAAACTGATCTATTCCCAGTATGCCACCCGAAAAGGGAAACAGATCCTTCCAACAGATGATGGAAAAGTCCTTGTGGAGATCCTGCCAGACTTTCTGAAATCTGCAAGTATGACTGCAGAATGGGAAAATCAGCTGCTCTTGATGGAGCATGGAGAGATTGCACCGGAACAGTTTATGACCGGGATCAAAAACATGCTGACCATGATGCTGAATGGATGCGATGCGATTTCCGAAGAAGAAACAAGAAGATTTCAGACCAGAGAAAGCATTGGAACATGTCCGGTATGTGGAAGCCTGGTATATGAAAGCAAAACCAACTTCTATTGTAGCAACCACGATTGTCACTTTGCTCTCTGGAAAGATAACCGCTATCTGCAGAGCATGGAAAAAACCATGGATAAAAAGATGGCTGCAGAGCTTTTGAAAAATGGAAGTGTGCATGTAAAAGACCTGTATTCCAGAAAGAAGAATATGTACTTTGAGGCAGATCTTCATATGGATGCAGATGAAACCGGAAAGGTAAATTTTTCTTTATCCTTTCCAAAAAAGAAATCAAAAAACAAAAGCAAAAAGAAATAAGAAAAACAGATTAGAGGAGGAAACGAAGAATGAATTTTAATGAATTTGTAAATGAAGTAAAGGGCAATATCAAACTCTTTTTACCAAAGGATTATGAGAATGCAGAGGTATCAACGATGGAGTGTCATAAACTGAACCGTGCCTATACGGGACTGATGGTGAGAAAAGAAGGTGAGCTGCTTACCCCGACGATCAATCTTAACCAGCTGTATGAAGCATATAAAACACAGCCTGGCGTAACAATGGAAACTGTATGTAGAAAGATTGCAGATATAGTCATTGAGGCACCGATACAGGTTGATCTGAAATCCATTTTAAATTATGAAGATGTGAAGGACAAGCTGTTTATCCGTGTATCATCAGCCGAAGCAAATAAGGAAGTCCTCGAAAATGCGCCACACCATCTGAAGGAAGATCTCGCAATCACCTATCATGTGGCAGTAGGCAAGGATCAGGATGGATTAAGTTCCATGTTTATCAAGAATGATCTGCTTGAACAGTATGGAATCTCTGCAGAACAGCTTCATGAAGATGCGATGAAAAGTTCACCGCGTGTCATGGCTCCGGAGGTATCAAGTATAGGTGCATTGATAGATGAAATGTACCAGAAAAATATTCTCATGCTGACACCGGATGAACGTGAAATGCTGCAGGAAACATTGCAGGAATCAAGCGAGATGCCGACATTCTTTGTTGTTACGAATACAGACAGAATTGATGGAGCCGGTGTGATCTTTTATCCGGAATTCATGGATAGCATGGGGGAACTTCTTGGAAATGATTTCTTCATTTTGCCATCATCCATCCATGAAATGCTGGTCTTGCCAGATGACGGGCAAGTGGATGCAGAAATGTTAAGAGATATGGTAAAAGAAGTCAATGCGACTCAGGTAGCACCAGCAGAACGCCTTACCAATGATGTATATCACTTTGACACAA
>OHJQ01000615.1_pt1 | contig 24644 bp, 22 predicted proteins | sample 1568601 | NCBI WGS metagenome assembly OHJQ01 (sample SAMEA3879599, study PRJEB24766) | human gut metagenome | biome: human-associated habitat; feature: feces | place: USA | collected 1985/1987 | reverse complement strand
GCGGCTGTCTCTGCTGTCTTCTCTTTCCGGCGCCCCGGCCCTGCGGCTCAGGCTGGCGCTCCTCCCTTCAGATGAGTCCCGTTGAGCACCGCCTCTGCCAGCTTCTCCCCCTCATACCGCAGCTTCAGCGAGAAAAACGGCTCCTCCTCCCGGTCCAGCAGGGCCAGGAAAATGGCGTCCCCCTCCCAGTGGGGCAGCTCCAGCAGGCGGCCCTTTGGGATCCACTCCAGGACCCCCTCGTCACACTCCTTCAGCTCGCCGGTGAAGCCATCGGCGGTGAACAGGTGCATATACTCCGTGGGCCACCGGTCGGAGACAAAGGTGACGATCCCCCGGTATCGATAGCCGGTGAGCGTGAGCCCGGTCTCCTCCCGGGCCTCCCGGAGCAAACAGTCCTCCGGGCTCTCCCCGTCCTCGAACTTGCCCCCGATCCCGATCCACTTATCCTGGTTCAGATCGTGCTTCTTTTTGATCCGGTGGAGCATCAGATACTCCTCTCCCCGGCGGATATAGCACAGTGTGGTATTGATCATGGTCAGGCCTCCTCCACACGGAAGCCCAGCTTGGCCGCTACCCGGCTGTACATGGGGGTGGGCACCCCGTACTTTTTGCCCAGGCGTACCACCTCAAAGATCAGGCCGTCCACCTCAGAGGGCTTTCCCGCGTCCAGGTCCCGCTTCAACGAGGTGGAGGCGTCCGGGTCCAGGGCGTCCTGAATGGCCAGGCTCCGGGCCACCGGATCCTCCGGGAAGGGGTGGCCCATGGCCTCAGCCAGAGCCCCGATCTCTCCCACCAGGGCCTTGAAATCCTCCCGGATCTGCCCGGGGACCTGCATCCCGGCCACCTTGACGTCGTAGTAGATGCCGCAGGCCGCCATGGGGGACACCACGGAGAACTTCATCAGGGCGTCCCGCTGGATGTCCCGGGACAGGATGGCCTCCACGCCGCACTCATTCAGGTCCCGGGCCACACGCTCCAGCTCCGGGCGGTACTCCTCCGGCGTCCGCGGCCCAAACACCACCCGGAAAATATCCCCGCTCATGTGGATGGTCCCCGGGGCCTTGATCTCCGCAGCGATGTAGATGCACCCGTCCGTCACCAGAGCGGGATCCAGCTCCGGCTGGAGCCGTCCCCCTGTCCCGTAGAGGTTCAGGATGGGGATGACGATGGTGTGGGCGTCGCACAGCCGCTTTAAAGCCGGGACCGTCTCCGCCAGGGAGTAGCCCTTGACGCACAGCAGGATCACATCAGGACGGCAGGAGCAGTGCTCCGCGTCCTCCGCCTCCACCGGAACGGCAAAGGTCCCATGCCGGCTCTCCAACACCAGACCGTTTTTCCGGATGGCCTCCAGATGGGCCCCCCGGGCGATCAGGGAGACGTCCTTTCCCCCCTGGGCCAGAAAGGCCGCCAGACTGCCGCCGGTCCCCCCCGCGCCGAATACCAAATACTTCATCTCCGCATCCCTCCTGGAGCATTTTTCCCGTCCAGTATAGCATGGAGCCCCCTCCCTCGCAAGTGCTTTCCCGGTACGCGGGACAGGACGTACCGGGAGCATGGACTGCGCGGTGCAGTTCTCAGAGCTGAAGGAATACAGACCATTTCGGCGGTTGCCGTGTGATACCGCCATGTATCCTGACCGACCGGAAAACCCACAGTGGAATCAGGCAAAATAAGTCCAAAGGAGAACGTGGCACGTGTCAAAGGCTCACTGCCTACGCTTTCATAAAGTGACTAAACGAAAAATCACCGCCAAATGCCAGGTGCCCGTAAAACAGGAAGCAACACATTTTTTATGAAGAACAGATTTTCATATATATTTATCGGGAGTATATTGTTGGTAATCTGGTGTTAAAATTCAAGCATACCAGTAATAAAGATTTGGCAGGTCAGTCGTATAATACGGCACTCATCACTCAAGCGTTAAAAGCCTTGGGCAAGGATGGCGTGGATAATAAACAAAGAGATGAGCAAAACTCTTTTGTACAATTTACGATTATTTTTAGCGCCATCCTCTCGAGTTCATTTCCTTTCAAACTATCTTTGTCTGCATGATCTCCATGTGCTCCAGCGCTGTCTGTGGCTGTTTATGTGGTCACCAAGTGAGGGCTTTGGCAAATTTACCAGCCCTCTATCACGTTGTGATTTATAGGGATTGTAAAAGATACTTCCACGATTATGCTCTTTTCCTTGGAAACATCGATCCCTGCCACATCGTTCATGCGAATCGCTCTTCATCATGGATTTGTTTTGGCTGCCAGCCATTCTACCATTGCCGTTCCAATCTATTGATGACACAGGCACACCACAACCTACATAAATCGAACGTTACGAATGAGAGGCTGGCTGACGGACTGTTTTACGGACTCGGAGTCCTTGGAGATAAACATCAGGCCAAGACTCTCTCATTCTAACAGCTTTGACGACGATGCTGAAAAAGACAGGGCTGGTTTTGGTAGCCAGTCCCTTCATGATTGTATCATCGTCCTATTCAACGATTCTGCGCTCAACTGTCTGATGGATTATCTTTCCACTTTGTTATATACAAGGTAAAGATCGGCGCCAATACCACCAAGATCAGGCCAAATACCGCAAATATAAAGCCAGAGAAGTTATCTTCCACATGATACGGCATCTGTCTCTCTACAAAAAAATACGCTACCATAGTAAATCCCAGCCCCATCCACAGCACACAGGTGATCCATTGGACGGCAGGAACAAAGCATTCAGGAAAACTTTGTATCGCCCGGGGAATCATTGGTACCAACGCTGTGAGAACCAGAAATACTGCCAAAAGCAGCACGACCCAGCGCAAAGGATCATACAGCCCCTCCTTTAAGACCACCCATATTCCCGCCATACCGGCCGAGACCCACAGAACGGAAAATGTCATGTTATTTCGCAAGATAACTCCCCCTACATTTTGGTGTGTCTGCTTTTACGGTCAGCATTTGCGGAAGGTCACAATGCGCCCTCACTGCTCACCGACAGAAAACCGTTGGTATTCTGCCACATTACTTAGTGCGCGCCAGCTCTTCCGTATGGCCTTCCAGTGCATCGATCAAAATGTCCCACTTCTTCAGCAGAAGGTCATATGTCTCTCGATTCTCCGGATTCGGCTTATACACATGGTCGATCTCCGCAAACTTCGACGCTGCGTCTGCCACGGAATCCCAAATACCATATCCGTAGCCAGCCATGATTGCAGCGCCAAGGCAGGCTGCATCCTGGGTTTGCTTCATGGTAACTACTTCTCGTCCCATGACATCCGCCTTGATTTGACACCACAAAGGACTGAGAGAACCTCCTCCAAGAGAGCGAACCTGTGTGACCTCTACACCGGTAAGCTGCTCTACATAGGAAATAATTTTTGTAATATTACATGCAAGAGCTTCTAAAAACGCCCGAATGATGTGGCCCTTTGTATGTCCTAAACTCAGACCATACAGAACTGCACGGCCATAGTTATCATGATAAGGATTTCCAGCCCCTCCAAAGAACGGAAGCAGGAAAAGTCCGTCCGCTCCAGCAGGTGTCTGACTGGCCAGTTGATCCATCAAATCATAGGCCATGCCTTTTCCCTCTTGCTCCAAAGCCACTTCCATCTGGCAGAGCGTATCCCGGAGCCAGCGCAGCATGATGCCGCCTTTTGCGCCGCCCTGAATCATATAGACATCTTTCATGTCGCTGTAATTGCAAGGGATTCTGCCATTGGGATCAAAAACAGGCTTTTCTGTGGTCGTACATACCATCAAAGCTCCGCCAGTGGACTCGCTGAAGATTCCCGGCTTCACATTTCCAACACCAATGGCTCCACTGGACTGGTCCTGACCGCCCATAACCAACAGCAGATCCTCCGGAAGGCCCAACTCTTCTGCAACCTCAGGCAGAATTTTGCCAACGGGTTCTCCACACTCCACAATCTCGGGAAGCTGATCGGCGGAGATCCCCAGATATTCCATCATTTCTGTCCACCACTGTTTCCGTGTGATATCCCAAAAATACGAGGTGCACCAGCTGGAACCATGGCTTACTTTGCAGCCGCCCAAATGCCACAGCAAGTAATCATCGCACATAAACATCATGCGGATCTTAGAAAAAAGCTCTGGCTTATGCTTGCGGAACCAGGCAATCTTCGCCGCCGGATAGCAGGGGTCAATCGGAGCCTGTCCAGTAGCTTGCATGATCTCCTGGGCCGTAAAATGTTGGTTGATCTCTTCTGACTCCTCCACCGCACGGCTATCAAGCCAAACATAGAAATTGTCCAGCGGCTCCATGTTTTCATCCAAGAACACAATCGTTTCTGCGGAGGAATCCATGGCGAACGCCTTAATGTCTTCTTTGGGGACCTTTGCTCCCTCCAAAACCCGTTTGATGCAGAATTTCAACGTGTCCCAGTAGACGTGCGGTACCTGTTCAACACGCTGTGCATCGGGTTTAATCAAATCATACTCCTGGGTGCAATGGATCACTTTATGTCCTTGGTCATCAAACAATGCAGCCTTAATAGCGGTAGTCCCAATGTCCGCACCTAGAAAATACTGTCGCTTCATATAAGTTTTCCTTTCTATTCTGCTATACTCGCAGAGCGTTGGAAGTAAGCGCCCCAATCTCTGCGATAAAACATGGCCCACAGCAGCAAACAACGCAGCACATTATCGCACACCATGCACCACCACACAGATTCCAACCCTAAATTCAGAACATTGACACAGATATAGGTCGGAATCAGTCTAGCTAACCACAGGGCAACAACAGAAACCGCAAATGGGGTATTCACGTTGCCCACACCATCAAAAACTCCCTCTACAATGACTGCAATCACAAACAAAGGCTCCGACAGTGCCACAATCCTTAGTACCCGTGCACCCTCTGCAATGACTTGCTCATCCGGTGTAAAAAGTGACATCATTTGTGCAGGGAAGAAAAACAACAACAGGCTGAGCACAGTCATAATCGCAAGACTGATTCCTGTCATTAGGCGCACCATCAACTTCAGCCGCTCTGTATCTTGACGCCCAGCCTCTGTCCCAGCCAGCGTTGCAGCCGCTGCCTGCATTCCATACCCAGGGATATAGAATGCCTTCTCTGCGGTCAAAGCAATCGAATGAGCCGCAATGGCCAATGTACCTAATTTCCCAATCATGCCGGTAAAGAAAATGTGCCCTAAATAAATCACAATACAGCGCAGCGCAACTGGCAATCCAACACGGATGCACTCTTTGAGCACGGAACGAGAAATACCAGCTTCCCGTCGGCCGATTTGATAGTACTGATTCTTCCGCAGAAGAAGAAACATGAATACACCGTTAAATATAAAGGATATTCCAGTCGCCACCGCAGCGCCAATCACTCCCATGCCAGCTCCCCATAATGGGACAACGATCTGCTCAGTCAATTGGAATGTTCTGGATGGATATATCAGGAGGAAATTCAAAACCAAATTGACCAGTATGCTCATCGTAGTAATTACCATTGGGCCCTTGGTATTCCCCGTTGCCCGCAGTGCCGCACCCAAAATCGTTGCTGCGGCCCGGAACACCATGGGCAGACTGGTGATGCAGAAGTAGAGAAACGCATCCTTTCGAATCTCTTCCTCAGCTCCCAACCACCCCGGCAAAAATGGACTTACTGCCACCGCAATCGCACCGATTACAAAACCAGTGATCACTGACAGCAAAACTGACTGGGTACAGGCTATCCCAGCGCGTTTTGGATTTTGTGCTCCAATCGCTTTTGAAGTACAGGCCATTACACCAATTCCGATTGCCGACAGAGGCGTAATCGACAGCCAAGATGCAGTTGTGGTCAAGCCTACGGCCGCAGATGCCTGTACTCCAATTTGTCCTACCATCGCTGTGTCTATGTATTGTGCTCCTGTTTGGCAGGCCTGTTCCAGAACCGTTGGCCATGCCAAGGTAACGATGCTCCGAAGCATATCCCGTTTTTGATCTTGCACGCGATCTATCACACCTCCTGAACAGAGCGCAAAAAATTGGAGCCTGGCGGTCAGCCAGGCTCCAATCCTGTCCTGGAGACTGCCGCTGCAAAAGAGCCGGCTGCAGCACACCGGACATTTTAAGGGAAAAATAAAACTATGTTCTCTCAGATATTTGGAAATTAGAGCTCGATTTTTTTGATGCCCAAGAAATCACACATCATGGCCAAGGTATCGGTGCAGTCACCTTCCCGGATAACCAGGTGGTGATCAATGCCTTCATTCATGAAGATATCCATCACTTCACCGGCATTCTTCTTGAAGCGCAGCTTGACCAGCAGTCTGCGTCCGGCGTCATCCCATTCCTCCTGAGAAACAGGAACCGTCTCTGCCTTGGCGATCAGCATCTGGTAGTTGCCCTTCTGGCCAGTCAAGTTGGCCACGGTCACAACGGGCATCGCCTTAACAGGAGTGCCAACATAAGTACCGATCTCACCGGAAGGAGATACCTGCACCTGAGAAATATCCTCGGTGACAGCAGTGGCAGAGCTTCCGCCATGAGAAACTGCAATCACATCCGTCACGGGGTCGAAGCTGCCCGCCTCACCCAGGATGGAAGGCGCATCGCCATGGCACTGATTCATGGCCTGACGCAGCATCACATGGGCAATATCACCCTCAGTTTCAATCACTTTGCCTTCATCTGCCATCCAAGAAGCAGTCAGGTTGGTGAGACCATCAAACTTCGGATAGCACTCAGCAGCGACACCCTCCAGCTGATTCAGCTTCATGATTTCATGCAGTGCCATGTACACCTTCGCAGCATACAACATATTCTCTGCCGGAGCCACTGCCTTTCCAGTGCGGGCAGCCAGCATATCCAATGTCTTCTGCGCATCTGCGTCACTGATCTTTGCAACACGGTCTGTAACCTCATCCATCTCCAGATGGAGGATGGTGGTTCCGAACTTGTGAGAAAACTCCCACTCTTCCATGCTCATGTCCTGAGGACCGGCCACACGCCAAGTCTGACGGGGGCCCAGCAGGGCAAGATTCATACGGCGCAGAGAATTGATCAGGTACCCGGCCTCAGCCAGCGTCTTCAGCTTGTGCAGAAGCTTTTCGTCATCGGGATGTCCGTACACAGGGACATAGGGGATATTCTGCATCTTCAGGGTAGCCCCCATGTGCTGTACGCAGCCCAGAGCAAAGGTTTCGGTGTAAGGAACCGCCCACAGTGCGGTAGGCACCTTCACCTTATTGACCAGGATGTAGGACAGAGAATCCATGATCCAAGTAATGTGAACCACAGCCAGAGCATCGATGCCTGCACCATTGAGTTCCTCAGCAGCCTGAAGTGCTTCAGCCGGAGTCCAAACAGTGGTCTCTGCTACGTAAGCATCAATTCCGGCCTTTGCCAGGGCCTCTTTCGCCGCTTGCAGAAAACTCTCGGCGCGCTGACCGCCGCTTTCGTCATGACTGGCTACACTGACCAGTCCCAATTTTGGTTTACGATTCAACTCAATCATCCTTTCTGCTCAGAGTGCATTTACTCTGGATTCGCTAAAGTCACCACAGTACGGCACAGCACACGGAATCCGGCATACAAATCTTCGGTTGAAGTATACTCCAGTGGATTATGACTGATCCCCTTGCAGCTCGGGACAAAAATCATGGCGGTCGGAACCTTCTTTCCGAAAACCATCGCATCATGTCCTGCTCCGCTGTTCATGTGGATGAAGGGATAGCCCTCGACCTCCGCTGCTTCGTGGACACGCTGCACCAATCTCGGATCCATCGCGACCGGACGCGTCCACTGGGTTCTGACAGCTTCCGCCTGCATACCATTGCTTTGGATTTTCTGCACCAGTTCCATCAGCAATGCCTCATGTTCACGCAGCATCTCCTCGTCCTTCTCGCGCATATCCAGCAAGAGATGGGCTCGGCCAGCAATAACATTCGGCATCCCGGGATCTGTATCCACTCTGCCAAAAGTAACGGTAGCCGAAGGAGACCGTGCAGAAATTTCATCTGTCAAGGAACTGATCAGCCTGGCAGCGGCCACCACAGGATCCTTGCGCAGGGACATCACGGTTGTCCCTGCATGATTCTGTTCCCCGTGGATCGTAATATCATAGGTAGCGATCCCCACAATATTCTCCACTACACCAATGGTATTTCCGCTCTGCTCCAACAGAGGCCCCTGCTCAATATGGAGCTCCAGATAAGCCCGGATATCATCCCGCTTGGCCTGCTCCATCCGCTCGGGCGCATAGCCTGCCGCATGGGCCGCATCCAAGAAGGTAATTCCGTCAACATCCTTCTCCATCAATTCCTGTTCGCCCAGTGTTCCGCAAATTGCGCAGCTGCCCTGGCAGGAAGCAGCAAACCGGCTTCCCTCTTCCTCGACCAAGCCCACAACTTCCAGTGTATACTGGGGACGAACCCCCTGCTCCTTCAAAAATTTCAACACCGCAAGACCAGTTATAACGCCGGCCGCTCCATCATACTTTCCTCCGTTTTTAACGGTATCAATATGTGAGCCGATCAAAATGGTCTCCGTACTTACACCAGAAAGGCGGCCATAGACATTCCCGATCACATCCTCACGCCACTCCAAGCCAGCATCCGTAATCCAGGTGCGGAGCAATTCATGGCCCGTCCGATCATGATCAGAATAACTCGGACGCCAGATCTGGCCGTCAGTTTTCGTCTGATTTGCCAGTTCTTCCAGCTTATCCTGAATCCACTGTCCGTAAGATATGTTTTCCATAGAACCTGTCTGCCGCCTTTCCTTCCGGTATGGAATACTTTTTTTATTGAAGCCTCTGCTCCTCATAGAGCATTTTCAGGGCCATGATGGATGCCCCAATCCCATCACTGACGTAGATTCCATATCTCTGGCTCAGTTCATCCCCAAGGCCGGCAAAAGCCGCACAGCCCAGCAGAATCGAACTCACGCCGTCGCGCTGGATCAGATTTTCGATTTTCTGAGCCAACTCATCTGTCACATGATCTGGAACACCCAAAACCCCTGTTCCAGTATAATCTACGCTGGCCAGCCGAGTCTCGGCCCCATAGCGCTTCATGTGCTGAAACATATAAGGAATATCACCGGCGCCGCAGGAACCTAAGATGGAAAATCTCTGGCTCCGGAATCCAGATGCATACACAGCCGCCTCACACATTCCTACCACAGGGACATCACACAACTCTTTTGCAGCGTCAAGTCCCGGGTCTGAGAAACAGCACAATGCCGCACCATCATAGGTCCCACGCCTGTTCTCCAGTTCTTCCAAAACCGCCTGTGCAGCCTTCAGCTCATCCATCGATGTTTCGATGGCAGGTGGCGACTTGACACAGGTAGCGGCAGTAATCTCCAGACCAGGAATCTTCTGATACTTTTCTGCCGCTTTCTGGATGCGGTCGGTAACAAACTGTGTCGAATTTGGGTTGAGAAGAAGAATTCTCATTGTTCAGTTACCTCATCAGCGCAAAGCTGCTACAAACTGACCGTAGCCGCCTTCCATCTGGATCTCACCATCTCGATAAACGGTCTTTCCACGCACAATGGTCTCATCTACGCGACCTGTGACCGTACGGCCCTCCAGAGGAGTCCACTTTTCCAGATAGAACAGCTTGTCGTTCTCTACTGTCCACTTCGCCGCAGGATCGAAGATAACGAGATCCGCATCAGAACCGATCTCAATGATTCCCTTCTTGGGATACAGATCATACAGCTTAGCCGCAGCAGTGCTGGACATGTGGACAAACTGCTCCAGCGACATTCCGCGCTTGTTCACTGCTTCATCAAAGAACACAGGATAGCAAAGCTGCATCGCTGTGATTCCCGCAGGAGTCTTAAAGATGTTGTCCTTTCCTTCCGCTTTCTCGGTGTGCAGGTAAGCAGAGTGATCCGTACCGATACAATCAATTTTACCGGCCAGGACTCTCTTCCACAGCTCATCCTGAACCTCTTGCTTCCGGATGGGAGGATTACAAATACAATAAACACCCCACTTCTCAACATCGTGCTCGTTCAACGTCAAATAATGGGGACAAGTCTCAACAGTAAGCCGGGCACCCAGAGAACGATAGTACTCTACCACATCAACTGCCTCAGGGCAGCTGCAATGCACGATATGTACCCGTGCCCCTGTCTTATAGGCCAGCAGTGCGACACGCTGCACAGCCTCAAGTTCCGAAATCAAGGGATGTGCGGCCTCATAATCACTCGGCTTAACTCTGCCCTGCTCCTGCAATTCCTGAGTCAGCGCATTGATCATATCCGCATTTTCACAGTGGATGCTCAGAGTGACATCCCGTTTTCCCAGATGCTCCATCGCTTTGAGCATACTGGCATCATCCAGCCTGGGAATTTCAATGGAAAAAGGAGTAAATGCCTTAAAGGCAGCCGCACCATACTCCAGCATACGGTCCATCTCGGACAGGTTGCCGGGGATACAGGCGCCAAACATAGCAAAATCTACAACAGCCTTCGGAGTGCAAATCGCCTGCTTATCCGCAAACGCCTTTGCCGTAGCAACTACTGGAGTAGTCAGAGGCATTTCGATACAAGTCGTGACACCTCCCGCGGCCGCAGAACGCGTACCGGTGAGGAAAGTCTCACTGACGTCACCTCCGGGAGGATCGTTGAGGTGCGTATGGGGATCGACAAAGCCCGGCAGCACCAGTCGCCCTTCCGCATTGATCGTACGGGCCGCAGGAATATCCTCTTCTGCGGTGATCGCATCGACCCGACCATTTTTCACATAAATATTTGCTTTCAGCTTGTGGTCATCATTTACGATGGTTCCCTTTTTGATACACAGATCATACATGGTGATCGTTCCTTTCTTCTGGTACGGATTTACCTGTTCATACACAAAACACGCTAATGTTATGGTATATTAGGAAAATTTAAACCGTATGTGCGGTATTTCCCCAACTTTCTTCAAACCATTTCTCCGCATCAAACCGCTCAGTCTGCTCCGGCAGTTTTCCCGGTTCTCCTACGGCCAACATCCCTACCAATTCTACTCCATCCGGGATATGAAAGTAAGACTTCACTTGGTTATAGTTCGATTCACCGGGGCATACTCCAAGCCATACGCCGCCCAGTTCAAGGGCGTGTGCAGCCAGCAACATATTCTCCATTGCCGCAGCACAGCCATCCACCTGAAACTCATGGGAAATATTCGTATATCCCTTTGGATCTGTACAGACCACGATCAGGGCGCCCGCTTTGTCCAGCAGCCCCCACCAAGGGCTGTACGGGATGATCCCGCGCATGGCCGCCCGATCTGTAATCGTCAGAAACCGCCAGGTAGACGAACCATGCGCGGATGGCGCCTGCATACCAGCAGACACGATCTGCCGCAGCTGCTGCCGCGAAATAGGACTGCCAGTGTAAGATCGGACGCTTCTGCGGCTCATAATCGCTTGCAACGCATCCATCGCCATCATGTGATCCCCCTTTAATTTATTTGTTCAGATAGTCATGAACCACCGTGATCTGCTCCGCGAAGGTCTCGCCGAACTTCTTCTCGAAGAAAGCGCCGCCAATGGTGAAGGCAAACAGGTTGGGAACTTCCTTCAGGACATCCAAGCGCTCATAGCTGTTCACGCTGCCCATAATGGTGATGGGCTTCTTAACCTCAGCGCAGACTGCATGAACCAACTCCACGGGGTCGCCGCTGATGTAACGGAACCCAGAGAAAGAGGTTCCCCAAACATCCTTCTTCTCCAATTCGACGGCCGCTTTGACAATCTCGTCAACCGTACCGCGCAGGCGGGTATCCACAGGGTCCAGGCCAAAGAAGGGAGAGTAAGTCATATTCGCCTTCTTGCAGACCTCATACACACTGTCAAAGTAGATGGTGCCAATGAGATGATCAGCGCCGCACTTCGCCGCAATCTCAGCGGTCTCCAAACACTCCTGCTCATCAATCGAGATTGTCTCCAGGAACGTCTCCTTGCCGTTTGCCTTCATTGTCTCCAGCAGATCGCAGAGGGCTTCCTCGGAGATCCCTTCCCGCTTGCAGCCCCAGTACTTGGCAGGAGCATCCTTCGCAGCCAGGAAGATCTCCTTGGCGTCGGCCACGGTCTTATCGTTCCAGGTCAGCATCACAATCAGTTCAGGTTTTGCCATAATCATTACCTCTCAATTAAGTACATCTACACACACAGCCAAATTACTTATGCGCAGCAGCAAACTCCTTGATCGCAGCCAGCAGGCGCTCGACCTCCTGGATGGTGTTGTAGGGAGCCAGGCCGATACGGACCAGACCACCCTGCTCACCCAGCTTCAGGACATTGTGGACGATCTCCAGGGCGTAGAAGTCGCCGTTCCAAACAAACAGGCCCTTCTCAGCCAGGAACTTACCAACCTCAGCAGAGTTGACACCATCAATCGTGAAGGAAACAGTGGTGGTACGAGGAGTGCCCTCAGGAGACATATACAGCTTCAGGTTCTCGATCTCGCCCAGTTCCTTTCTGATGCGGCCAACCATGGTATCCTCGTAAGCATCAATCGCCAGCATACCAGCCACGATGTCGCGGCGGCGGCCAGTCAGATCGCCCAGCTCCTCCTCGAAGCACTCGCCATACTTCTGACCCAGGTCAGCAATAAACTCAACAGCAGCCGCTGCACCACAGATATTGGCAACAGACAGAGTACCAGTCTCCATCTTGGTGGGCATATCAGCGTTGTCCTCAGCATACACACGGACGGACTTGATGCTCTCGCCCAGATCCTTGCGGACATACATCACACCAACGTGAGGGCCGAAGAACTTATACGCAGAGCAAACCAGAATATCAGTGCCGATTGCCTTAACGTCGATGGGCTTGTGGGCAGCATAGTGAACGGCATCCACCACAGTGATCGCACCATACTCGTGGGCCAGATCCACATAGGCCTTCACATCGGTGATGGTGCCGCAAGCGTTGGCAGCCCAGTTCACACAGACGATCTTGGTCTTGTCAGACAGCTTAGCCTTAAAGTCATCGAATACCAGAGTGCAGGTTTCGGGATCCACTGCAACGCTCTTCACGACGATACCAAAATCAGCCAGGGTGCGCCAAGGAGAGCGGTTGCCCTCGTGATCGATGTCGGTGATGATGACCTCATCGCCGGGCTTCAAGGAGCGCAGCAGGCCGTAAGACAGGCGGAAGTTGTTGGAAGTGGTGTTGGGACCAAACACGACCTCTTCGGGTGCACAGTTCAGGAAGTCACCCAGGACCTCGCGGCCACGGCGGAAGAGGCGGTCATTGTCCTTGGAGGTGATGAACTCACCGCCAGCGTTGGCGTTGTGGTAGTACAGGTAATCGACAACGGCGTCTACCACACGGCGGGGCACCTGGCTGCCACCGGGGCCATCAAAGAACGCAGCCGGATTTCCGTTTACAGAGCGGCTGAGGGCAGGGAATTGGGCTCTCACATAATCAACATCAAACTGAAAATTCTTCATGATTCAAAGTCCTTTCTGAATATTTTGCCGATGAACTCTTCAAATTCAACGATCACTATTGTCTATTTACAATATAGCACGCTTCCGGTTGTAAATGTTTTAAACGTGATACCGTTTCTTTGTATGGACATACAAAAGGCGGTGTCCTTCACACCGGAAAACTCCGCATTCTAGACATATACGTCTCAATGTATCCTATAATAATCATCTTGCCGCCAAGTCTGCCCGTATGCAGCCTTGGCCGGAAACAGCTGCCGGGCTGTTTTCAACAGTCGCTGAACCAAAGAAAGCGACTCCAAAAATATGTATCCTTTATAATAATGAATGGTCCTTTATTCCCAGGCCATATCATATTTTCTAAATATGCAGTCTCTATGCACTTCCGGTCAGCCGCATTGTATTGGAGTATGATGACTGCCATAGCACCATTTCTGCAGGCCATCTCTGCTAATATATATAGTACAGTTCTGCCGTAGGCATATTTCGCCCATTTTTCCTATCTATTTTTATCCGGATGGGCATTCTACACAATATTTACAGATATATTCTTGTTGAGTTCGAACTATCATTGTAGAAGTAAACAATAAGTCCCCTCCCTTTTTAGAAACTGAACAGTAGTTTTGAACAAAGGTATGCGCTATAATGAAAATACAAACTCTTCAAATTTATTACATCACCTATTGTCTTTCCATGCAGCCAAACTTCCAGCTGAACCTTACATCCCTATCATTACTAGTATTACCCGCAGAAAGGAGCACATTAATCATGTCATCGAATCCACAAGGTAATTCTAGCACAACTCAGGAGAACGAACACTTATTCACAGACGACGGCCTGACTCGTAAGCTTGGTCTTTCCACTGCAATCGCCATCTGCATCGGAACGACTGTTGGTTCTGGTATCTTCAGTTCCATTGGAGAAATCGCCAATGCTTCCGGCAGCGCCTTGTTTATCGCTCTGTCCTTCTTCTTGGGTGGCCTGTACCAAATCCCTGCTTCTCTGTTTTATGCTGAACTTTATTCTGCATACCCCGTCAATGGCGGTATCTACAAGAACTTCGAAATGGCAGGCTGGCGTCCAATCGCCTTTATCTCCGGAGCAACTCAGTTCGTCGGTTCCGATCCTCCCGGCCTTTCCGTTATGGCGCTCTCCATTGCCAGTTATATCGGCTATTTCACCCATCACAGCGAGTTGACCGGCAAGTTTATTGCCGTTGCGTTTATTTTGGTGTTCATGTTTATCCATATCCGCTCTGTTGAAGGCGGCGGAAAAATTCTGGACATCATTACCACCTTTAAAATCATTCCCTTTGTGGTCTTGGCGGGCGTCGCTATTTTCTACGCACGTGGCGAGCTCCTCACCGCTCCCCCGGCTCCGGGCGCCCCGGCCGGATTTACCGCTCTTCTGGCTGGCATCTCCGCTACCACTTGGTCTTATGACGGAACCTCCCAGGTCGTTTTGGTTGCCGGAGAGATCAAGAATCCGAAGAAGAATATGCCCAGAGCTCTGATTTTGTCCGTTCTGTTGATCACTGCATTCTACACGATTTTCTCCACCGCGATGGCGGGTCTGCTTCCCATCAATCAGTTAGCGGCTTCTTCCGCCCCCGTCGCCGATGCAGTCTCTACGATCCCCGGCATTGGTAAGGCTGCCGGCTCTCTCGCTGCTGCCCTCGCCGTGGTCGTAGTCACTGGAACACTGTGTGCATCCGTGTTCTCCCAGCCCCGCGTCCAATACCAGATGGCTCGTGACGGTTTGTTTTTCCCCAAGTTCGGTGAGGTCCATCCCAAGTATCAGACTCCCGCTTTCTCCATTGCTGTGCAGTGCGCCCTGGCCATTTTCTTCATCTTCGCTTCCAGTATCAGTGAGATTCTGGGGTACTTCACCCTGGTTGTTTCTCTCCGCTCTATCTTTGGTTATCTGGTAATCTTCGAGTTCCGGAAGCGTCCCGACTATAACCCCACCTTTAAGCTGCCGTTCTGGAGATTCACCTCTATCCTCCTGGCGCTCATCGCGTTTGTGATGTTCCTGAGCACACTGAGCTGGGCTCCTCCCATCAGCTGGCTCTATCTGGTCATCGCCATCGTTCTCGGTCTGATTGGCTACAACTACTTTGAAAAGCGGTATGGCCAGCGCGCCAAGAACGATCAGAAAAATCAGCGCATGGAGTAATCTCTCCTTCGCCTGAGTCACATTTTCTTACTTATGTCCGGCTACCTAACTCTCACTTAGGTAGCCGGACATAGTAGAATCAAATCCTGGAAATATTTTCATTTTTCGCTTTTTGCCCTTATAACGCACTTCAAAAGCACTTCAACAAAATGTATTTTGGAAAGGATTTGTCATTATGGAGAACTTACTGAATGAAATTCTGAATGAGCTTGACACCGAAACCGCAGTCCAGCATATTAAATGGCTTACCGAGCACACCCCGAACCGCACTTCCGGAAAGGGGCAGGATCGCGCAGCCGCTGAGTACATCTGCAATAAAATGAGCGAGTACGGCCTCGACAGCCAAATCCTGGAGTTTGAGGCATACAACAGTCACGGCGGCTCTTCACAGCTTAAAGTTCTCTCTCCTGAAACGACCTTGATTGAAAGTCTCCCCTGCTGTCATATTGCCTCTACCCCTCCCCAAGGCATTACCTTAGACCTGGTTTACATGGGATCCGGAGGCGAGGACCAGTATGTAGGCAAGGATGTTCGCGGAAAAGCGATCTTGGTCGAGGTTTCATACTCTCCAGCCACTCCTGAAAAAGCAATGATCGCCGCCAAGCACGGTGTCGCTGCTATGATTTGCATGAACTGGGGTACCGATCAGCCCTATATCTGCAATCGGGCCCTGAAGGCTGTTTGGGGCAATCCGACTCCGGAAACTTTCGATCAAATCCCTCAACTCGCTGGTATCAGCGTGTCCAGAAAATCCGGAGAATACCTGCGGGATCTCTGCCAAAAGAATGAGCGGGTCCAGATCCATCTGACCGTCGATGCCACCCGGCATTGGGAGTATCTCCCCCAGCCCCTGGCCATCCTGCGCGGCTGTGAAGAACCCGAGAAATTCTTGCTGGTCAGTGCCCACTTGGATGCTTGGGAGCCTGGTGTAACCTGTAACGCCACCGGCTTGGCCACCATCTTGGAGTTGGGCCGTGTGTTTGGAAAGTTCAAGGATAAAATCAAGCGCAGCATTTATTTTATCGATTGGAATGGACACGAAATCGCCGAAGCTGCCGGCTCCACCTGGTTCCAGGACTATTTCTTTGAGGATATTAACCGCAATTGTATCGGTTATATCAACATTGACTCTACCGGCATGATCGATTGTACTACATACGAAAACGAAGCTTCCCGCGAGCTGTCTGACTATGCCATCAACATGGTGTCACAGGTTCTGGGCGAAGATTCTCTGATGTATTATCTGGAGAAAACCGGCGATCAGTCCTTCTTCGGCGTCGGCGTGCCCTCGATCGCAGGCCGTTGCGGACTGAGCCATGAGATGATCGTTGCTCAAAACGGAGCCTGCCTGGGATGGTGGAACCATACCAGCCAGGATGGACTGGATAAAATGGATCCCGCTGTGTTAGAGCGAGATGACAAAGTTGCTGTGGGTATGCTGCTGGGGCTTGTCAATGCGCCCATCCTCCCCTATGATTTCTCCAAGTCCTGCCAGGACCTCCAGGAAAAACTGCTGTCTATCCGTCAGGATTCCGGCAATATCATTGATCTGAACGGGATTTGCTCTGATGTGGAAAAGCTTTCTTCCCAGGTGGAGAAGCTGAATCATTACCACACTCTGCCGCATCAGGATCTCACTGCTGAGCAGGCCCAAAAAATCAACGAGGCGCTGCTCTACTTGAGCCGCTGTCTGACCAACGTCATGTTTACCTATTCGGATAAATTCAATCAGGACAGCTACGGCTTGAGCATCCTTTCCAAGCCCATCCCGCTTCTGTATGAAACGATTGCCCTGAAGGAAATGGATCCGGCTACTTTAGACTATAAGCTGCTGTATACCAAGCTGCTGCGGAACCGAAACCGTGTCGCAGATGCAATTCAAGCTGCAAATCAGCATCTTGAGCTTCTGCTGGGCTATCTCAGCCTGGGAGGTGCCAAATGAAGCTGAAGGTCATCATTCCAAATAGCGGCATGGACCGCAAGACGCTTGATGACCGTGAAGTCATGCTGTCTGCCTATGCGATGCAGTCTACCGAAATTTCGGTAGACTGCATCGACCACGGCCCTGAGAGCATCGAAAATGCATACGATGAAGTCATGGCCTGTGCTCACATTCTCCCCAAGGTTGTTCAGGCAGAACGAGATGGCTTTGACGCGGTTATCATTTACTGCGGGGACGATCCCGCAGTCGGTGCAGCGCGTGAGCTGGTTGACATTCCTGTGATCGGCCCCGGAAAAGTAGCTAAAATGATCGCTTTGGATCTGAGCTATCGTTTCTCGATCCTGACCGTTTTAAAAAGCTGCATCCCGGGCGATATGGAGGAAACCTATCGAAAGGGCTTCGATATGAACCGGCTGGCTTCCGTGCGCAGCATTGATATTTGTGTCTCCGATGTGCGGGATGATATGGAAGAGACTTTCTCCGCCCTGTATAAGGCCGGAAAAGCCTGTATTGAAGAGGACGGAGCCCAAAGCCTTGTCCTCTCCTGCCTGGGTATGGCAGGGATGGGCGAGCGCCTGACTAAGGCGCTCGGCGTCCCTGTGGTGGATCCAGCCTTTGCTGCCATCAAGTATGCAGAGCTGCTTGTCACCCTCGGCCTGTCCCAAAGCCGTATTTCCCACCCGGCGCCGATGGAAAAGCTTTATCTGTGACCATGCGAGGTATGATATGTCTTCATATTCTTTCCCACTTGATGAAGCTCTGACTTATTTGAAGGACTTGATCTCCATCCCTTCTGTATCTGGCGAGGAACAAGCCATCGGAATCTATCTAGAGGATAAATTGCGCGGGTTTGGCGCCGATCAAGTATCTAGAATCGGCAGTGAAGATCGCTTTTCCGTCTGTGCACATATCACCGGCTCCACTCCTGGCCCTCACATTTTGATGACGGGACACATTGATACTGTTCCTCCTGGTGACGGGTGGACCTGTGATCCCTTCACCCCTCTGCTGCGTGACGGCCGGATCTATGGACGTGGTTCCAACGATATGAAGGGCGGCATCTCCATCATACTGACCGTATTTCATTGGGCATGCCAACACCGGGAACAGCTTTCTGGAAAGCTTTCGGTGGTTTTGGTTCCAGACGAAGAGAAATTCTCTACTGGCGTGCAGCAGGTCCTCCAAAGCGGCTTCTCTGCTGATTTCGCTCTCTCAGCGGAACCCTCCTATGGAAAACTGATTATCGGGGCAGTCGGCAAGGTACTGATTCAAGGAGATTTTATTGGAAAGCGCGCCCATGGTTCCGAGCCTCAAAACGGCATCAATGCCATCAGCGAAGCAGCAGTCCTTACTGCACACCTAAATCAGCTCCCTCCGCCTGCCTGTTCTGCCGCAGAGCCACAGCCCTATGTTCCCCTTCGTATTCAAGGAGGAGAAACTACATATTCCACAGATATTCCAGATCATTGCACCATACTCATCAATAAGCACACTGTTCCCGGTGAGAGTTGGGACTATATTTACAGTGACCTAAACCAGTTGGTCCAAGATTTGCCCCTGAAGTGCTCTGTCTCTTTTCAAAAAAAATCCCCCTTCTACCCTCCATACGCTCTGTCTGAGGATCATCCTGAGTTGCTGCGGCTCAAATCCCTGTATGAACAGGTCTTGCAGCATCCAGTCCAAATGATCTGGGATGATGGGGTCTCTGATAATAATTGCTGGGTCGGGACAGGCGGGATCCCCACGGTATGCCTTGGGCCGAGCGGAGAGGGTATGCACGGGCCAAATGAATGGGTCAGTGTCGATGAGATCCAACAATGTGGTCAAACTTATTTGGAGTATATCCTGCATTCAAAATCATAAACACCATAAAACATAACTGCATCTTGTATTTACAATAAGAAGCACACTCTAAGTTCTAGGGGGAACAAGTATGAAAAGCGTTGATATGATCTTGAGCGCACCCCATATTTATACTATGGAGGGCGATGGCGTAGGCTACTTGGGTCACGCCGCAATCGTGGTAGACCGCGGTGCCATTGTGGCTTTAGATGACCAAGATGTGATCTTTTCTGAGTACAAAAGCGAGCGCTGCATCAAAATGGAACACCATGCAATTCTGCCCGGCTTTATTGATGCTCATATGCATACAGATATTGGGATCTGTCGTGGGCTCGCCCAAGATACCAAGCATTGGATGATGTATGGCATGGGTCCTTTTGATGATGCGCTGAGCAGAAAAGAAGAAATCATTGGCAGCAAGGTCTGCTATGTTGAAGCGCTCCGCGCTGGAACGACCACCTTCGGAGACTCCAATGTGATTCCCGAGGAGACCGCTCAGTTTGTGCAAAAAATTGGTGTCCGCGCCTGCCTGACAAAAGAAATCCGAGATGCAAAATATAAGATCTATGCCCCCGGAGAGCTTTATGAGTTCGACGAAGAGATGGGTGCACGATCTTTGGGCGAAAATCTGGATTTCTTCAATCGCTGGGACGGCAAAGCGGATGGGCGCATCCATGTGTTCTTTGGCCCTCAGGGAGCAGACTTCTGCAGTCCTGGTATGTTGAACCGGGTGCAGCAGTTGGCCACCGAAAAAAACACAAAGATCCATATGCACGTTCAGCAGGGAAGCCGTGAGACCGAGCAAATCATGTGCCGCTATGGGATCCGCCCCATCGCGTGGCTGGAAAAGATTGGATATCTGAACAAAAATCTACTGGCAGTCCACCTGTCTGATGCAAACGATGACGAGGTTCGCCAGGTGGCTCGCAGTGGAGCTGCTATGATTGCTTGTCCGGGTTCCATTGGCATCATTGACGGCATTGTCCCTCCTTCTTTTGTCTATCAGCAGGCGGGCGGAGTTGTCGCTTTGGGATCTGACCAGGCCCCCGGCAATAACTGCCACAATATGTTTAATGAGATGAAGTTGGCCGCTCTCTTCAACAAGATCAAATACCAAGATCCTGAATGCGTGCCCGCCTGGCGCGCCTTGCGGATGGCAACCATCGATGGTGCGAAGGCACTTGGTCTTGAAGATAAGGTTGGGTCTCTTCGCCCTGGAAAGCGGGCTGATTTCATCGCTGTGGATCTTCATGCCCCAACCATGATGCCTGTATACACCGAGCCTATGCGGAACATCGTCCCCAACCTCGTTTACAGCGCCCGCGGCAACGAAGTTTCCTTGGTTTGTGTAGAGGGTCAAATCCTGTTGGAAAATGGAAAGCTTCAGACGATGGACGAAGAAACGATCATCGCAGACGCCCAGGCTTGCGTTCCTGAGCTGGCCGCCAGAGCTTCCAAGGCGTTTTGGGAAGTCAACGGCTCCAATGCCGCTCTGATGAGGGAAGGCAAACTGTAATCGTCAACGATCAAGGCACATAATTCGAGAGAGGAGTGGAACCTATGCAGGTAGAAATCAATGGCAGATCTACGGGCCCTGGCATTCAGTGGCCCAATGGATGTCGGGCAGCGGTCATGCTGACCTTTGATTTTGAAGCGGAAACACTGCGTATCTCCAACTTGGCCCGTCAGGGAAAAGAGCCGGATGAGCGTGATCAGGGCCGTTATGGCGGAAATGAAGGGATTTGGCGCTGTCTCAAAATGTTGGATACCTATGGCGTCAAGGGCACCTTCTTCACCCCCAGTTATGTATTGGAGCAGTACCCAGAAGCAGCCCGTGCGATCCATGCCAGCGGTCACGAAATCGCCTATCATGGAATCATGCACGAACCGCAGCGGGACAATTCCCCTGAAGACGAAGAAAATAAAATGGCACAGGCCGAAGCGGTCATCCAGAAAATCACAGGCCGCCGTCCTGTGGGGCACCGCGCTCCGCACAGCACACTCCACCCTGCCGCTTACGATCTGATGCGCAAACGCGGTTACCTATATAGTTCTAACTTGCGGGATTGTGACTTTGCGTATCTCCATCAGGGTGGAGGCGATGCTGCCCCGTTGGTCGAGCTTCCTTCGGATGTTGTATTGGATGACTATACATATTATTATTATTCCTGTGCTGTGGAACCCAGCCATCGCGTCACCTACACGAACCAGGAATATATCCAGATGCTGAAAGAGGAATTTGATGGTATCGCCGCAGAAGGAGATAAAATTATGGTTCTGAAGCTGCATCCTGCCATTATAGGTCGTCCTGGGCGAATCAAACGGCTTGGCGATTTCATTGGGTATATGCAGCAGCAAAAAGCCTGGATCGCCACCTGCGAAGAAGTAGCACGCTATGTGTTGGACTATGAAAAAGGCGGTGATTCAAAATGATCGAGTGGCCCAACGGAAAACGTGTGGCAGTCTCTTTTGCCTTTGATGTGGATTTAGAGCTCAACTGGTCAGAATCTAACCGCATGGACCCCGGGCATCTTGTCCATATGTCTAAAGGCACATACGGCGCCAAGCAGGGGATCCCCCGCATTCTGAATATGCTGGATATTCAAAATATCAAGGCAACCTTTTTTATCCCGGCATATAATGCCACTGTGTATCCGGATGTGATCCGAGAGATTCGGGCCCGTGGACATGAGATCGCCAATCACGGCCTTCATCACTTCGACAGCATGGGTGAGAATCCCGCCGCAGTATTTGAGGAAGCGGAGCGGATCCTATGGGATGTGTGTCAAGTCCGTCCGACCGGATTCCGTCCCACGGAAGAAGAGTTTACAGACGAACTCGGGAAATTGATGCTGGAGCGAGGATATTACTACACCTCCTACCGCGGTCACTGGGATGGTCCGCAAATCATCGAGATCGAGGGAAAACAGGTTCCTCTGGTAGATTTGATGGCCGATGCGTTCTATGATGATACCGCTTATGATTATTACATTGACAGTCCTCCTGTGCGGTACGGCCTGAAATCCGCTGCTCAACAGATGGAAATCTGGCGCGAAGAGTTTGATGGTATGGTCGAAGAAGGCGGCAGAGTGATGGATTTTATTCTGCATCCTCAATTCATCGGCCGCGCCTGTCGCGTAAATGCGCTGGGTGAACTTATCTCCTACATGAAATCCAGAGGCTCCTGGATCACCACCAATGATGAAATTGCACGGTATGTCCTCCAGCAAGAAGGTTTTCAGCTTCCGAAACGCTAAAGATACCAAGTGGCTGTGGTAAATCAACCGCAGCCACTTCCTTATTCTTCTTTGCCAAACAACCTCATAAATGTGAATTGAATTTACCATATACGATATGATATAATGTTACATTGTATATCTGCAAACTCCTTGTAGCTTGTTGTAGATCGCTCATGTACAGCAGTGTAATGAAATGGATGATCAAGGAGGAAAAGCTATGTTGACTGTAATGGAAATACTCTCACAACCTCTCTTTTCTGGGTTCCGCTTCTTGACAGACAAGAGCGGCCTGTATAATGTGATCAGCGGTGTCGGGATCTTCGAGTGGGAAAGTAAGGAAGTGATCCGCAGCGACTTTAATCCTGGAGAGTTTGTGATGACAACTCTTTCCTATGCGAGAGAAAATATAGATGCTGGAATTGAGTGCCTTCATGCTTTAATTGGCCAGAAAGTTGCACTGATCGCGATCAAAGATATTTATTTCAGAGAACTTCCAGAAGATTTGATTCAAGCCGCCAATCAAAACCATATCCCGATTTTACTGTTTTCCGGTGTGAATTTTGAAGATATCATCTTTAATGTTAAAAATGCACTCTTGGCAAACAATTTTAATGAGGGGATGGTTCATCGCATCAACAATCTTTTTCAGACACAGTACAGCCCGGAAACTACCCTATCTCTCATCAAAGCAATCAATCCTTTCTTTCGCACTCAGCACATCTGTTGTCTGTGCCGCCCAATTTCCGGAGATGAGCCCGAAAAAGCTGCTCAGGTTGATGCCTACTACAAAGAATATACACACATCAGGAAAGGCCCCCTCAGTCCTGAGCAAGATGCCTATACCCTGGTGAAATATTCATTTGGGATCCTTGTTATATTCTCTTCCAATGCAGATCTGACCGAACTTCAAAAACGTCTGTTCGCACTACTTCAGGGATTGGATCTGAAGCGAACCGACTTCCGAATAGGACTCAGCAGCCCCAGCGACGATCTGTCTCAACTCCCATTCAGCATTCAAGAGAGCATCTATGCCTGTGCGGTGGCTGAGATCAAGCAAAAACAAATCATGGAGTTCAAGCAAAGTGGAATTTACACATTTCTGGCACCACTCCGTCATCACTCGTGGATGGAAAAGTTTTTCCACCGTATTGAACATAGTCTCTCACAATATGATGAAAGTCATAATTCCAATCTGCTCGAAACTGTGCTGACATACAGTAAGTGCAATCAAAATATCTCACAAACTGCTGACGTTCTGTTCCAGCACAGCAATACCATTCGCTATCGTCTAGAGAAGACCAAAACCATATTGAAAATTGATGACGCTCTGGAGTATAATATTCAAGTGCACCTTTTTTCGGTGCTATACGAAATTCGTGCCACGCTAAATACCTGGTCACTTAGTGACCTTGAGTTCCCGGGATGTGAATAACCGGGATTAAAGATTGAGTCGTTTTATCTGTATGTGAATTTGGCGAAAAGTCTGTAAATAAAAAGTCAATAGGGAAATAAAGCAAAATTGAGGAGAGAAAAAGACATACCAAAAGCGGCCAGCAGGTAAAGGCCGCTGGCCGGATAGTCAGGTATGTAACAGTGCGCATTACTTCTGAGGAAGAATAATCGTTGCTTTAGAGAAGTTGTCCCAGTCAAGACACTGCCCACAGCGGTCGCAGTAGGTCTGGTACTCCCGTTCCATAGTCCTTCCGCATTGCGGGCAAACGGGAAAACCTGTCACGCCAGAGAGGTATCGAAAGCAGCGGATATGTGTAACCGGCATCGGCTCACGGAAGGCCATCTCCCTCCAAACCTCCGAGGGGATCAACAGGTCATTTGGCGTCAGTTCAAAGCCAACGCAGAGTTTTTCCAGCGTCAGGATCGTGGGCGCAGTCTTGCCTCTGGCAATGTCGCCAAAGTACCTGGAACTGAGGTCACATCGTTCCGAGGCAGCTTCATAGCTGAGCTTTTGAGTATCACATAATTTGAGGACGGAGGTGGATAAATTGTCTAAAAACATCTTAATCGCTCTCTTTCTGTCATAAGAT
>OHJQ01000608.1_pt1 | contig 24756 bp, 26 predicted proteins | sample 1568601 | NCBI WGS metagenome assembly OHJQ01 (sample SAMEA3879599, study PRJEB24766) | human gut metagenome | biome: human-associated habitat; feature: feces | place: USA | collected 1985/1987 | reverse complement strand
ACCAACGACCCCGAGATTACAAATCACGTGCTCTGGCCAACTGAGCTAAAGAGGCTTGTCATATCTAACTTCGCAACCATTCCGCCTTGAATGGTTAAGCGGCTGCAAAGTTAGATATTTATTTTAAATCTCAAAAACTTTCGGTGTTTTTTTTTATTTACCGCGTAGTTTTTCTTTATATTTTGTCAATTGCTTAGAAAGCGCATCTACGCATACATCAACCGACTCTTCAAATGTATCACTCACCTTTTCTGCAAAAAATTCACCATTAGGCACCAGCACTTTTATACTAGCTTCCTTATTCATCGCAGTTTCAGGCTTTACAACTTTTAATGACACCTCCACTTTATTTATATCGTCACAATACTTTTCTAACTTAGCAGTTTTCTTCTGAATAAAATCCTGAAGTTTTTCTGTTGCATCGAAATGAATGGCTTGAATTCTAACTTCCATAAATACCTCCTTTTTTACGCTCTTGGATGAGCTTGTTCATAAACTTTTTTAAGTTCCTCAAAAGTCGTATGCGTATAAATTTCCGTTGTAGTCAGACTACTATGACCCAGTAATTCCTTCACTGCGCCCAACTCTGCCTCATTATTCAACATAGCAGTTGCAAAAGTATGTCTCAACACATGCGGACTTCTTTTTTTTAACGACACCACTTTTGACAGGTTCCGTTTCACTAAAAGATACACCTTTCCAGGATACATCCGTTTTCCGTTTTTTAGGACGAAAAACGCCTCTGCCTTTCCAGGCAACACTTCATTTCTTATTTTCAGATAAACAGACATCGCCCTTCGCAATTCTTCTCCAAAAGGAATTAAACGCTGTTTATTTCTCTTTCCCGTTACTTTTATCAGAAACGCAGAAAAATCGACATCCACATCATTCAGCCCTATCAACTCGGAAAGCCGCATGCCTGTAGCATAAAACATTTCCAACACCATTCTATCCCGACAACCTGTAAAATCCTCCTTAAAAGGAACATCATCCAAGAGTCGGTCCATTTCACGTTCTTTCAGAAATACAGGAAGAGGCTTCTTATTTTTCGGTCCAATGATTTTCAACATCGGATCCTCCTCTATCACACCTTTCTTTAGAAGGAAACGATAAAACGACCGGAGTGAACTCAGTTTTCGGTTTACAGAAGCAGATGTATATCCATTCTCCATCAGGTTCATCACCCAACCACGAACCAAATCAGCATCTACCGTTGTAAAATCGACTTTCTCGTCTTTCCCCTTGAAGTATTCTTCGAACTTGGTCAAATCTATTCCATAACTAACTATTGTTTTTTCAGAATAGTTTTTTTCAAATCGAAGATAATCCAAAAAAGAGTCTGTCATCATAAGAAACGTCGCTTATCAATTCAGCAACGAATATATGAAAAAGAATTCAATTATTCAAAGAATGTGCGAGTTTTTAATTATTCTTCTACTTGCTGAAGTTTCTGAACATAGATAGCACGTTCTCTTTTCAGTCTGTTCAATACAGACGGCTTGTCGAACTGCTGTCTAGCTCTTAGTTCTTTTACAACACCTGTTTTCTCAAATTTTCTTTTGAACTTCTTCAGCGCTTTTTCAATGTTTTCGCCTTCTTTTACTGGTACTACAATCATTGTTTTTAATTATTAAATATGTTGTTATTAATATTTTCCGATAGTCAAATTGCGGCGCAAAATTACACATACTTTCTTTATTTACAAAACTTTCCGCAATTATTTATTTAAAATAATCTAGAAATCGTATCTTTGCTTTCTAGTACAAACCATTATAAACCTATTAAAATGAAATCGGAAATTATAAATAGAATAGCTAGTCTGCGCAATTTCATGCGTAAACACAAGCTTTCAGCCTTTATTATTCCCAGTACGGATCCCCATTCGGGAGAGTATATCCCCAAACATTGGGAAGCACGTAAATGGATATCAGGTTTCACAGGTTCGGCAGGTACGGTTGTCGTAACACTGGATAAAGCCGGACTTTGGACAGATTCACGCTATTTTCTTCAAGCGGCCGAACAATTGGAAAACACAGGTATTACTTTATTCAAGGAACGATTACCGGAAACTCCTTCCATTGTAGAGTGGTTGGGCTGTGTATTGAATGCAGAAGACAATGTGGGTATAGACGGCTGGGTGAACAGCTATCAAGAAACAAGCAACTTACAGAAAGAATTAGAAAAAAAACAGATACACTTAACCCTTGCTCCCGATCCATTCAATGAATTATGGACAGATCGGCCTGCATTGCCCGATAACAAAGTGTTTATACATGAATTGAAATATGCCGGTCTCAGTTGCAAGGATAAAATCACTCAAATACGAGAAGCAATCCGTCGTAACAGTTGCACAGGCATTTTAATTTCCGCACTGGATGAAGTGGCATGGACCCTAAACTTACGGGGAAGTGACGTACACTGCAATCCGGTATTTGTAAGTTACCTTCTCATCACGGAATATAGTTCTACCTTATATATAATAGAGAATAAACTGTCAGATGAAGTAAAAGACTATCTAACAGAAAACGAAATTAAAGTAAGGCCTTATTCAACAATTGAAAAAGATTTAAAAGATTTTACCGGCAAACTCCTGTTGTCAGCTAATATCAATGCCGCTGTCCATGCAGCAGCCTGCGCCCATTCCTTAATAGAAATAGCTCCTTCGCCTGTACTTTTTTTAAAAGCGATAAAGAATGAGACAGAAATAGAAGGCTTCCATCGCGCAATGAAACGCGACGGAGTAGCCATGGTTAAATTTCTCCGCTGGCTGAAAGCAGCTGTTTCTACTGGAAATGAAACCGAAATAAGTATAGATAAGAAATTATACGAATTCCGCGCCGGACAACCCCACTTCAATGGTATCAGTTTTGACACCATTGCCGGATATAAAGCTCATGGCGCTATTGTTCACTATGAAGCAACCCCCGAAACCGATATTCCCTTAAAACCTGAAGGCATGCTGCTGCTGGACAGTGGAGCACAATATTTGGACGGAACAACTGATATTACTCGTACTATCGTTTTAGGAGCACTCACGAAAGAAGAAAAAACAGATTACACATTAGTCTTAAAAGGATTTATCCAACTCTCAATGGCTCAATTTCCACATGGAACTTGCGGAACACAACTAGATGCGCTGGCTCGCCTCCCTATGTGGAAAGCCGGAATCAATTACCTGCATGGAACAGGCCACGGTGTAGGTTGTTTTCTGAATGTACACGAAGGTCCTCACCAATTCCGCATGAACCACATGCCGGCCTTACTTGTTCCAGGCATGACAGTAACCAACGAGCCCGGTATATATAAAACCGGACGCCATGGAGTACGTACGGAAAATACCATGTTAATTGTTCCGTCACAAGAGACAGAATTCGGCACTTACTACAAATTCGAGCCACTTACCCTCTGCCCTATTGACAAAGAAGCCATCCTGACAGATATGCTGAGCGATGAAGAAATAACATGGTTCAACCAATATCATGAAAAAGTTTACAATTGTTTGAATCCGGAATTGAACAACGAGGAACGCGAGTGGTTAAAAGAAGTAACATCTCCTTTAAAACGGTAGAAATTAATTATGGCACTTATAAAATCAGTGAGAGGATTCACTCCAAAAATCGGCGAGAACTGTTATTTAGCCGATAATGCCACTATTATTGGCGATGTTGTAATTGGAAAAGATTGCAGCATTTGGTTTAACGCCGTATTACGCGGCGATGTTAATGCTATCCGCATAGGTAACCGCGTAAATATCCAGGACGGCAGTGTAGTACATACATTATATCAAAAATCAGTTGTCGAAATCGGGAATGATGTTTCTGTAGGACATAATGTAACCATACATGGTGCGACTATAAAAGACGGCGCTCTAATTGGAATGGGCTCTACCATACTAGACCATGCGGTCGTAGGTGAAGGAGCTATTGTAGCTGCCGGAGCGCTGGTACTCAGTAACACCATCATCGAACCTGGAAGCCTATGGGCAGGAGTTCCAGCCAAATTTATCAAAAAGATTCCCGAGGCACAAAGCAAAGAACTCAATCAGAAAATAGCCAATGGATATTTAATGTATGCTTCCTGGTTTAAGGAGGAAGAAAAATAATTCTACATATAAAGAAAAGTTAGTATTCATTTAAAATGAGTGATTATGAAAAAAATTATTATTGCCGCATGCATGGCACTTTTAGGTTGTGGTTCTGTTTTTGCACAACAAGGGAAACAAGCTATTGGTGGAAATCTAAGTTATGGAACTGAAATAGAGAGCGTTGGTATTGGTCTGAAATATCAATATAATATTACTGATCAAATCAGAATAGAGCCGTCTATGAATTACTTCTTTAAAAATGATGGACTTAGCATGTTTGACATCAACGCAAATATCCACTACCTTTTTCCCATAGCAAGCAATATTAGTCTATATCCATTAGCAGGATTTACATACACTAACTGGCATTTGGATTTAGGGAAAGCAGGCGATTACGATGTCAGTGGAAGTGATGGAAAATTTGGAGTTAATTTAGGGGCAGGTATGGAGTTTGACTTAGACAAAAGCTGGAGTTTAAACTTTGATATTAAATACCAATTAATCAGCGACCTAGACCAAGCCGTATTCAATCTTGGCGTAGCCTATAATTTCTAGTTAATAGCCAAAGAAGGATAAAGTTGTTTTTAAATGCACCTTTATCCTTCTTCACCTTACTAAAAACATACCTGCTCTACCTATTTTTACACTAATCTACAATATGGCATACCATGAATAACATACGACAACTCACAAAAGATGAATACCCAAAAGCCATCGAACTATCTTGGCAAGTTTTCACCATCACCGGCAAAGAAGATTTCAACAATGAGGGATTGGAATTTTTCAAAAGCTTTATTTATAACAAAAAATGTATAAACGAAATCATATTTTATGGTAGTTTTGACAATGAAGCTCTAACAGGCATTTTAGGTATAAAAAGTAATGGTAAACATATCTCCCTATTTTTTATCAAGCCAGAATATCACAGGCACGGATTAGGAAAAAAACTTTTCCACTACGCCTCCACCCTCCATCCTTCCATTGAAACAACGGTTAATTCTTCTACTTATGCTATTCCTTTCTACCAGAGTCTGGGATTTGCTGTCGTAGGAGAAAAACAAAATTACCATGGGCTCTGCAGTACCCCCATGAGACGCTATCATGCTGTGTTTGTACAAAAGAACAAGTACACACTACGTACTTGGCAAACAGAAGACGCTCATTCATTAGTTCAAGAACTGAATAACAAAAAGATTTGGGACAATTGCCGCAACGTATTCCCCCACCCTTACAGGCTAGAGCATGCGGAAACCTTTATTGACCTCATCCAGAAAAAAGAAGGCATTCATGATTTTTGTATTGAAGTTAATGGAAAAGCCGTAGGCAATATCGGATTTACACCAGGCACAGATGTGGAATGCTTCAATGCCGAAGTAGGGTACGTTATCGGAGAAAAATATTGGAACCAAGGTATTGTAACCGACGCATTACAAGAAGCCATCTACCATTACTTCACTTATACGAATACAATACGTATATTCGCACTTGTCTTTGAACACAACCTTCCTTCCATGCGAGTATTAGAAAAGGCCGGCTTCAACAAAGTCGGGATAATGACAAAATCCATTTTCAAGAACGGTCATTTCACCAATGCACATCTTTTCGAGTTGCTTAAAAACGTTTAGTATCCGGAAAATGCCAAAAGAACTTACAATAAATGTTATATTACACATATTCATCCTTTGTCCGAAAGACATAAACCCACTCCTTTCACAGTCTTTATCTGTATCCGTTCATCATCAGCAAACAATTTTCTAAGTCGAGTAACAAAAACATCGAGACTACGTGATGCAAAAAAATCATCCTCCGTATCCCATAGTCTTGAAAGAATAATATCCCGTCTCACTAGTTCATTTTTCTTTTTACAAAGCATCTGAAGCAATTTCGCTTCGCGTTCCGTCATTGTCTTTTGTACACACGACGAATGCTTTAATACTGCATGAACAGCATCAAATGTATAATTTTCACCAATCCGATAAATCTCACTTTCATTAGCGACTCCCATTCCCCGCTTCATTTTCAACAAAGCACCAATATGCGCATCCAGTTCTTCGGCCAAAAAAGGTTTCTTAATATAATTATTCACCCCCAATTCATAACCTTTCACCACATCTTTAGGCGAAACCCTGCCCGAGGTAAAAACAATGGGAATAAATCCATCCGTTTCCCGAATACGACGTACCATTTCATAACCATCCATAACAGGCATCTCAATGTCTGAAATAATGATATCAAGATGTTGCTCCTTCCATATCTTCAGCCCTTCTTCGCCATTAGAAGCGGTCATCACCTCGTATCCACCTATCATATCCTCCAATCCACCACGAATAATATAACAAAGATTGGCATCATCTTCCACCAACAACAGTTTTATCATATCATCTTCCTCCTTAAAAAATATTTATTTCTTCTCCCCACTCGGCAAAAAAAGAAAAAATTCACTATACTCCCCTTCAATGCTTTCTACACACACTTTTCCACCATGCGCTTCAGCCACGCGGAAAACATAATTCAAACCCAATCCGAAGCCTGACGCACCGCCTTTACGGCTGCGGTCGGCAGCCGAAGCACGCTCGTACTTCTCGAAAATACGACTCTGGTCCTTCAACGGAATACCTATGCCGTTATCTCTTACCTTTATCAAATAAAAGTTATAGTCCTGACGCAAGGATGAAATCTGTATGTCCACCTCTTCACCTGAATATTTTATAGAATTGTCTACCAAATTACCGATAGCTTCTTTCAAGAATTCTTCATCAGCATATACCCATTCCGATTCCAAATGAAGAGAGAAATGTACTGGTTTATCTGCCTTAGCAGTATATTTCTCAATAAGATCCTCTAACATCGGACGGAGTTGTATCTCCTTTTTCCAAAGCCTCAATTGAGCATTTTCCAATTTTGACAGCGTCAGCACTTTGTTAGTCAGTGACAATAAATGTTCACTCTCATCCTCCAATATCTGAAAATGCTTCTCGCGTTTATCCGGAAAAATATCCAACTTTCCTGATTTCAACATTCGGGTCCCCATCAAGATACAGGCAAGAGGAGTCTTCATCTCATGAATCATGGCGTATGAGAAATCCTCACGCATCCTAGCTATTTTATTCTGATGAGCAATAATACGAATCTGATAAACAAGACAATAGACGATCATTGCCATCATCAAGACAGTAGCAATGAGGAGCAAGGTCATCTGCTGGAAAATAACCCAATAAGGATTAACAATAAAAGCCTGAAGATTCTCCGTACATTTATAATTGATAGGTTGTAACCCGGTTTTCAACAAGCCATAATCCCCTACCTGTATGGAACGGGAACTTCTAAGAATATTCCCCAGCGAATCTGTCACACAAGTTATTACTTCTGCATCCAATCCTTCGGCAGCAAGGCCTGTCCGATAAATAGAATCTAAACTTGACAAAGAAACAGACAATTTATAATCCCTCTTGACAATTTCTTGCATGGAAACCTGCATATTGGACATCAACCATTGGTTCACATTTTTATCACCTCTGCCATCCTCAAAAAAATCATAATCTTCATCCAGATTTATTCTAACCATAATGGAAGTATCTTTGTCCTTATACTTCTTTTGCAAAGAATCTTGATATACTTCCATGCGATAAAACACCTCACGCATCGTTGCATCTCTAAATACTTCATTGCTTCTGAACTGTATACTTTCCTTAGTTAGCTTATAGGTATTTACAAGCCAAACGTACTGCAAACAGATGATTGCCAACAGTCCGATACAAGCTACCCAACGAATATGTTTGATTGTCATACACTTATATCCTATCCATACTTTGTTAACATTGTGTTAAAAATATAATTCTTGTTACTTATATGTAAAATACTAATAATCAAAAATTTAAATCAAACAAAAATTGAATTTATTTATATGAAAACATGCAATTTGCATACAAAAATACCAAATTCAAGAAAACAAATACGCAAAAATACAAATCTTGAAATGAGAAATAGTAAGGCTTTTTGGGTACTATTTTCTTCTGTTTGTACTAATGTGAATAAAAAGGGCAGACAAAAAATGTCTGCCCTTTTTATTCACTACTTATCCTATTGTATACAATATGTATTGATGATAAATAACAATCATTAAACTATCGGAAATAAATGTGTATACAATACTAACGCATCAGAAAATTTTAGATTATGTGATAAGCACTTTTGTTTAATATATTCACATCCCGCCCACAATAGAGCACATAACATATCTAATGGCCACCATATTAAAGAAACTATTGCCGTAAAAAACATTATGCTAGAAAGCATTTTTACGATACAATTGAGAAAATATGAAATCCAGCCTTCAATAATACATGGAAGTTGTATTATTGAAAGTAACAATATTATTATAGTCTTCATTTATGTTATTCTTCTTTGGCGATTTATTCTAAATTATACCCATAAATAGCTAAAACAAAACTTAATATTGTTAATCCCCAAATATAAACTCCCCATGGTTTATTCCCTAAAAAAAACATATGAAATCTTGTATTTGCTTCTGTTATTACATCACTTATTAATGCTAAAATAAGCATTCCTACCAAATAAATAGGTATATTCCAATACCATGAGAGTTTCGTTAAACCGCATGTCGCTATTATACCTATTCCTAAAGATAGGAAAAGAAAAAAACGTAAGGAAAAGTTGCTTCTCATGTATACTGGTAGACCAAAGCTTACCCATCTTTTTACATTAGTGTGCAATTTCAAGGACACAAGATTGCACAACAAAGCTGATAAACAGATTAAAATCTTCATTGTTGTATTGTTTTATTTAATAGATTTTATAATTGTCTTAACCAAGCATGAATAATGATCACAAAAAGGCTTTAAAAATTCAACGAGTTCACTTGCGGGTATTTCATTTATTTTCTTTTCTGTCGTTTCTTCATCAAATACCAATAGAGGCTTAGCAACTATACATAAGTACATATAAGCTGGTAAAAATTGTTTAGTTCGGGGATAATCGGAGTGTATCAAACCCATAATATCTTGTTCCCATCCCTCTTTGCGAAAAAGATATATTCTTTCATGTTTCTTCTCTGCTGGTAATCCCAATTTCGATGCTATTTGTTTTAAATATACTTCTATCCTATCTTGCATTAATTTATAATCAATGACGATATTTTGTTCTTCTATAAGCATTGTACCAAGCCATATATCGAACATTGCTACTTCAAATCGTCCCTCCTTTGAGATAGGAATATCGATATTATACATACTTTTTTCTACAATTGTGAAGACTGTTGCCAAAGCATCATTAGTCTTTCCTTTAAAAAAACTGAAAACTCCCATAAGCAAAACTTATTATCCTCCAGTTCCTAAAGGATATAATAAAATCACAAAGCGTGGAACTGCAATGCCACGTTCTGATTGGAGGTCCTAGGAAAACCTTGTACACGGATATGGTAATAGCAGCCCACGCTATAGCGTGAGAACCACTATGCTATCCTTGTGTACAATTGCGAATTTCCTAGGTTCCCAACCACAAGATAAGCATAACGCTTCTTTAAATTCTAAATATGTTTTGGATAGAGTTTCCTCTCTCCGAATGCAAAAATATGAAAAATGCAGGAAGCGCAATAACATTTCCCGCATTTTTTATGTTGGCACATAAGTATTTATAATCATTACAGTTTGAATCCCTTGTTTTTCCGTTGCGGTTGCTGCATCGTTGGCCGTATCCGTCGGAGCAGCCTCTCAAACTGCTCCCTGAACCAGTCGAGGATGTTCTTCCCGTTGATGCGCAGGACAAAGCGTTTTCCTCTCTCTCCCTGCTCTATTCCCATCTGTGCGGTGGCACCCGTCACCGCGAGGCTTCTCTTGTGTTCCTCGGAGTAAAGGTTCCCGCTGTACTCCAACGGCTGGAACGTGAAAAGCCGGTCCGTCTGCTCGGACGTGAAGCCTGCCGAATGGCAGTACCTCTCCATGCGCATCGCGTCGGCGAAAAGAGGGAACCAGCCGCACGCACGCTCCGTCCATTTTTGCAGATATGCCGTCCGCTCCTTTTCCCTTTCCAGTTTTTGGATGTAGTCGGTCTGCACCGTGGCAAGTTCCCTGCCGTACTGTGCCCGCTGCCGTTGCAGACTGGCCTGCAAGTCCTCTATGCTCTCTTCACGGGCGGCTATTTCGTTTTGCAAGCTGCGGTTGTCCGCCTCCAGCTCCTTGATTTTCCCACTGCCCAAAAGAGACCCCACCTTCGCCATGATGGCGGTCTTTGCCTCCATCTTGACCGCCTCCAGCTTTTGCGTGTTGATTTCCTTTCTGACCGTTTTCAGCCGTTTTTCCGCCTCTTCCTGCTCGGCTTGGAGCTGTCGCACGTTCTCTTCCAGTTCGTCCGTCTGCCGCCTCAAATCGCGGTAATACTGGGCGGTGGAGACATGTCGGGCTTCCGAACCTCTTACCCCGCGTTGCAGGCCGTATTTCACCATGACTTTGGCATAGTCGTCGTGGTAGGCAATCAGTCTGGTGCGGTTCAACACGTCGTCGGCACACAGCCGGGCGGCATTCGCCTTCTTGCGGTAGGTTTGTCCTCCTTCCTTCGGCTTCTTCTGTCCCGCCTTCCTGCGCTCTCCCGTCACTATCGGTACGAGCGTGGCGTGTATGTGCGGCGTGTGCTCGTCCATGTGCAGCACCGCCGAGACCACGTTCTCCCGCCCGAAGGTCCTGTACAGCCAGTCCATGCTGTCCCGGCACCAGTCGTCCAGCCTTCCGGCTTTCTCTATTTCCATCATGTCCTCATGTGTTCCCGATAGCATGACACGGATGGCGCGTACCTGGTCGTGGGTGATTTTCCTTCTGATGCCCGCACTGCTGATGCGGGCGGCAATCGCGTCGTCACGCTCCCTGATGCCTTCGGGCATCCGGACGAGCTCGCGGTTCAGGTGCGTGCGCGTAGGGTTGACGTTCGGTGCTATCACCCTGCGCTCGATATGGTCGGATATCCGGCTGTCGGATGCCCCCTTCGCTTTTCTGAAATCGAGTGAGAAATATCCCATTGTAAAGTCTTTTTAAGTTTGACAATTCCGCCTGCCGTGCGGATATGCCTCACGGCGAACGGGGTGTGCAGAGGGGCCGGCCCCTCGCCTCAATAGGGCGTTTTTAGCTGCGCTTGCGCTGCGTGAAGAAAACGCCCTATTGAGCTATGGCTTTTCACTGTGCAAAAAGCCTGCGGGATGCGTGCGGTTACATTCCGATGCCTTTCCCCTTTTTCTTGCCAGGCTGCTGCACCCACTGTACTTGCTTTGCCTGCCGTACCGGGTTCGCCTGCTGTGACAACTTTTTTCCGTTCAGGTAGTCGTTCAGGTCCTTGTACCCGCTGTACACATGTGACGCGTCGCGGACACGCAAACCGTACTCTCTTTGGATTTCGCGCAGGGCTTCCAGCCCGGCGCGGTCGTTGTCAAGGAAGCAGTGTATCCGCTCATAATCCCCCAGCGGCCGCAGGGCTTTGGAAAGGTTGGAAACCGAGTTCAGCACGATACAGTCCTGTCCGTCAAAGGCGGGGCGGTCGGGATGCCTCTCCTGCCGCAGCGTGAGGAAGGATAGGTAGTCCATGAAACCTTCGAAGAGGCAGCAGGTTTCCCCCGGTTCCGTTTGCCGTATGTGGGTGATGTCTTTCGGGGCTATGCAGCCCTTGAAGAACTTGTTGCGTATCTTATCCAAACGTTTGGATAAGATACGTTATCCAAACTAAAATAAAATCCAAACTCTTTCTGTAAGATGCTGTCATGTTGTTCATTCCACATATAAGTTCGGATTTTATTTTATCACTTTATGGGTCTTAGACCGCAGAGTTCGGCGAATGATTGAGGTGCTTTCTTCCATTTTTTAGGCATCTCTCTATCTTTTTCGTTCTCCAGAGTGGCAAGAGCCTTTTCTTCCTGTTCAGTTGTGATGTCAAGATAGACCATAGTGGTTTTGACATCAGCATGGCCAAGGAGGAAAGAGATTTGCACTATATTCATGCCATCTTCAAGCCAATGTGAAGCTTTTGCATGTCTGATTTGGTGAGCATGCAAATCTAACGGAATTTCCGAACTCTCTTCATAAGCGACTGCGGCATATTTACGAAGCTGTTTGGCTACGGCCGTCTGGGTCATCTTGTTGCGGTAGCCTTTCATTCTGGAGTAAAATACAAAAGAGTATGGATTTGGCTTCATAGGGTGGAACTCTGCGATATATTTTTCCAGATACGCCACGACTTTGGGAAGCAGATAGAGTGTTCTGACTTTGTTCCCTTTTCCGATTATTGTGGCGTAAGGCTTGGCTGTATGAAGATGGAGATGCTCTATCTTCATAGACAGGGCTTCATCGATTCGGACAGCAGTGGCATACATGAAGATTAGGAGCGTGAGGTCACGGCGTCCAGTGGCAGTCAATGTATCCGGTGCTTTCAACAGTGCCTTTACCGCATTCTTGCTTAACCCTTTCACCTTCTTTCGGAGAGTTTTCTGTCTGGGTATTCGAGCGGCTTCGTAGGCCAGATACATAAGGCTAACATCCCTCTCCGAAAGGTATTTGATGAAAGCCCGAATGGACGCCAGACGGTTGTTACAGGTCTCAGGTGAGCATTTTCTATCATTCTTCAGCCAAAGTATCCATTCTTCGATTACTGACCGTTCAAGAAGAGTGAAGGTGAATGTGTTGGCATCGAGACCTTTCACATGTGTCAGATAATGCAGATACAGGGACATGGCGTCCTTATAGTTTTTAACTGTATGGGTACTGTTCGACTGCAAGGATGACGAATATACAGTCAGCCAGTCATGTATATGACGGGAGAAAGCTAACGCGTCTTTATTCGGTTTCTTCATAGTCGGTATCGGTTAAGTCTGGAACTATGTCGTCAAAAGACTGACGCGTCTTTTCCTTTATAATGTCGCTGAGTCCAGGAACGAGTGAATAGTAATATGCCGTGCTCTCTATTACGCTGTGACCCATGCTTTTTGACAGATACAAAAGTCTGGAGTGGATGTCCATGCCACAGTTAATCCAACTGTTTATATTTGCAGTGGCGTAATGGTGTCTCAGCTCATATGGAACGGCGCGGCAAGAACTTACATGTCTCCATATCTTGCGGAAATTAACGGATACCCACTCGCTGTCATGGAAAGAGTTAGTCCTTGATGGGAAGAAATAAACTCTCTCAGGCATGATACGGGATATCGCTTCGTCATATTTTCTCATAAGCAGGGTCATGCTGTCGTGGAGGACAACAAAATGCTGATCATATCCTTTCGACAGTCTGATATTCAGCACTCCTGCCTCAAGGTTCACGTCTTCTTTTCGCAATAACCGAGCTTCAGTTGTCCTAAGTCCGCTGCTGTATAAGAGGCGGAAGAAAACAGGAACGGAGATATTGCGTATTCTATTGTCTTTTGTCAGAGGCCCGCTCAGATTGTCGCAGCCTTCGAAGAATCTTCTGAGCTCGTCTTCTGAAAAGGCATGAGGCACATACGTTGAATGGGACTTACGAGGAAGTTGCGGTGGATTTACCTCCGTCGCCCCTCTGGATCTGAGGTGTTTTACGAAAGATACTATTACGTAGCATCTTGATTGACAGGATTTTCCGGTTTCTGTCTTGCGTTTGACACACCATTCGTCAACCATTTGCTGAGTCAGTATGTTCTCGCCCGGGTGTTGACGATGGCAGTGCCGGTCGAACAAACGCATGTTGACTTCATAAGATGCGTTCCAGTGTTCCGACACTATCCGGAAATCAATAAATTGCTTTATCAATGGAGCGATACCGGAAACAAATTCAGTCATGGAACACCTCCTTTCTTATAGGGAACAGTTCTATACTGAGAGCACATTCTTTAAGGTGAAGAAAATCTGCGCTCAGATAGGGGTTCAACGATGAAGGCGATGAATGTCCCATTACTGACGAAATCACCGGCTGGGGGATTTCTTTGTTCAGGAGAAAGGTGGCGATATGGTGACGGAATATGTGAAGGCCTTTGCGGCTTCCCTTATTCTGTCTTATACCTGCAACTTTCATTATGCTTCCGGCAATATTACGAGCAGATTCCGTGCGTAGAGGCAAATGAAGAGGGCATTTACTTACAAAAATCTCCTCAGTGCTACATTTGGGTCGTTCCTGACAGATATAGTCGTAGATAGCGTTGCCGACAACAGGGCGTAACGGTAGCTTTAAGGGAACGCCGGTTTTCTTTTGATTGATTAGAATCAGGTCATTCTCCCAGTCTATATCTTTTAGTCTCAGACCCAGTATGTCACACCCCCTCAACCCTGTAAACAAGGCAAGAAGACCTACAGCCTTATCCCGAAGGCATAAACCTGAATCAGGACTTGTAAGAACAGCTTTAACGCTCTTTATCTCTTCCGCGGTGAGATACTCGATGTTGCGACGCTTGTTTCTAGTCATGGGAAACATGGAAATGAAGCGTTCGCATGCGCCCTCCTCAAAGAATGGGGCGCAGTGTCTGATTACAACCCTGACAATCTTCCTGTAACCGCAGCTGTATCCAGAAAGGACTGTCTGAATGTGGTTGTCACGTGCCTCACTAAAGGTGAAAACACCTTGTTTCTGCAACGCACAAAAGAATGACGTGGCAAGCTTGGCTTCTCGGTGGATTGTCATGAGTTCCTTCCCTGTTTTGGGCTCTTCTCGCCGATAGATGTCTATGACACGGCGGAACTCATCCGAGAGGGTTGCATACTTCTTGTCTCCTCCGATGATTACATAACCACATCCCGGCAATACTCCTGTTTTCTCAAAACGTTCGATGATTCTGAAGAGCCTTCGCCAATGTAGCAGAGGCCGATGGGTGGGATCTGCATCAACTTTAGTCCGGTAAATCTCTTCGTAGGAGATACCAGGCTGCTCGCTACGGAGACGAAGTACATAATTAATACCTAGTCGGAAAAGCCCGATGTAGTATTGTGAGTACCCCTTATCTCGGAGGTGCTCAAGCAGAATCGGTGCTTTGGTTCTTAAATCTTGTTTTTTTTCCTTCATAAAAATCCAAATATAGTTCACTATAAGAAATATAATAAAAATCAAAACGACATAACAGATTATAGTCTGGATTACAGATAATTATTCCACAAAGTTTGGATTTTATTTTAGTTTGGATAACGTATCTCGTAGCCTCCCGAACGGTTGGGAAAACCGACGGCAAAGTAGGGTTTGCCGTCGGTCAGATAGTGCACCTCCCTGCATTCTCTTTTTGCCAGTTCCGTATTTATCCCCCTTTCCCGCAGATAGGAGAATAAGGCGGGGGAAGAAAGCGGCATTACTTCCAACTGCCGGAAGCTTGGTTGTGATAATGTCTGCCCGCCAAAAGAGAAAGAGACGGGGCGCACGTGCGGTGCCTGCCTTGCTATCATTTCCAGAAGGTAGGACACATGGTCAGATGCGTAGAGTTCCGCCGCCAGTGCGATGATGTTGCCGCCTTTCCCGGTGGCAAAGTCGTACCAGAGGTTACGTTCGGTGTTCACCTTGAACGAGGCCTCGGTTTCCTCCCTCAGCGGTGACTTGTACCATAGGTTGCCGCCCTGCCGTCTTACGGGCGAGTACCCCAGACTGTGCAGGTATTCGGCTATGCTGATTTGTTTCGCTGTCTGAATGTCCATACGTGTGAGTGTTTGAATGAATGACTGTTTTTGTTTTTTCGCCCGCACCTTCTTATATAAGGTACGGCATATACATGGCTTCACTTAAATGCTCGTATATATAGAATACGGGTATTAAGTGAAGCGGTTGCGTGATGTCCGCGTACCGCTTCGCTTTTCCCTTATATATAGGCACCGTGAATAAAGTGAAGCGTTTTTCCGCAGCCGGTTTAATAATGGAAATCGGGCATGAAGGTGTATTTCCTGCCGTTCTCCTGCACTATCATCCGCTTGCTCCGTAGCGTGGTGATGAGTGATACCGCCTTGTGGTGGTTCAGCTTCACGCCAACGGCGGCATAGGCATTTATCAGCGCGTCCTCCAGTTCCTTGTAGCCGTATTCGCTTTTCAGTGCGAATGCCGCCTCCAGCGCGATGCGGTGCTGCTGCTCCGTGATGTGCCTGTACGCGTCAAACGGCTCCTGCTGCGGTCTTCCGGCCTTCCTCTCCTGCGGGACATAGTTCTCCACCAGTTCGGGAAGTGCCCTGTCATTGATGCGGAAGGCGAACGGCTCGAAGTCCATCGCCCGGATATGCATGGCCGACACCCGGCTGATGTCGCTGTCATTCTTGTCCTTCTCCACCAGTAGCACCGTCTCGGCCTTGTTGTTCAGCTCCGTGCCGATATGCCCTCTTGCGTTTTCGTCGCCCTTGTTCTGGTGCAGTATCGTGTGGATGTGTATCTGGCGGTCGTCCGTCCACTGCATCAGCTTGGAGATGATGCGTGTGGATTCGCCGGGGCTGTTGATGTCATACACCATGTCGCGGATGCCGTCTATCACGACAAGCCCCAGTTCCGGCGTGTTGTAGATGGCCTGTTCCACCGCTGCTATGCGTTCTTTCGGGGTGTACTTGCGAAGAGCGAGAAATTCGAGGTGCTCGCTGTCCCGGTCGGTCGGCAGTCCCGCCATGCGCAGGATGCGTTCCATCACCTTGAGACAATGGTACGGGCTTTGCTCGGTATCGACGTAGAGGATTTTTCGCTTGTCCTTGGGCAGTTCCGCCGAGTACAGCAGTACCGTGCCGTTCTTCAGCGCCGCCGCGACGATGGCGGAGACGTTGAACGTCTTCTTGCTTTTCGCCTTGCCGATGGACGCGCTGAAATTGCCCAGTGTGCCGACGACAGTTCCGTTCGCCTTCAGTATCTCGGGGGCCTTCTCACATTTCATGCCGATGCTCAGCCGTGAGGCCTGCCAGATGATGATGGCGTTCTCACGGGTCACCTCTTCCATGCGTTCGCTACTTTCCATGGCTGCGGAGCTTTCGGTTTGCGCTTCTGGCGATGGCGAGTGCCGCCTCACCCTTGTCGTTCACACGTCTTGCGAGGCTTTCGGCCCATGATAGCAGCTCCCTGCGGGAGAACAGCAGCTTGTTCCCGTACTTGCGGAACGGCACGTCCCCCTTGGCGGTCAGCTTGTAGAGGCGGGCCTTTGAAATCAGGAAACCGTGCTGTTCGAGTACCCCCACCGCCGCATCCGGCGTGAGGTTGTCGGGTTCGTTCTTCGGCAGGGTCAGCCCCGCCAGTGTCTGCGAGACGCTCTCGCTCACGATTGCCCGGAGTTCTTCGGGCGTGGTAAGAATGATCTGGTTCATGTTCTTCCTTTCTTTGTGGGTATTTGTACTATGGCTGTCGTCACAGCCGTTCCAACCGGTTGTGGCGCAAAGGAAGAATAAAGGAAAGCGAATATCAAACCGCAAATAACTTAACACGGATATGACTTTTATGGACGTTTCATGACTTTGGGTGACACTGCATGGGGTGGGTAAAAAGAGAAACGGTGCAATAGGCGGACATAATCCTCCAATGGCACCGTTTTGCACACATATGTCAAGTGATTCGGAATGTACCTTTATTTCACACCCTTTAACTTTCCGAGTTGGGAAATGACTTCTTCTATTACGAAATATTTCTCTCCCGGTATCCCGATGTCGGAGCGCGATATGAAGCCCAGCTCCTCCCACCGGGCTATGGTCTGGCGGCTCACGCCCGCCATCTTTGCCAGTACGCTCTGTCCTATCATCTCCCTGCCGAGGATGGCGGGGTATTTGTACTTGCGGGTGGCGTGGCTGAACCTTATGCGTTCGATGACCGCCTCCACATTGTTTATGGTGGGCCGTACCCGCTCCTGCACGCGTATCACGGCCTCCGTTATCTCATATCCGGCAAGCCCGGGATGTCCGGAAAGCTCTTCCCATATGGCACCGAAACATTTGAGGTACCGTATCTTTATCTCTCTGGTCTTCTTTCTTGGCATGGTCAGTCGAATTTGGTAAGTAACTGCGCGTTCTTCATCCGTTCGTCCCGCTCGAAACTGGCAAGGTAGTTCTCCGTTATGGCAAGGTTGGAGTGCCCCAGACTTTCGGATATGTAGGAGATGTTCGTCCCGCTGCGCTTGAGCACGGTGGCGAACGAGTGCCGGGCCGAATACGTGGTCACGGGGGGCAGCCCCACCGCCTCGGCTATCCTGCCCAATACCTTGTTGCATTTCTGTATGACCGTATCGACAAGGTGCTTGGTGGCGAAGCCGTCTTCCTTCCCCGTGGCGAACTTGAAGATGAGCGTGCCGGGGTTTCCGTCATCGGGGTTGCCCCAGCGGTCCATGATTTTCCGCATCTCGGGAGTGAGCACCGCACGTATGGTACGCACTTGCTTGGAAGTGTTCATCGTCTTTGCCCTGACAAAACAGATTTCACCGCCCACGATGTTCCCGTAAGTAAGATAGAGCATGTCCCGGAAGTTGATGCCGTTGCAGAGGTAGGAGAAGAACCACATGTCCCGGTAAAGCTCGGTTTCCTCCCTCCCGTCGGTATAGGTGACGAGCCTCTTTATCTGTTCCAGCGTGAGTGCCAGCTTCCTGCCTTCGGCTGAGGGTATCTCGAACCTGTTCCTGCCGAACGGGAAGTGCGCCTCCTTTATTATGCCGTCCGCCTTTGCCCGGTTCATTATCGCCTTGAGCATCTTGAAATAGACGCTGAGCGTGGACTTGTTTTTCTTTTGGCCCGTCCAGAATCTTCCGCAGCGGTTCAGCCAGTCCACCGTGACGGCAGAAAACGGAATGTCTTTCCCTGCAAACTCCTCCACCGCCGTCAGCAGTGCATGATAGCTGCGGTACGTACCCGCCTGCCCGTTACGTTTCAACTCTTCCGTCTTCGCCTTTATCGCGGCGTTCACTGTCGCGGTGGAGCATCTGCCCAGCCGGACACTCAAAAGGTCAAACGCGAAATCTCCACGTTCGGCGAGTGCCTCCACCTGCCCCTTGATGATTGAGAAGCTGTTCTCTATGTTCGAGCGTGCCTCCGTGAGCCTGCGGCTCTTGCTTTCCGCAAGGTTCGCCCAATCCTCCTTTGACAGCTCCTGCCCCGTGGAATAGTATTTCTGCCTGCGGTTGTGTATGACTTGTATCTTCACGGGGAACAAGCCGCTTTTCTTCGCCCTGCGTGCGTCCAGTACCGACAGCACCGAAATTCCGTCCTTTGAATACTTGTACATAATCTGCCGTTTTTGATGGTTCTTTACTTGGTCTGTATGCAAATATATGTGCATATGATTTGCATACAAAAATAGAGATTATCGGAAAACAATGCAAATTATTTGGAGAGAAAATTTGCTAAAATGCACTATAATACAGCGATTTGTGTATATAGGTCAAATGGTGGAAAATAAATAAAAATGGGCTTATTTTAACAACCTGTTAACCTGCCATTAACCACGTAAGGAAAAAAGTCTCCCTACTTTTGTTTCGTCAAAGTTAAAGAAAATATTAAAAACAAATAGATATGAAAAAGCAAAATTTTATCATCACATCGCTATTTTTATTTTGGGTTATAGGAACAAGCACTGCACAAACCATTACCGGAAAGGTTACAAACATCCATGCACAAGCCATTGACGGTGCAACCGTCATCCTACAAACCATTGATTCTACTTTTGTGGACGCCGTAATCACAGATACCACCGGTTACTTCAGGTTCAACCGGCAACCAGCATCTTATCGGCTGATTTTCCAACACATCATGTACGAAACCCTCTTATTGACAACTACAGGAGAAGACGCAGGCACGATTACCCTGAAAAGTAAAGATTATGCTTTGGACGAAGTTATCGTCAAAGGGGAACGCCCTCTTGTAAAAGTGGAAGAAGGAAAATTATCGTATGATCTGTCACAACTCACCACACATAGAATTGTGAACAATGCTTATGAAATCCTTCAGCAATTACCCGGTGTACAGGAAATAAACGGCAACCTTTCATTAGCAGGCACACACAATCTGAACATTATTTTAAACGGAAGGCCCACAACAATGAGTCACGAACAGTTGACCATTTTATTAAAAAACACTCCGGCTTCACGTGTAGAAAAGGCAGAAATTATGTATAGCACACCGCCGCAATATCATGTAAGAGGTGCTGCCATCAACTTACTTTTGAAAAGTTACCGTCCTGAAGAAAGTGGGTTGCAAGGAGAAGTTAACGCCGGATATCTATACAATTACAGAAGTGGCACACAAGGAGGAATCAGCCTGCTTTACACCACTCCTAAATGGAATATAGACTTGCTATATAATACCCATTATGAACAAAACAGACAAACAACAGATACGTACTCACATCACACCTTAAAAAATAATATATATGATATCTGTCAACACAATGATATTGACAGGAAAGGAATAACACATTATGTACGAACAGGCGCTGAATATAAATTCAATGATAATGCTCATATCAATCTAGCCTATACTGGTGTCTTCAACCCTAACAACGATAATCATTCATATTCCGACGGGAACATCACAACCGCAGACAACCGGACAAAAAAGGAGACTCGAATGCACAATATCGCTTTAGATTATCTCTCTAGCTTCGGTATGAAAGCTGGAATAAACTATACCTCCTACCATTCCGAAAGTCATCAGCAATTCACCAACAAAGACAACAAGAACCAAACAAGCGAATTTCACACGACTAGCGGACAAACAATAGACCGCTGGAAAATATACGTAGACCAGTCACACACACTACCACGAGAGTGGACCTTAAACTATGGCACCTCTTTAACTTATGCCAGTGACCATAATACTCAGTTCTATCATACCCAAAACGGAACAGACATGAGCGAACTCAATACAAACAATCGTTATAATGAATATACATATGACTTCTACGTCGGATTCAGCAAAAACATGGGAGAACATTTGTCTTTCAGCGCGTCCATAACCGGAGAATATTACAAAACGGCCCGTTATCATGCATGGGCGGCTTATCCTACAACCGAATTAACATACGTAATGACCCCAGCACATATTCTACAACTTTCATTCACATCAGATAAGACCTATCCCAGCTACTGGGATCTGAGCGAAAGTACCGGCTATATAAGTGGTTATGAAGAAGTACAAGGCAATCCAATGTTAAAGCCATCCACCGATTATTCCGCAAATCTGAATTATATTTTTAAGAACAAGTATATCTTCAGCCTGGCTTATGATTATCAACCCGATTTATTTCAGCAACTAGCCTATCAAAGCACAGAACGCCTGGCTTTGATTTACAAAACCTTAAACTGGGATTATCAGCAAAGTTTCTCAGCCACGACTATCATTCCCTTCAAAATCGGACATTGGTTGGACAGTCACGTCACACTGCAAGCTGAATACCGTCAAGCAAAATGTAACAAATTCTTCGATCTTTCCTTCAGCCACAGCAAGTGGATCGGACTCGCCATGTTACAAAATAATATAATACTTTCTACCAAACCGGATATTCGCATGGAACTGACCGGACTTTATTTGAGCCCATCTATCCAGGGAAGTTATGATTTAAATCATATCTGGGCCATCCATACCGGAATACGTTGGAACTTTGCTAACCAAAAAGCAAGTATCCAAGTGAAGGCCAATGATCTGTTCAATTCGATGGAAGGCAACATAGATGTGACACTACGTAATAAAGGACAATACATGGACATGCACACCAACAACTATTCACGCAACATAACTTTATCCTTTACCTACAAGTTCGGAGGGTATAAAGAAAAACAGCATAAACCAATAGATACTTCCCGGTTCAAATAAAGCATCATCAATGATATCATGATACAATAATGAGGGGCAGATTCGTACATCCGCCCCTCATTCGATTATTTCATAACAGAAAGTATCTTACTATATTCAGACTGATTGTTCAATGTCTCAATAGCTTTTTTCAAATCAGGATCATCTTTCAAGCGTTGCAATATCGCGCCACGTTGGAAATAATAACGTTTCAAAATCTCCTGAGCAATAGCATCTTTTATCTCTTTCGAGAACCTGTCCAGCTCATGATCCAAATTATGCGTCAATTTCGTTTCCAAAGCAGCAAACTCCTCTTTTGCCCCATCCATATATCCTTCAAACTCCGCTATTTCTTTCAAGTTCTTCAGCATCTTCTCACTTTGACGGTCATAAGTAAACTTACGCTTATGTAACATCTTCTTAAAATCAACATAGTCAGCATCTGTTATTGTAAAGTCTTTCACTTCCCCTACCTGAGAATGCTTGATACAATATTGGGTAGCATAATCAAAAATCATATCATCATTAAGCAGATAAAACATAATGTTTGGGAAATTTTCAACTTTCACCTCCACATCCGGACGAATACCGCCACCATCACGCACTTCACGTCCGGCTGCTGTATGGAATACATTGGTCAGGCTGTCCGGAGTACGAGCCACCGACCCGTCAGCATTACGTTTAGCGTAATCAATGGCTTGAATGCATCGTCCGCTGGGAATATAATATTTTGCAGTAGTCACTTTCATGCTACTGTTATAAGGCAATTCACGAGGTACCTGTACCAACCCTTTACCATACGTACGGCTTCCTACCACAATAGCCCGATCAAGGTCCTGCAAGGAACCTGAAACAATCTCGGATGCCGAAGCTGTAGAACCGTCCACTAGCACAGCCAGCGGAATCTCTGTATCTACCGGTTCATTCATTGTTTTGTAAGTGGTACCAGCTTGTTTAATCTTACCTTTTGTTACCACAATCTCTTTCCCTTTCGGTACAAAGAAATTCACTACATTCACTGCTTCCCCCAACAAACCGCCACCATTGCCACGCAAATCGAGAACAATAGATTTAGCACCTTGCTGTTTCAATTCTATCAATGCCTTCTTTATATCTTTTGAACAGTTCTCTATAGCAAAAGTACTGATAACGATATATCCCACATTATTGCCTACGATTCCATAATAAGGTACAGGGTTCGTACGGATGGTAGAACGGGTTATTTTAAATTCCATTGGCACATAAGCACTATCAGAAGTAGGTCTCTCAACTTTCAACACACAAGTTGTTCCCGGCTCACCACGCAAATTATCACTGACATACGAGGTCAGATCATTGGGAATTCTGTCTCCCTGGGCCATATCTTTTCCATTGATCTCCATGATGATATCACCGGCTTTCAGTCCTATTTCGGCAGCAGGGCTTCCTTCGGAAGGTTCAATAATAGCCACACGCTTTCGGGGAGTATAATAACGTATTACCGATCCGATACCGCCAAACTTTCCGCTAGTCATTTCCTTTAGTGTATTATCTTCTTCAGGATAATACTCCGTGTAAGGGTCGGTCTGCGCCAACATAGCATCAATACCATATTTTATCACTTTCTCAGGATCAATAGTATCAACATAAAACATATCCAATTCCTTGAATATCGCATTGAAGATATCCAAGTTTTTTGCTATCTGGAAATTACGGTCATCACCTTTATTAAAACTAAACAAAGCGCTACCTGTCAGGCCCACGCAAATCATTAACAATATTTTCTTACTATTCCACTTCATCACTTTATGTATTTGTGAACCGCAAATTAATACATTATTCTATTCAAGCCTGTAGAAGGGCCTCTATATTTAACTTTATTTCGTCCCATTTTTTCTTTGATAAGGTTGTACCCACCACTTGTATCACATTGGATGCTAAAATAGAACCTATAATGGAACACTTCTCCAAAGAATAACCACAAGTCAGTCCATACAGAAAACCTGCTGCATAATAATCTCCCGCGCCAGTGGTATCCACGACTTTTTTTACCGGAGGTACCTCTAGTTTGATGCATTCCGTACCTTTCTTTATACATGAACCTTGGGCACCTAGTTTTACTATTACAACACTGCATTTAGAAGCAATTTCATTGATAGCCCCCCATGCATCCTTGCCTGTATAAGCCTTTGCCTCTTCCTCATTAGCAAAAACAATATCCACGTATTTAGTTATCAAAATATCGAAGAACTCCAAATCTCCTTCCACAATATTATAACTGGCCATATCCAAGCAGATTTGCAATCCAGCCTCTTTTCCTAATTGCATAGCACGAAGAATCAATTCATGATCCTGTACCAAGTATCCTTCTATATATAGATATGCATACCCCTTAAACATATCCAACGTCAGATTTTCGGCTTTCATAGTAGCAGCAGCTCCCAGATAAGTTCCAAAAGTACGTTCCCCATCCGGTGAAATGAAAGTAGAAGCCACTCCTGTAGGCAAATCACCGGCGAGCAATTTCATGTCAATTCCCTGCTTCAAACCGTTTTTTTTAAAATATTGCCCAAAATCATCGTTTCCTATCTTTCCGATAAATCCCGGGTGTGCCCCTAGGTTAGCTAACGCCAAAACTGTATTTCCCGCACTTCCCCCTGTAGCTTTATGCGTTTTCATACCAGAGAATTTACCACTGATTTTCAAAAACTTATCTTCATTTATAAGTTGCATGCTTCCTTTGGGCAAACTCATCTCATCTAGTAGCGAATCATCTTGCAAAGTAACAAGAACGTCAACCAATGCATTGCCCATTCCAATTATTTTATCCATTTATCTAAAATTTTTCTGCAAAGATATTGCATATTTCGGAAAAACCTATTATCTTTGCACTGCATTTGAGAGAAAAACCTTCTTCGTTAGCTCAGTCGGTTAGAGCATCTGACTGTTAATCAGAGGGTCCTTGGTTCAAGT
>OHJQ01000544.1_pt1 | contig 26965 bp, 42 predicted proteins | sample 1568601 | NCBI WGS metagenome assembly OHJQ01 (sample SAMEA3879599, study PRJEB24766) | human gut metagenome | biome: human-associated habitat; feature: feces | place: USA | collected 1985/1987 | reverse complement strand
AATCCTAACACCTCCTAAACGCCCATGGCATCCAGCGTCAGCTGATAACCATACAGCTTTTCACATTTTTCTCTGGCCTCTCTCTCAACCCGCTCAATGCCACCCCTGTATTTTTCGTAAAAGACAGCGCCGCCGCCGGCCTCTTTGCGTTCCTCCTGTTCTGCCAGTCGTAAACAGTTTCGGTATAGATTCAAAAGTGTTGCATCCCGGTTAATGGCTGCCATGGTTTTCAACCACTCATACCGATCTGCCGCCGTTCGGATATTCTTTTCCGCCTCGGCTGCTTCTTCATAACGCTGGTCCATTTCTTCGTATGGGTGAGCCTTCACAAAAGCCCGCATCCGCCGCAGCTCTGCGACAGGCTCCGGCTGTTCTTCCTGTTGCATTTTTTCCGCTAATTCCTGCAGCATCATTCCCACGGTCCTTTCTCTTTCGTTTCGTTCCACTTCGAAAAACTCCGAAAGCTGGTACATTCTTTCCGCCAAATCAAATCGACGGTACCCGTCGGGCCGTTTCGGTTTTTGGCAAGTATCAGCTCCGCCTGTCCTTTCCTTTCCGAATCGGGGTTATAGTATTCATCCCGGTATAAAAACATAACCACATCGGCGTCCTGCTCAATGGCGCCGGATTCCCGCAGGTCGGACAGCATGGGTCTGTGGTCTGCCCGCATTTCACACAATCGGGAAAGCTGTGATAATGCCATGACAGGACAGTTAAATTCACGGGCTATATTTTTTAACCCAGCAGAAACCTTGCTCAATTCCTGATTTCTGTTTTCTCCTCTTGCCGCGATCAGCTGGATATAGTCAATGACCACAAAAGCCACTTCTTTTCCCCGGCTTTTCAGTCCATGCAGCACCTTCCGCATTTCCATAACCGCCAGCCCCGGTCTGCCATCGATGATGATTTTTTCCGCCATTTTCTCAAATCTGCTGCCCTCTTTGGACAGGTTTTCCAGAAAATCGGCCCATTCAGCGTTATTTCCGCCATGGATGGAAAAAACCACGTTGTTGGTGCCAGTATCACCGCAGTACAATCTGGAAACAATGCGTTTTTTGTCCATTTCCAACGAGAAAAACACGCATACCGCATTTTCCGGCAGCTTCCTTGCCACGTTCCGCAGAAAATCCCCTGCAAGAGCTGTTTTCCCCATGGATGGACGGGCGGCAAGGATCAGCAAATCCCCCTTGCACAACCCACCAAGATACATGTCAACGTCAACAAACCCACTGGAAAGCCCGTTCAGCTTGTTTCCGTTCTTCCTGTTTTCGTCTAACTCCTGCACATATCCTGCCATGATTTCCGCCGCGTTTTGGGGTACATCCCCTTTGACGTTATCGCCTTTCAGCTCGTCCAAAAGACTGTATATAGCTTCCGCGTTTCCCTTGTTCGCCGCCTCCGTCAGTGCTTGTCCTTTAGCACCGCAGCGCCGCATCCAGCCCATTTCCTGTAAGTCTGCTATGTATTTATTTGCGTTGATGGTGGTACCCTCTGCCGTGGCAATCTGTGACAGGGTATCCATGCCCACTCTTTCCGCCGTCCCTTGCCGGTTCAGCTCCGCCGAAATCATAGGCAAATCAGGAACCATGTTTTTTTCTACCAGTGCCGCAATGGCACGGAAAACGTCCCTGTTTTGGGATAAATAAAAATCATCCTCAAGTAGCATACCAGCCGCATTTCTGGCTGTTTCCACGTCCATGAGCATACAGCATAATAACGCCTGTTCTGTTACTGCCGAATAAATCATACTGCGCCGCCTCCCATCATCCGCCGACGTTCTGCCAGTGGATCAGGCATATTTCCGTCCGGTGCCTTTGGTGCGGCTGCCTGTCGTAATGGTTTATACTCGTTTTTCCATCCTTCCCCGTTGAGCCATGTGGCAGGGTGCGGAATGTATGCGCTGTCGTCCTTGGTCCATTCCTGGCTGTTCTTTGCTCGTTTCAGCCCTTCCATGATTTCTCTGTATAACTCCGGCGTCACTTTCATTTTCTCCCAACGAGTACGGGCAGTTTTGACATTTTTCTTGTTTGGGTATGCCTTGTAAAATATTTCAAAAGCCGCGGCAGCGTCGAAAACCGTTCCCCCGTCCTCTTTTTCTTTTTCTTTTTCTTTTTCTCTATTCTCTATTCTCTTTTCTCTATTCTCTATTCTCCCAGCCAAAATGTCCCCGTTGTTCCCGTTTGTTTCTTTTTGTTTCTCATTGTTCCCATTTGTTCCTTTTTGTTCCTCTGTATCGTCAATAGCTTCTCCGTCAGAAAACGCAGAAAGCAGAGCAGAGATTTTTTCCCGTAACATTGGGCTTTTCAGTGCGTCAAAATCCTTTTTCAATGCCCGCAGCGTCGCTGTTTTTCTGTTCCAGTTTCTCTTTGGCCAGTTTAGAAGGAATACTTCTTTCGTGGTTTCGTCCCAGATGATTTTGCCAACCTGAGCAAAATGGTCTAACAGCTTCAATACGGTTTCTTTGTTGTAACCCAACTCTACCGTTGACATGGTCAACGGAAAAACATAAGCCCCCAACGTATTCACCTTGTTATTTGTCATCAAATACAGATAGAAAAACTTCTGTTCCGGTGTCAATTCGAGAATAAACTCGTCCTGCCAGTATCCTCTTTCAACTTTTGTAAAAACTTCCATCATATTTTGTCACTCCTTCCAAAGATCATCCACGGAAACCCGCAGAACTTCCGCCATCTTTTCCAGTCTGTACTGTTGCGGTTTCTTTTTGGTGAAAAGCTCCATGTATCTTACAGTATCACCGCAAATTCCCAGTATCTTTCCCATTTTTTCCAGGGTAATGTTACGCTTTTTCCTCCATTTCCTGATGTTGTTTTCCAAAATGCTCACTACCTTCCGTATTCTTCCAGCATTTTTTGAAATAACTGCTTGTCCCCGCCGTTATCTGGATGCAGCAGCTTCACAAGCTGTTTATATCTGTCTTTCCGTGCCTGGCCTTCCAGCCCACAGAAAAACACTTCCTTGTTTGCTCCGGAATACACTGTATGGATGTGATTTTGTCCAACTTTTCTTTTCCATTCTGCCAGCTCGAAAGTAAGTCTTACATTTTCTTCTAAAGTGTTTCCCAACTCTTTCCACAAAAGTCTATTTTCAGCACATTTGAGAAAAAATAACGAACCAATAATCAAACAAATTGACAATAATACGAATAAAACAATATACATTTCCTCACATCCCATTCAGCCTGATTTTCTTATCAATTCCCAATTCCACAGCATTTTGATGGATCAAATCTTCCCAATTGAAAAGCCCATCCAAAATACACTCGACTTTTTCATTGAACCTATTTACAAATCTGTCTGCCCTGGACGGCCCGAAACCAAATTCATCATGCAGCGTGTGCAATGCCATAATGGTAACCGTGTCAATGGTCATTTCCTTGATAGCTACTGACGCCTTTTCCAGCTCCTTCTCCGTCATGGCAGTGTTGATGCCGTACTGATTGCGGAATTTGATTTCTTTTTCCAGCGCCTCTTGTCCTCCCTCTTTTACCAGACGAAGGGCAAGCTGTAAACCATCTGTCCGTCCGGCCTGATATGATTTTAAGTCCATGTTGATTTTCCCCTTTCTGTGTCATCAAATCCGACCTGATCTGATTGCATCAATCAATCTTTTTTTAATACTTTCGTCTATTTCCCTTGGCCGTTCCGGTTTTGGAAACTCTTCCGCACTCTCTTTGTACTTCTGGCATACCCCCGCCAGCTGCACCAGCTCCGCAGCACCCCGCAGTGCCGCATCCTCTATCCGGTCAACAGCTTCCAGCCCGATACCTTTTCTTTTGATTTCTCCCCATAAAAGACCCGTTTGCACTTCTATGTAGTCCAGTTCGGCTTTTGCTTCTTCTTTTTCCTCTTGGATATGTGCATAGCCTTCATGGGCAGATGCAAAGGGCGGATGTACCTCCGCCGCCCGCTCCTGTTCCAGCTTCGCCATTTCGCCCAAAGCTAAAATCAAACTACGCATTTTTCACACCTCCTAGAACGGTAAGTCATCATCCTCAATACTGGGATCAACGGGATAGAATCCATCGTCGGCAGGCGGATATACCCCAGACTGTGGCGCCGCCGGTGCTGTCTGCGGTGCTAATGGCGCCGCCTGTGGTGCTTCATTTTTTCCGCCTGCAAAATGGATTTCGTCCGTGATGACTTCCGTTGACCAGTGGCGCTTGCCTTCGGAATCATCCCAGCTCCGTACCTGCAGCCGGCCAACAATGGCGATCATTTGTCCTTTCTTGAAATATTTTTCGATAAACTCCGCAGCCTTTCGGTAACTCACCACGTTGATGAAATCCGCCTCGGCCTGTCCCTCTTTTTTGAATCTTCTGCTTACCGCTACTGTATATCTTGCAATGGCGATAGGCTCCCCTACGCCTGCATATCTGATTTCCGGGTCCTTTGTCAGCCGCCCCATTAAAATAACTTTGTTCATTCCTCAAACCTCCTAGCCTCTCCAACACTTAAACCAACGATACCGGCGCTCTCGCTGCTGTCCGTAGCCCGGAAGTGGGCTTTTTCATGCTGTGGATACATATATTCAAACATGGCATAATTCCCCGCATCCAAAAGATACTCTGTATTTCCTGTTTCTCGGTATTTTGCAAGGCATTTTTCCAAACTTCCCAAGGCATCCACATAACCCTTTCCAAAATTTTCTTTTGCAGAGCCGTATTTGTAAAAACTGGTTTTTACCCTGTTTTTCCGCAGCTCGTCAAATTTCTCGCTGTATTCTTCCTTGAAATTCAAATTAAATCACCCCTTACAAACAAGCATTAATTGTAGATGCTGCAAGAATACAGTAGAGAACTTTTTTGTTGATATTTTCGATTTCTTCTTTCGATCTATCGTGTTTCTTCGCATTTTCGCTATTAGTCACGTGCTGTAATGACTGTTTCGCAAAATATAAAACCGCCTCAACAAACAACTTCTTTTCTCCTTCATACAAACCAGACTGTAACACAGCAGTATAAAGAGAAATAATCGCCTCCATGTTTGTTTTTAATTTTTCATAATCATTTTCCATGGTATATACCCCCTTACTTTTGAATCTTCCCGCACTTGTGGCACTGGAAATATTTTTCTACAAGCCCTCTATTAACGACAACGACATTGATTTCAACCCATTTATGTTTGCAAAACCGCTGTTTCAGCTTCTTCCAGAACATTCTTCTTTCCCCTTGCCATTGACAAACTCGTTCAGTTTTTCCGCACACATGACAAGGCTGCTTGCGTCCTTTCTTGGTCAGCTCCGCCTGTGCCTTCCGGTCGCCCAGCAAAGCACGCTTTACCTTATCCACGCCAACCCCTTCTTTTTAACTCTCTAACAAGTTCTTTCGTGCTACAAAGACCAAGTTGCTCTTTTCTCAACTTATACGCATCGGGCGTTCTGTCTGGTGCGACTCTGCCCAAGGTATCCCCTTCCTGCAAATCAAAAAGCTCAAAAGCAGCAACATTTCTTACAGTCCCACATGGTTGTAATACCCACCACATATTGTTGATGTTGTGATAAGCCTTTCCTCGATAAAGATAACCAGTACAACCATCTCGATAATATTTCAAATCACCATTTCTTATCACCTTATGGTCACGATCTAATGATTGGTAACTATATTCTGGTGTTTCTCCATCAATTTCAGACAAATCAAACATCTCATTTGGTGGCTTATGCCAACTTTCAATGTATTGGTGTGCAATATATTCAGCGCCTTTATACTCTTTTTGCCGTCTTACCTGTATATCCATGTTTTCAAAAAACGCTGTCAATTTCCGTATTGTTAATTCAAATTGGAGGCGGATAAGATATGGCATTTTTTTCAATTTGTCGAAATCACTATAACCTCCATTCGGGTTTTCATAATATACATTCTGAAAAAATATAATTTCAAAACCTACACCGTAAATGGATGCCTTAAATTCTAAATCCGCATATCTTCCGTATTTATGGTATGGCATGAGAATTTCATAGTGTCCTTTGTAATCTTTATCTTCTCCTACAAAGAATCCAATACTTCCTAAAAACCGTAGTGTTTCCTTAAAAAGTGCATTTTTTTTGGTTTCAAACGTTTCTAACATATCAGAATCTGCTTTGTGGACTGATATTCTTGTTTCATAGATGTTTGCTTCCATCCTCGTTCCTCCCTTACCATTTCCGCGGCCTCACGAAAATGCTTTATACCTCATAAGAACTTGTGACCGTACAATCTTCAAATCCGTCACAGTCCATAAGCTGTGCCTCAGCCTCTTTTTCCGCTTCATCAAAATTTTCAGCTTCCACAGACAAGCATACATGTAGTTCGACATAATATTCTTTCATTTCCATTCTCCTTTCACTTCCCAGCACGCAGCATACAAAACAGCAGCTCCACCATAGACCGCTTCCGTGTGCCTGTTCTGGATAAGCTGTTCAATGCCGTAATCTGTTTTCTTTCCATCGTGCTTTACATCCTTAACCTAAACCAAACCAGCATCAAATAAATTCAACTGATTTTTTCTAAGATCACCAATCACCATTTCCCATCGAAACGTCTGATCCGTGGGAATCAGTTTCAAATCTTCTGCATGAAATCTCTTTTCAAAGTCATGCACGGTTTTCCCGTCTGCATAAAAGGTTACTGGGCTGTCCTTATCCCATTTCAGCATCAATTTCCATAGTTCTGGGTAATTTTTTCTTAAAATCCGAAGCTGCCCAATGCTTTGATTGTGACAGAACCAGCACCCCCCCCTTGTAGACGTCTTATAGATAGGACTAAGCAACCCATTTTCTTCGCACCACTGACGGCACCGCTGCTCGCCCCATCCAATAGCAACCAAAGGAGATTTTTTCGTTTCGTTTAAATTATGAAATCTGTCCGGTTCATCTGCTGCAATTCCAACATACTGAATAGCATTTTTTAGAGTATAAAAAGATGGTCGTTTTAACTGTTGTAAACACCACTGTCCCCTTTGCATAGGCCAGCCGTATATTGTCCCAGCAAACTTCGTTTTTCTTCCTGTTCTACCACGCTTAAAATAAAAACAACTTTCAAATGTGTTGTTTCCCTTAATATGTTCCACTTCAATTCCCCAGCGTTCTTTTATCACCTGATCCTCCTTTTTCTTAAATTCCACCATCGGAGGCAAGTCTGCCGGAATTGTATCTGTTGCCCATACTTCTGCATGCACAATCCTATCCAGTGGCCACCCTAATTCTTCAATGGCGCCCAAACATGCCAGACTATCTTTTCCGTAACTTAATGACAATACATGTTCCATATTTACCTCCCTTCGGCACTCTGACGGACAGGCGGCATCCCTACGCCTGCCCTTGTTTGTATGAATATGAAAGAAGCCTTCGGGCATGGTCAAGCACTTTGCTTCGCAAAGCCGCCTACGGCGTCCCCGTTTTTCTTTGGGGTGCAGTGGTCAAGCACTTTGCTTCGCAAAGCCGCCTACGGCGTCCCCGTTTCTATTCGGGGTGCATTATTACCCGTCACAGTGCCGAAAGCCGTCCCTTTGGCGGACGGGAAAGGAGCCTCCAGCTAAACCCTTTCCCGCCCGAAGGAGTGATTCCGGGCTTTTCGCCCGCCAAAAGGACGGCTTATTTTATTTTCGCTGCACTCTTAATGGCCTTCCGACGACTGCTGTATCCATCAAATAAAGCAGCATTTTTCTGTCGGTTCCATTCTTTTTCTTTTTCCCATAACTCTTTCCACTTCCGGTATCTGGGACACTTTTCATGGCATTTTTCATACCGCTCTTTGCATCCCTTACAGCTGACCTCTGCTCTAGTCAAGGTAGTTCCTCCCTATCAATGCCATGAATTCCTCCCTGCTGTGGGTTTCCTCAAATTTTCTCTGGCAAACTCTTTTCAGCCGCAGATCCAACTGGTGACCGTCACGGCCATGCACGCCATATTCACCCTCGTGCAGTTCTGGTTTGAGATATACCCAAAAACCACACCTTTCTGATATTTCTCTTTGTCCACTTCCAAAGAAAATATGGTGTTTGTGCAAACTTGGGCCAGCATACCCTGTCATATAACATCTTTTTTCCTGCTGCATAATACTTTTCCCGTGGCTTTGACGGGATTTTTTCTGCTTCGTTTTCGGAAATGCCAGACCACTTGTGTCTATCTTTCCGTATTTTTTTGTTTTTGGAAACGCCAGTGCTGTCATGATTTTTCCCTCCTTCAAAAAAAGCCGCGGGATTTCCCGCGGCTGCCGGTCATCCTTTGTACTTTCGGATCATGCCTCTATTTTGTTCCAGGTGCCGTCTGTAACGCTCTCTTTCTCCCAAAAGGAAGATGCACGCCCCAGCTAGCCCCATAATCAATAAACACATCCACACTATTCCAAAACTCATAGGATCACCCCTTGATCTTGATTTTTCCGCTTTCGATAAGCTCATAAGGAAAAGTTTCTTTCCATCCGCCCTTGTCCCAAATGACGATGAAATGACTTTTCCAGAGCTGGTACACAGTCCCATTTTTAATGATCTTTCTGTTCTGGTTGTTTTCCATTGGCTTGATGTACTGTATCTTACTTCCAACCATAAGCCCCATAGCCTCCGCATCGGCTTTGGTGAAATTTTCATTGAATTTTTTCATCACAGAATAACCACCCTCGTTTCCTTTATTTGTAGAAATTATCAAGCATTACCATCATATCCAACATACAGATATTGTATTTGTCAAAATCTGTTTTTTTGAAAATGTGGTCTGCTTTTCCGTAAAAATCCTTTCCTTCTTCAGACCACTTCACGCCTGTATCGTTGATTTCTGGCGGATTTTCATAAAAAAGAATTTTTCCAGTTTCTGGATTTTTTGTAGCAAAATGGAATCCCATGACGCAAATTCCAAACATAATTGATTCTCTTTGCATCTGCTTCATTTCTTTTTCCTTGTCCATGTTGATTTACCCATCCTTTCTAATGACCCACCTTATATAAAAAGCAGGGGCGGAGGTCAAGCACTTTGCTTCGCAAAGCCGCCTATGGCGTCCCCGTTTTTCTTCGGGGTGCAGGGTTACAGTTCTTTATTTCGATGTTTTAAGGAAGGTGTTCGTTGACTATTGCACAAAAGATTTACACCCCTGCTCTTTATCAAAACAATTCATTCAACGGCAGCCCCAGCACTTCGCTGATCTTCACCAGCTCCCCCACCGTCCATGTTTCCGGTTTCGCCAGTCGCACATTGAAGGTGGAGTAGCTCATGCGGCATTTGCTGGCCGTTTCTTTGTGGTTCAGCCCCCGTAGGAGCATCCCACTTTTTAATTTTAGTGTTAAATTGTTGTAGACCTTTTGGTCTGGTCGCTCCCGCAGTTTTGGCATTTCACATCATTCCTTTTCCCTTCGGGCTTCTCATTTCTTTCTATGGTAATTCCATGCCGCAATCCATGCTAAAACGACACAATTCATACACGCCGCCACAACATAACCGCAGATTTTTTTCCATCTCTGCTCCTGCCTTTGTGCATTCTCGTACATTCTGAAACCATCCTCCGCTCTGTTGCGGAGGATTTCATTTTCAAAAATCAGATGTCTTTCCTTTGATTCTTCCATCTTCTTTCGCCTTCTTTCCTGACTTTTGCTCTCTGTTCACCAGGTGTGATTTTCTTCCGCTTCTTTATGCAAAAGCATCAGCAAGTCCGTGTAGAAAACCTGTGATTCCATCGAATGTTGATAGAGCAGCTCGTTTAACTGCTGGCGCTTGCTGGGGCTTTTTGCATCAGCTCTAGCGAATTTGACTTCTGTGTCTCTACCCTTGTACCGGATTTTAATCCAATCCCCGTCCCCATAGCGGTAAAAAGCACCTGTCTTGCAAGGGTCATCCGGTGTCTGTTCCTCTGGATGATAGTCCGCTGTGTCGCCCCAGTCCCTCTCAAAAAACTGTAAGAGGGATTTCGTTACGAAGTAAGCGAAATCTTCATCGTCCTTCATTTTTGCTTCTACCTGTCTTTCAATGATCATGTTGATTCTCCTCTCTTTTTACCCATTCCCATAAAATTTGTTTAATCAATCCTGTTAACGTCTGTCCTCTTTCTTCCGCCGAAGCCTTTAACGCTTCTTTTAGTTCCGTCGGAAATCGTAAAACCATTTGATATATATCCATCACCTCATTTTTGATATCTATGATATCTAAAAAGTATCACCTTGCAATGTTTTTGTCAATACCTTTTTGATATCTTTTTGAATACTTTACAATGAAATCTTTTTGATATATTGTTGATATCAAGGAGGTGTTACCATGGCTATTCAGGCAAATCCATATCCTTTAAGGGTTGATAAACAGATCATGCAAAAATTTAAAGTAATCGCTGCTCTCAATGGTCGTTCTGTAAATAAAGAAATTGAATTTAGACTGCGTGAAATTGTCGCCGATTATGAAAAGGAACATGGCGAAATCCCCATTCCTTCTGATGAATAACACGAGGTGATTTTATGAAAAAACAACCAAATGCGTATCCTTTGCGAATTGACGAAACACTTTCCGCAAAAATTAAGGTTCTTGCGAAAGAAAATGACCGTTCCTATAAAGGTCAAATCGAAAATATCTTAAAAAAATTCGTTGCCGACTATGAAAAGGAACATGGCGAAATCTCTATTCCTTCCGATGAATAACTCGAAGCCCCTCATACAGTAAACGGTTTATCATTTCATTCAAGCTGACAGAATACTTGTCAGCTTCTTTTTCTATTGCCTTCTTTAACTCCACAGGCAGGCGGACTGTTGTCTGCTCCTTTCCCTGCTTTTCCATGTTGATTCTCCTTTCCTTTCTATACAATGTCCTATGACTTTAGCTTGCTTTTTTGTCATGCACTCTTGTCATTCAGCAGTTCCTCCATGTTCTTACGGGCGTCCCAGCCTTTCAAGAAAATCAAAAGACATTCTTTCTCTTTGTCACCCAAAGTCCCGAACAGCTTTACTGCGTCTACCGCATCGTCTACAATGATTTTTGTTCTTTCGTCCATATTCAGGTTGTTCATACTGACACCCCCTTTGTTTTTATTTCTGTTTGTTAAGCACATTCTAACACTATATTTTGTGCTTGTCAATCATTTTATAGTTTTTTATGTGCTTTACAAACATTTTTTATTGTGATATAATTTTTCACGAATGGAGGTGATTATTTTGGAAATCTATGATAGAGTAAAATATTTAAGAAAAGATTTTCTTCATCTAACACAGGACGAATTTTCAAAAAAACTAAATATTTCCCGTGCCAATGTAGCTAATATTGAATCTGGCAGAGTATCTATCACGGAACGAACTGTTCAAGACATTTGCAGAATTTTTTCAATAAATGAAGATTGGTTGCGTTTTGGTCATGGAGATATAGAACGACCTCCCATGGGAAAAGGGAATGAATTAGTCGAGCTGATCGCCGATCTGGTACAGACTGATGATGATTTTTCTAAGCAATTTATCATTGAATATTTGAAATTAAGTGATGATGAAAAAGAAGTGATAAAAAAAATAATGAGAAATGTAAAAGAATATTTGTAAAAAAAGCGGTCTTATGACCGCTTTTTTAGAACCGTTTGATAAAATCATAAATCATCCACAGGATTTGTGTATCTTGAATGGATTCTAGTTTTTTCACGATTTGTTTTCTGATGTCCTCGCTCATTCTGTTATATCCTCCCCTGCGGAATTTTTATCTTATCAAGATAAGAACGTATGTTCGTGTTTTTCTCAATATATCACTTTTCCACGCTCTTTTCCATGTACGTTTTCGCCAATTATGAAATGCCTTTTTTGTTTGTTCTTCCAGTTTTCCCCTTTTTTCACTTATCCACATCACATTTTCGCCCCCTTGTGCTACACTCAACATGGGTGAGTTTATGGGTTTTTTCGACAAATTTAACACACAATTAAAACAGACTATTGCAAAACAAGAAAGTGAAATAAATGAATTAAAACAAACCATTATAAAACAAGAAAGTGAAATAAATGAATCAAAAAATCAAATTTCCGTTTATGAACAACAGATTCAGAGACAAAATCAAATTTTGTCCGATAAAGAAAACCAATTAAGGCAAACTTTCTTTGAGTGTGAAAAACTACGCTCTGCCATACATGATAAAGATACTTTTATTCAAACACAAACAGTCCATCTGCAAGCTGTAGAAACAGCTCATACAGAATGTTTGAAAAAAGCAAACGATCAGGAGTTTCTCAATCAACTTTTAACTGACAAAATAAATAGCTTAGAAAAAAGGAAAAATGATATTGTTGAAATAATGAATCAACAAATCATTCAGCTTTTTCAAGAAATTGATGATATTACTTCCGAAAAAGACACCTTAGAAAATGAACTGCAAAGTTGTTTGAACCAAATACAAAAACTACAAAAAAAATATTCTCCCTTTGTTGGAGTTCAAAATTACGAGGATCTTGTACACCAGCAAATGTGTGAACTAGAAAAACAAATTTATCTGCAAAAATTTCTATTTGTATTAAATATCTACTGTATGGAAGTGTCTTTGCAAAGCAAACGAAAAGAATATCGTTCTCAATATGAAAAAATCAAAAAATCGGCACAAGAAACAATAAAAAAATATGAAGAAGATCTCTGTCTGGAGGAATATAAAACGCTGCGTCCTTATATTTCAGAATCAGACTTTTATTCGCACTCTGTCACAGTCAGGAATCAAATGGCACTTGACAACTACAATAAAATGAATAAAACACCAACCGAAGTCGGATTAGCTTATGAACGCTTTATTGGGTATCTTTACGAAATAAAAGGCTACGAAGTTCGGTATCATGGTGCGTTAAATAAATTCAAAGATAAGGGCATTGATCTGTATGCGCTCAATAGCAAAGAAGCTCTTATCATACAATGCAAACGCTGGAACAAAAATGCAATCATCGGAGATGCCACAATCCGAGCGCTTCACGGCTCTGTGGGACTTGCACAGAAAAAATTTTCAGCCAAACAGGTGAAGGGAATTTTATATACCACTACCAAAGTTAGTGAAGAAGCGAAAAAAGAGGCAAAAGCTTTAAATATAGAAATTTTTGAGGAATTTCCTCTTGAAGAATATCCAAAGGTAAAATGTAATGTTTCCGCAACTGGCGAAAAAATTTATCATCTGCCTTTTGACCAACTATATGATAGAATGTTTATCAAACCAAAACACGGTGACCTTTACGTTGCAACCGTTGAAGATGCTGTATCAAGAGGATTCCGACACGCACATAGATGGGATCCGACAAAAAAATAACATAACAACCTGCACAAAAAATGCAACTTTTTTTGTATCCTTTATTGATTTACAGAACAAACGTTCTAATGGTAAAATAAAAAAAATGATCCCCGTCCCTGTTGGCGCAGGAACGAGGATCGGCGGTCATATATATAATACAACCTCGTCTTATCGTATTATATCATAGACCGCCTTGTTTGTATAGAATAAAGGAGGTCTTTTTTTATGGCTCAAGCAAAGAAAACAAAAGCCGGAACCTGGACAATACTGGTATATAGTCACACGGAAACCATTGATGGAAAGGAGAAAAGGATCTACGAAAGGTTTACCGCTGACAAAAAGTCAGAAGTCGTCCGGATGGCGGAAGATTTCAAGGCCAATCGTAAAGGCAAAACCACCACCCTTACGGTAGAAAAAGCCATGGAGAACTATATCGAAATGAAAAAGGATATACTCTCTCCTGCAACATTATGTGGTTATTGGTCAAATTACGAACATCATTTTCCATTGATCCGAAAGATTCAGATCAATAAACTGACAAATAATGATATACAAAAAGAAGTCAACATGCAGTCCACACAATATGCTGCATCATCATTAAAAACAACTTATGCTTTTCTTTCTTCTGTTTTGAAGGTTTTTGCACCAGATTTCCGGTTAAGACTGTCTTATCCACAGGATGATTCGGAGGAAATCTCTATCCCAACTGAAGAAGCAATTAAAATCTTATTAAAAAACAGTAACAACGCCGAGCTTTCCCTCGCCATTAAACTTGCCCTGGGCTTGGGACTTCGACGCAGCGAAATTTCCGCATTGAAAATTTCAGATTTTGATTTTCAAAAAAATATTGTGGAAATTAAACATAGCATGGTATTTACACCAGATAAAAAATGGGTAATTAAATCCCCAAAAACAAAATCTGGCAGAAGAAACATTCCTTTACCGGACTTTCTCATTCCTGATTTGAAGGACGCTATGAAAGGTAAATCACAAAATAGTTTTCTTGTATCATTAAATCCATCTCTTATCTCAATTAAATATGGATTGCTCGTAAAAAAAACTGGCATTGAGCATAACACTTTTCATTCCCTGCGACACTACTACGCATCAATGATGCTGGCCAACAATGTTCCAACAAAATATGCAATGAAACGCATGGGACATAGTTCAGATGACATGCTCAAACGAGTATATCAGCATATTATGGAAGATAAAGATCAGGAAGTAACAGATACCATAAATAAATATTTTGAACATGCTTTTTTGCAGTGATGCAACTATTTTGCAACTTTATATTTGAAAAGTATTGATTTTTCAATAGTTTTGACTATTTTTTTATTTTCCTTTATAATAAATCACTAGAAATTGAAATCAAATTGTTTCTTGTTGAAATATCAACATTTCTGAAAAAACATTGATTTTTCAACATTCCTGCGGTCTATGATAATTACGGTATTTTAATAAAATTTGTAGTATACGATAACGATTTTCTTCGATTTGTAATAACATTGCAACTTTTATGCAACTTTTGCAACTCAAGAAAAGCCCCCGTAAGGGGGCTTTTCTTTTTCCTTTTTACCATAAACTTTTTGCAACACCGAATGTTTTATATAGTTCTCTTTTTTGCGCATATGGCATACCTTGTGTATATTGGTCAATGGCAGCTTTAATGTATCTTGATCTGTCGTTCTTCAATCCTTTTGTCCATTCTTCCTTACTTATTACATCACTCACTGCACCTCTTACAACCTCAAAATCATCAACTGACATGAAGCCGCTGACAGCCTGATATTTTTCATTCATCAGTGTTGGTGTGGCATCCCGTGGAATCCATCTTGTTGCAACGGCAAAGTTTTCCAGCATCTTCTGTTTCTGCCCTGCCGGAATCGGCATTTGATTGATATAGTCATATTTCTCATTTGCCGCCATGGTATTTTTGTCTTTTAACCCATCATTCAGCATTTCGTCATATTTCTTTTGGATGCCTTCCAGCGCTGTCTGTGCCCCAGCAGCCTGGTCAAAACTAAGTCCAAAGCTCCGCATCTTGTCAAAATCCTCTATCTGTGTTTTTCCAGTGAAAATTTCCCTTTTATAGATGTACTCTTTTTCTGCATCGGTCAAACCACTGCTTTTCAGTGCAGAAACTTTTCCTTCCCTGGTTTCTGCTTTATTGATGTTCTGGAAAGTATCAAAATAAGCCTTGGGAGTAGTACCAAACTGCTGCTGCATTTCTCTCTGCATTTCTGTACGTTTTGCGGAAAGTGGTTTGAAACCATTCTCAACATATTCTTGGCCGCCTGGCGTTGCCCATTTTCCAAAAAGCGCAGCCTGCGCCCATGTCTTGGGATTTTTTGTATCAACCGCAAACTGCAGTTTCTCACCGTCGCTGCTTTGCTTGTAACTGCCTCCTTCTTTCATGGTTTTTAATCCGTCCATAGTTTTTCTGATCTGGTTCAAGCCAACCACAGGGCCCAGATTCAAAAGCTTTGACAGTTCATCCACTACCGTTTCTTTCAGATATTTTCCGTCAGTAGGCTCATCATCTGTTAGCCATGCGGCTCTGACAATCGCTTTCAGGTCTGGAAGTGCGCTGGTCTGCGGAATACGACCACCATCAAACACAATCCCGCCAACATATGGTACATATCCCCCAATATTGGCACCCAGATTTAGTACCGCTTTCTGCTTTTCTGGTTCGGGTTCTTCCGTTTCCTCCATCATATCAAATCCTTCTCCGTCCTTCATATCAGAAAAAGCGTCTATGATATTTTTCACATCTTCGCCTGTCCAGTCCTCGTAGAAATTTACCGCAACACCTAACGGGTCTAATGCGGGACGACTGCCTGTCCATTTTTCAAAAATATCATTAAATACATACGCAGCGCCAATCATTTCCGAAAGTGACGCTACGCCCTTAATGATTCCCTTGTCTTTCAGCTCTTTTGGAAGGTCTTTTGTAAGAAAGTCAATCTGGTTTGCTGGTTCCAACTGAAACATTGTCAATGTCCTTGTTACCGGATTTTTTGCTTGGAACATTGGAGGAACTGCCCCTTTACTTCTTCCCGCAAATAATCTGCGGGCAAAATCATCCGCTTCGCGAATGGCGTCTTTTTCCGAAATTCCTTTTTTGATATTGTCATAATATCTACCACGCCAAATGCTTTGTGTCGTCATTTTATCAACCCAGTTGGAAAATCCCCCGATAACGTCTGAATATTTGTCCAGTGCTGTTTGGTTCATGCGTATCTCTGGCCATCTGGTTGTAAGAAACGCGCTTTTCTTTGTCAAAGGGTCCATCTTTCGGGAAAACGCAGCCGCGAATCCTTCCTGCAAGCCTCTTTTTCGGCTTGTCATGGAAATCAAAGGCATTCCCTGTGTAAAAGGAATGGAGTTTGTAATAGCAGAGCTGACATTTCCGGCAATCATGTTTCCGGCAACATGTCTGTTCAGTTTTTCCATAAACATCAAAGCACTTCTGCCCATTTCTGATTTTTCAAAAACCCTGTCTTTTATGGACTGTTTCCCTGCCAGCAGGTTTGTATACTCATTTAGATACATGGCGTAATTTTGCAGTGTATGTCCATTTTTCTGTTTTCCAATTTCATCCAGTTCCGCATACTTCGCATCAAGCTGTACCCGCTTTTCATCCAACGTCAGATTTTTATTTTTTTGGATTTTGCTGATTTCTTTTTGGATACTGTCCGGAGCCGTATGGTATCTTATCGCATCTTCCAATGCACGAAGGTTTCTGATGTTATCCGTATGGAAAATCACATTTGACATACTTTCAATATAATCGTCGTACCCTCGCAAAGCGTCAAAATCTGTTTTGTTTCCAGTTCTGCTGAGCATGTGGGAACTGAAACTTTTTCCTGGACGAAAACTATCTGTTTTCCCTGCGATGTCTGTTGGCAATTCGTTTATGCCCTGAGAAAATCCTAATTTTTGAAAGGCAGCCTGTAAAGGATCGTCTGCTTCCTCGGAAAACATGTGTGGCCAGTAATTTCTTCTTTTAGGTATCGGAGGATAACCATTTCGAATCAGCACTTCATTTGTCTGTACCAGCATGTCATTGTATTCTTTTTGCAAAATAGGAATCACTGCCTCAATACGCTGTCTTTCCTCCACTGTAAGCTGTGCTTCCGCCGACTGAATTTCTGCCTGCAACGCTTCTTTTTTGCGGATAGAAGCTGCATCTGTCTTTTTTGCGAGATCGGCTAAGTCTGCTCGCCGTTCCCCTAAAAACTGAACCATGCCGCTTTCATCCACTTTTTGGTTCTGTTTACCGATTGGATCATAAATGGTGAATTTTTTCTGTTTTTTCAATCCAAAACCATTTGCCATTTCCTTCTTTTCTCTCAGCCAAAGCTGTCTGTCAGCCTCTGCTTCGTGAACGGGTAAAAAATATTTCTCATTGATTGCTTTTGCTGCTTCCTTCGGAGCAACCTTTTCAGTAGCTCGCTCTGGTGAACGGCGCATCAAATATCCCGGAGTGGAAGAATCTTTCCATCCATCTTTTCCAAAATGAATCTCACCAATCGTATCTTCTGCCATTTGATGCCGTTTCGCAGCTTGACTTTTTGTGAACTGATCAATCAAATCAGATACTTTGTTATAAGGCTTCACCACTTCCGCAATTTCCAAAACAGCATCGGCATTCACCCCGGGAGTATTACGGATTGTTTCCTCGCTGATCTCGCCATGCAGGAATTTCTGTAAAATCGCCTGATCCCCTTCAGTCAGAATCTTGTTTGCTTTTACTTTATCTGCGTTTTTCTGCAAACGTTCTTTTCTTTTATACATTTCCACAATATCCTTTGTAGAAAGCTGGGAAACGTCAATGTCTTCTCCGCTCTCCAAAATCCGCTGCCTTTGTCGCGCTTTTCGTTCCGCTTCAAATCTGACCAAATCTTGGTATTGTTTTTCCGCAGAAGAAAACTTCTCCAAAAACTCCTGCATCATCAATTCTTTTTCTTCCGCGCTGGTGACATCTTTCAATGGAAACTCTTGGATTTTCATATCCTCTGCCACTTTTGCAATCTGTCTGAGCTGTTCCGCAGGATGCACGATGGAATCTGGGAAGAACTCAGGAAATCTTTCGGATAATTCCTGATAAGCAACATCCACTCTTGTGTTTTTCCCATCCTTTGTCACACTTCCCACTTTCCCCATCAGATTTTTGCGAAATGTATCAAAATCTGCGATATTTGCGGCATCCTGACTGGAAATGGAAAATTTGCTTTTTTTCAAAGCATCCTTAACTTCCTGATTGATGTTTTGTCGGTTTGTTACCTTTCCCATATCAAAAAGCGTTTCAAATAATTTTTTTCTTGTTTCCTCTGACACAGAACCATTTCTGCGAACTTCCATCATTGCCCTTGCAATGGCTTCTTGTGCCGCTTTTTTATTTTCCTTACCAGAATACGATAAAAGGGAAGATACTTCTTTCTGCAGTGCATGATTGATTCTCTGTTTTTGCAGTTCTTCTTTCTTCAAAGGCATATACAGCATGTCCATGATTTCTTCTTTTCGCTGCTCATTCTTTTTCAAAAAAGCTTCTGCCGCTTCTTCGCCTTCCCTCAAAAAAATTTCATTGTATTTCTGGTCTAAAGAATCTACATCCTGTAAATCACGCAATTCTTGCTCTAAACGTGCTCTTGCCTCGGGCATAAGTAACGGATTTTCATTTTTGCCCGCTGTGCGTCCGTATAAGCCGTTTTTCATATCAGACGATAAATTCATCGAAGAAATGTTTTTGCTTGTTCCTGCTGCCCCAAACGCGTTCATCTTTTCATGCAAAACAGTATTTCCATTTTGTCTTTTACCGGTGAACGCTTCGTTCATACCCTTTGTCTGTTCTTCATATAACATACGGTAAATAGGGTCTGTTTGAATATCCACATCTGATAATGGCATATCTCCTGCCGGAAAAGAACGAACATTTTTTACAGCATCTTCCGCCTGTTGTGCCGCCAGTTCTTTTGCCGCCTTTCTAGCCTGCACTCCATTTCCAATTGCCTTTATACCAGCACCAGCAACACCCATACCAGCGTTAAACAGTAAGTCAGTAAATGCCTGCTGCTTCATTTCTTCCAGAATCTCCGCCCGTGTTTTTCCTTCCGCGACGCCCTGCAAAATTACTGCTGGCTGCATAACAGCTGTATCCACTGCCTGTTGTGCCAGAATACCGGAACCCAGTCTTGTTAAGGCATTTTTATTGGCAAATGCTGATACACCCGGAAGTTTTGTACCCAGTTTTGCAAGCCCGCCTTCTGCCGCAGCACCCAATGTGCCATACATAGCCAAAGCCTGTGTCGCTTCTCCTGCAAAACGCCCGGCAGTTGCGTATCCGGGATTCCTTGCCTCTGTTTCATCCGCAAAAGCCCGCACCTGCCGGATATTGTCCGCAACCCCAGTATTCCCTGTCGCGTCAGAAAGCCGTTCCACCGCCGCATGGTAAGTATCAAGACCGGCAGCTCTCCCGAAACCACTGCCAAAAGCCCCTCTTTTTGTCCTTGCCGAAAGACGGGCGCTCAAATCTGCGATCTGCGGACGATAATTTGTTTCTGGCTCCCCGAAAATATCTTGAAAAATTTCTCTGTCACGGATACGTCCAAGGGTCCTTTGCCCCTCTTTTATCATACGGTCCTGTCTTTCCTTGTCCTCAAATTCTGTATCGGCAATATATTCATACTTTTTTATCTTTTGTGGCGTTGTAAGAGAACTATCCTTCTGCCCAAACAAATATAAAGGGTCCGATGCACTCGGACCCGCCACTATCTGTTTCGGTTTGTTTCCATATTTTTTTTGCAGTTCGTCAAAAGATAACATGGTCATTCCCCTTTCTTATTTTCCATAGTTGCGCAAGAAGGCTTCATAGTCTGCTCTGGAAATCTGCCCTTTCTGAATCAAATCAGCTACCCTTTCTTCAAATGCTGGACCATCTCCCATCGCTTTGTAGTTCATAACCAAGAAGGTATATCCGTTTGTTTTTGGAGTACTGCTACCGCTACTCATAGCCTGTGGACCTGCGGAAACACTGCTTACAACCGGTGTGCTACCACCGCTGCTGTATGAACTGCTGCTTCCGGAAGAACTTCTGCTCCTGGAAGAACTGCCGGAAGAACGACTGCTTGACTTCATAGCATCTGCCGCCGCTTGCTGCAACTCATACCGCTGCATTTTATCCAGATAACTTACATTAAAGCCCAAAGAATCCAGCATATCCGTATCACCTATTTGTATCGCGAATTTCACGCGTGCCTCCCAGTTTCTGAATTGCTCTTCACTCATCTGTGTTTTATTTTGTGCTGTCAGCAGATCTTTCTGCGCATTAAATTCCTCCTGCCATGTATGCTTATTCCAGTTGATCTGATCCTGCTGCTGTTCCCACTGTTTCTGCTGCAAATAAGCGTTAAAGGCGTCTTTCTGTGCCTGCGCATAGATATTCGCTTTGTCACTATTTGCCTGGGACTGTGCCAGAATATTCTGATAGTCAAGCTGCTGCATCATTTTCTGTCTTGCCAGCTCATTTGCGTTGATGTTGTTCTGGTATGATGTATCCAGCCCCAGCTGTGCGCTTTCACTGCCGCCGCCGCTGATGCCGTATGCCGCCAATCTCTGGGGAAGCGCTGATTCTGCCTGACGCTTTTCCACATAAGCCTGTGCCGCTATGTCGTCATAATAGTTGTTGTTCTGAGTTTTCTGCATATCAAGCTGTGCCTGCAATGCAGCCAGCTGGTCATCAATGGCACTTGCCTGCATATCTGCGCCATTCATAAACCAATCCCCCCATTCACCCACTAAGTCCGCCTGTGTCTTAGGGTCTTTGTCATAAAGCATTTCCGAGTACATATTATTGTTTACAAACATGTCATAATCTTCCGGCACATCATACAGTTTGTAATACCCATAAGGGCTTTCATAATAGTCTCCATCCATGATTCCCCGACCGGTGTAGTACCAACTGCCGCCGGGTTCAAACTGCCTTACAGAAATCCCCAGTTTTCGCAGCTGATCCGCATACGCTTGGTTTTCTGCCGCCAGCTGTTTACGAGTAGCTTTGTCCGCCGCTGCATAAGCCGCGCTGTTCTGCTGCATCGCGTTGATGATGTCATACGTTCTATTGTTCAAGTCGGCCCTGGAACCTTTTCCCAAGCTATCAAAGGACCATCCCTGTGTATAGTCCTGATAATAGGGCGTATACTGGTTTTGTACAGCAGGTGCATCCGGTTTTTCTTCGATGGTGCTGTACTGACTGCCGTAAATACCATTATTTGCCCCCCATTTGTTCTTTCCACTGGCATTCAACCAGTTTATTTTGTTATTCCGTTCCTGCATCAGCTGATTCCGCTTGTCAGGGTCTTTTTCCTTCGCAATTTCCGCAGCATAGTCTTTATTAGGGTCAAAATATCCAGCAGAAGCAGCCCTGTTTACTGTTGATTCTTCCCTGGTGTTATCTACAGTCGCTTTGTTGAACCCACTGTATGTGTCGTCAGTTTCTTTCATACTTTTTTCTAACCCTGCATTGTTCAGCTTGACCTGTGCCGCATTCTGATAAGCAACGGTTGTTGCATAGTCAGCCTGTCTTTTTGCCTCCGCGGCCGTAGCCGCATAGTCCGGCTCTGAATAACCGCCGCGGCTGCCGCCGCCGGCGCTGCCGCCTTTTTCGGAAATCGTGCTGTACTTGCTTCCATAGATGGAATTGCTGTAACCATTTTTGTTCTGGCCTGTACTGTTCATCCAGTTCAGTTTATTCTGTCTTTCAGAAATCAGCTGATTTCTTTTGCCGGGGTCCTTTTCATTCTTGATGGCTGCAGCATAGTCCTTATTTTTATCAAATCCGCCTGCCACGTTCATTCCTCCTTTCAAAGAAAAAAGCCACTCCTGCGGATTTCTCCGCCGAAGTGGCTCTCATGCACTTTACTTTATTTCTTTTTCGTGAAAATCGGGGTACTTCCCTTGAAGGAAACGTCATATCCGAACATTTCCCCAACATCCCTTGCAGAAAGGTAGTTTCTTCCCTCCCACAAGATCAAGTCCACATCCTCTATCCGGTTTTCAATGATGACCGGACCATGGACTACCGGACTTTTTTCTTCCTGATACACTTTGCCAACAAAGGCACAAATGCCCTTGCAAATAGCAATAGCGCATTTTTTCCGGTAAGCATCGCTCTTGAGCAGCTTTGCCTCTATGACGTTTGTCATAAAACCGCACTCACAAAGCACTGCCGGCATGGTTGTTTTCCGCAACACATACAGCGTAGGATTCTCCTTCACCCCTCTGTCCCGCAGCCCCGTTTCCCTCACCAGCTCATGCTGCACGCATCTTGCCAGACTTGTTGTTTTGGCATCGTTCAGAGCATGCACGAATGATTCCACGCCGTTGGCATCGTTCCAACCACTACCAAAAGCATTAGCATGGACACTGACGAAATAGTCAGCATGTGCTTCATTGGCTCTCTGTACTCTTGTGGCATATGCTGTATCTGTGTCCTCCGGCGAAGTCAGCACCACAGAAAAACCGTTGCGGATCAGTTCATCATGGAGATAAGCAACAACCGCCCGGTTAAATTCGTTTTCCCGCATCACGGAACCGTCAGAAAAGGCAGGGGTTCTTTTCCCTGCCGTTTCCATACCGTGACCGTCATCAATGGCAATTTTCATACGCTCACCTTCATTCTGTTTCTACGCCGGGGATGGAAATTTCCATTTCTTCCCCACAGTCCGCAAAGTAAGGCTTTCCGTAGGCAACGGCGCAAGCGTGCTCAATTTTGCATCCTCTAGCCTCGTCCCATCCTTTGGCAAAGCAGACAATATCCGCTTCGGACATCATTGCCAAAGAGCGTCCCAGACACCAAAGTGCCATGTCTGCATTTTTCGGAGGATCTCCGGCAATATAACTGTCAATGAGTTCCACATCCTCCTGCAGAACCTCTTTTGCGAATTTCAGCGCATCTTCTCTTTCCCTCTTGATTTCTTCTTCTGTTTTGCCCTTCATGGGCTGAGAAATAAACAATTTCTGCATCATTTATCATCCTTTCTATCTTTCAGTCCCTTTGTGGTCGGTTCCACAAAAACCCCCAGCACTGCCAGTGCCGCAGTACCAAGCAGAAAAGGATTCTTCAGCACATCCAGCACAGCGTCACACAATGCTCCCCAACTGGTGAACATTTCAGGATCCATTCCGGTGGCTGTCAGGACAACACCGATAACACCAACCCAAAACCAAGGATTTTTGAATCTGTCTTTATTCATAATTCTCACTCCTTTACATATCCACAAATTCAGACCAACAATGTGCTTCATCCCTTGTGCCATCTTCATTGAATCTGTTTCGTACGACATGGACTTTCAGCTTTCTGTCATAGCCCACAATCAGCGTTTCTGTGTATGTATCGTGCTTTCCTTCTGGAATGCTTGTATCATCCTCATGTGTCAGTCTTTCAGACCAAATCACATGACTGGTGCTGGTGCTGTTGGATGTATAACCAAGAAGCACCATGGGCGCTACCCAGTAACCATGGATATTCAGCCACATACCATTGATTCTCATATATTCCGGCAGACGCACATCGTCTTTTGCATCGTGATACATTTTTACATAGGCTTCCTCTTTAGAATACTTGACTTCGGTACCGTCCTTCATTTTTTCATGCCAGTACCCATCTTCCAGCCATACTTCATGACCAATGGTAGCCGCGGAAACACTTTTCGCTCTTTCCAGCCATGCACTTGTAATACCGGATTTCAAATCACTCTGTTTCATCTTTCTTCCTCCTTTTTTACTACCCAATCTGCCGCAAACAAGTCTGTAATGGAAGGCACCCACATGGAATGAGAACCACGCACGGTATTGATCTGCATATAAGGCTCACACTTGAACAGCTCGCCTTCCTCCATTCCCCAGGCATCCGCTGTCTGTTTATTGCAGGGGATACCATCTGGATAACCTTTCTGCATGACCACAAACAAGCCTTTACCATTCCAGCCCTCTCTTGTCATCGGCACGCCTTTTTTCAGCAGATGCAGCGCATGACTAAAGTCCATTCTGGCCACACCGCCCAAAATAGGTGTGTTGCTGTCTGCCGCAGGGATAAAGTCATCCGCTGCCATGCAGTCCAATGTGTATTCCTTCATTTTGGTATCGAACAGGTCAAACACCTCACCATCCTTTGTATGAATGATGATGGTACCGTCCCGCATTTCCCAATAACCGCCCCAGTGGGGACGTTTTACCTTGCCGCCCTGCTTCATGTAAGCCAAAATTTCTGCAAAATTCATAGTGTCCTCCTTACAAAATCTTCTCTGCCGCCTTTTTTTCCATAAACTCCTGTTTCTGCCGTCTTGCCTTCTTTACCCGCTGATACTTTTCCATCAATTCTTCATTGTCCCCGCAGTCATGATTTTCCCGAATGATTTCTGCCAATGTCAGGCTCAAACTCATACAGGCATCAACACTGCTGATAATTTGAAAAAGCATCTGATCTTTTGAGTTTTCTGCTTCCGCGTTCTTCGCGTCACGCTTATTGATATACAGCATGAACAGGCCAACAGAAACAGGCGTGACAAAATCTCTCAAAACTTCCAGCCAGTCCATGCCGCCCACCTCATTTCTTCTCTGTAAAAATGCTGGCGGCTGCGCTGGGCGGATTCACCAATTTGTACTCTCCGCTTGGCAGCGTACAAACATATTCCTTCCCATTGGGGTCTTTCACAACCATATCTTTCAGCACCATCATGCCGGGAAGATATGGAAATACCCCGGCAACAGGTCTGGGAATCGGCCAGTAGTTGTTCGGGGTATCCGTCGGTTTATAATGTGGGAATCTCTGAATCGCCGTTGGTACATAGTAGAAAACACCTTCATATGTAACGTATGTTTTCGCTGCCTGATTGCCATTGTCAAGCACCCATACATCTGCACCGTCTTGGAACACTGCCAAAATGGGATTGTATGCCCCTGCCATGTCCAGCAGCGCTCCGCCTGCCTCCACCATGGAGGAAAAATGTTTCTTCACCTTTTCCGCATCCGCTTTATAGTCCATGTCATTCCCCTCCAATCAAGCCCATCACTTCACTGTGAAATGTCCGCAGCCCTTCCAGCTCACCGGAACCGCCGCCCATGATATAGGTTTTTTCTTCTTCATCCAGTGCGCCCTTTGACACCATCTGTGAAAGCTGTTCCTCCGTCACTTCGCCCTTTGTAAAGCGTTCTTTGTAGTAGTCCAAAAAAATTTCCACGGCTTTTTTCATACCATCAACCCCCGTTTCACCAGTTCCGACATCATCATGTCAGCCCCCTCCTGCCGAAGTTCGTCTTGACTTTTATTCAGCTGTGCCTCCATGCGGTCAAGCTGGCTAGGCTCCGGTGCGGGGATCGGTTCATATTCTACACGGATGGACTGCATGTCTTCGTTCATATAAAATACCGCTTCATACCCCTCTCGGTTTTCAGTTTCCGGCATGTCTGTATCCTGCCAAACCGTATCTTCAGAAAAATACACCATCGCATCTTCTTTTGAAATCGCTGTATTATACCAGACCACACGTCCGGTTTTGTCAAAATTGACTAACATATTTTTCACTCCTTTCGTTTACGCTTCTTTGGTGTCGGTGTAGCCGATCAAAAATTCTTCCAGTTTTGCAGAGGATGCCGTATAGCCGATGTATAGGAAGGTGTAATCGGTACCGGCAGTAACAGAAATAACCCATTCGCAGGTGCGACCTTCTCCGCCAGAGGAATATTTGTAATGAAGACAGGCTTTTGCCTCTGGAGGCAGACATGAAATAGATTCCCCCATATTGGTTTTTTCCGGTGCGTTGCTTAACTGATAGGGGACGTTGTCATAAATGTCAAAAGCAAAACTTCCCTTATCTGTTATTTTTAGCTTTAAATAAATGGTACCGTTTTTTTCAGCACGAAAAGTTGCAAGTTTTCCGTAAAATCTGCCATTGGTGTATTCCGGAGACCAATTGCTGATATTTTTTTTGATCTCTGTTGTGGAATAGCGGTAGATATCTGCTTTTTCTTCCGGCTGATGACTGGGATGGAGCAGTCCGAAAAGCGTATCCTCCCCTTCATCGCCGGGATTGCCGATTTTTTCGCTGACGCCTGCCATGTCCTGTTCCGCCTGATACAGCTGGGTGTCGATGGCATCCATGTTCTCGTTGAAGTCCGCCACGTCGTAATAATCGTCGGTGCCGGGCTTGATGAGGTCATAGTGCTCTGTGAATGTTGCCATTTGTGTTCTCTCCTTTCTCTTTGATTTTTGGTTACGCCCTAAGGGTAATGGGTTCCAAGTCCCAAAAAGTCCCAACCTGTGAAAAATAAAAAAGACATGTTCTCAAAATCATGAGAAACATGTCTTTTATGTGTGAAAAAATCAGTCGAATTCCAGAAATTTGTGTGGTGGAACATCTAAAGCGTTGGCAATGCGGAATAATGTGTAGAGGGAAATGGGTTTGTAGATATTGGGCGCTTCGATCATACCGATAAAGTTGGTTGCAACATGGATTTTCTCTGCCAGTTCCTCTTGGGTCAGCCCTTTCAGTTTGCGATAATAAGCGATTTTTAGACCGATGATTTTATATTCTTCTGTAAAATCGTTTTCCATCAAAATCTGCTCCTTTTTTAAGGGTCCAAAAGTTCTCCCGGTGCCATTTCCAGTGCATCCGCAATGCGGAACAAAGTTGTCAGTGTGATGGGCTTATAAATATTGGGGGCTTCGATCTGCCCAATGAAACTGGTGTCCACATCCAGTAT
>OHJQ01000516.1_pt1 | contig 28221 bp, 18 predicted proteins | sample 1568601 | NCBI WGS metagenome assembly OHJQ01 (sample SAMEA3879599, study PRJEB24766) | human gut metagenome | biome: human-associated habitat; feature: feces | place: USA | collected 1985/1987 | reverse complement strand
AAGAATCTAGTTAAGCTGGGAATTCCAGAACACTATGCGGCAACAATAGCAAACAGTCGCAGAAAGTATTGGTATATCAGCAATAACAAAGCTGTGATTTGGGCGCTGAATAAAGAAAGACTGATAAACAGTGGCTTTTATGATTTAGCCACAGCCTATCAGTCTGTGCACGTCAACTATTGAAAGCGCCGTATACCGAACGGTACGTACGGTGCTGTGAGAGGACGGCGGTTAGTCACCGCCTCCTACTCGATTTATCAGTAATCCTTAACATTTTCAAACAACTTTTTTTACGCGTCTCAGGTTACTATTTCCTCATTTTTAATGTGACATTTATAACGATTACAACTAATTTATCGAGAAACGATAAAAAGTTATTGCAAAACTGAAAACTGTGTAGTACAATTAGCTTGCCGGTAAGTGAAAAATATGAGAAAATAAATATATGATTAAAGGGTCAAAAGGTATCATCGGTACATGCATGCAATTCGATGTATTACCGAGAGTAAGGAGGTAGCTATGGACAATAATAATATCGGGGGCATGAATCCCCAACAGTTTTCACAGAACACGCCACAGACTTCACAGCCACATATGGGAATGTCAGGTATCGAACTGCAGAAGATGCAGCAGGAAGCGGAGCAAAGACGGCGTGAGCAAAGCAGGAGAAATGCGGATTTCTTTGGCAGGCTATGTATACCTACGATAATATATGCGCTGCTGTACACCATTTTCCTGTATGAGAATACAGGTGGAATACTTGTTACGTTGTTTGCAATCGTCACAGGAGTATACAGCCTGTATTGTATGCAGATACTTCATATAGAGGCAAAGCCACTCACTATATGGTACAGTGTGATGATGATACTCACAGGCCTATCATCAGGCTTGACCGGAAATAAAATTATACAAGGATTTAATTTTTGCTGGATACTTGTGTTTCTTGTTTTTATGCTGCTTCACAATTTCTGCAATGACAGACAGTGGGGGCTCATAAAGTATATCGCTGCGGCATTTCAGGCAGTGTTTGGAGCGATTGGGTGTATAGCTGAGCCGTTTATGGATATTGCCGACTATATGAGAAATGAGCGCATGGATAGTGACAATATGGGCAGTGACAGTATGGTCGGTGACAGTGCAAATGCAACTGCCGGAGAGGGGCATGTGAAAAAACACAGAATGCTTTATGTGTTTATCGGAATAGCAATTGCATTTCCTCTGGTTGTACTGATAGTGGTGCTGCTGTGCTCTGCGGATGCGGTTTTTGCCTCAGTAATAAAGAAAATATTTGCTGATATCAATTTCTTTACAGTGAGCAAGGTTGTATTTCTTTTTGTATTTGCGCTTTTCTCATCGTACTGTGGTATAAAGTATCTGAGCAAGAAGCGTATATCGGATGCACCGGTTGAGACTCCGGCGTTTCCGGCTGCAATCGGTATCACTGTAGCTGCAACTATATCAGTGGTATATGTATTTTTCTGTTGTATACAGATTGTGTATCTGTTCGGGGGGCTTATGCAGCTTCCAAGCGGCTATACCTACGCCAGGTACGCGAGAGAAGGCTTTTTCCAACTGCTTTTTGTGTGTATACTTAATGTGATTATCGTATTGCTCGGAAGTGGATTGTTCAGGAAAAATAAAATATTAAATGTATTTTTAATTTTAATAACACTGTGCACATATATCATGATTGCATCAAGCGCATATCGTATGGGACTGTATGTGTCAGAGTACGGGCTGACAGCCACCAGACTTTGTGTGTTCTGGGCACTTGGAGTGATAGCACTGTTTATGCTCGGAGTGATTTTATCTATATGTAAGCCTGATTTTTCGCTATTTCGGTACGGAATAATAGTAATCGGGGTATGTTATCTTGTGCTTGCATTTGCAAGGCCTGATTATCTGGTTGCAAGGTACAATACAGTATGTATGGAGGATACAGACTACAAATATCTGATGTCACTTTCCACGGATGCATCCCCGGCGCTTGCGGCAGATGCAGACTTTATGGAAAATAAGGGGATGGTCACCATGTATGCAAGACAGCTTGCAGGTGAGACGAATGACAGCTTAAGACAGCTCAATGTGTCTCATATAAAGGCTGCACATTTATTCAGAGATAGCATAGATGAGGTGAAGAGCTCACAGCTTATCCTTTTATATGTATATTCGCCTTACGATTCGGGCAGCTATAACAACAATGATACCGGTCTTGATGGCGTGGAAAGCATACAGATGGGTTATCATGTGTTAAAGGATACAGAAGATGATGACACAGCCAACTATGATTACGACAGTTATAGCATGGATGATACAAGAGTGGCGGCACCAGCATTTTTCAAATGGGTGGATGCAGTCGAGGTGAAGAAGATTTCCGACAGTGAGCGTATCTTCCTTGCAAAGATTCCAAGAAAGGCATTAAAAGACAAAGAGGGAGTGAATATTGAATACAGATTTAATAAAAATGGAGATGCTATATATTCATCCCAGTACAATGTGATCCTAGACAAGAAAAAAGGACTCAACGAGGTGGAGATGTCATACTATGCCGGAACAGATGGCGTGGATGTGCCTGAGTACAATATTTATGGAAAGTAATAGTTTAAATAGTATATAATACAAAAACGGACATGGCAGTTTTGCATGTCCGTTTTTGTTTTTGTATAATAAGTATCGGGTATTATGAACCGGGTAGGTTTACATAAAACAGAGTAAAATTTAATCAAGCTTTAATATTAATCCTAATATACGCTTTACAGAGGTCTCCATCTCACTACGAGAGATGGCACCCTTATCATAAGCCTTCTTTACACGATCAGGATATCCATTTCCCATCTTAAGATCATTTCCGGCTTTTGTCTCCTTGTAATGCTCGCCACAGGTCCACCAGTCGGTTGTGACCATTCCTTCATAGCCCCACTCATCACGCAGTATTCCTGTCAAAAGGTCCTCGCTTTCAGAGGCTCTGTAGCCGTTTATCATATTGTAAGAGGACATAATAGCCCATGGATTATCATTCTTTACAATCATCTCAAATGCCTTCAGATAGATTTCTCTGGCAGCTCTTTCTGAAACTCGTGAATCGCTGTTTTTGCGGTTGGTTTCCTTGTTGTTCAAGGCAAAGTGCTTGAGTGTGGCACCGACATTGTTTGACTGGATTCCGCGTACCATGGCACCTGCGAGCTTTCCTGTTACGAATGGATCCTCTGAGTAGTACTCGAAGTTACGTCCGCAGAGAGGACTTCTGTGAATACAGATGGCAGGGGTGAGCCACAGTGCAAGGTTGTTTTCCTTTAATTCTTCACCGCCGGCGCGTCCTACAGCCTCTATAATATCCGGGTTCCATGTGCATGCAAGCAGTGTGGAGCATGGAAACGCAGTGGTGCATATACCGACCTCAGGCGCTATGCGCACTCCTGCAGGACCATCTGCTGTCATGACAGAAGGAATACCGTATTCAGGCATATTTCCGATACCGAAGGTATTTGCAACACCTGTATTTGGCTGTCCGCCGAGCAGATGAATGAGTTCATCGATGGAAAGCTCTGATACAAATTCATCAAGCGTGATACGTCCTTCCACAACATCCATGATGTCGTGACTGCCGTTTTTAGCCATGCCATCGGCAAAGCGGAAGTATGGGATGGCTCTCTGACATGGAGCAACAGCCTCTGTCAGGGAAGGGTCAATGTTGCCAATAGCTGAGTAGTCGGTGTCCACAGGCTCACTTTGAGGCAGAGCTTCATAGCTTCCGTCAGCGAGCATTCTCTTTGGCAGACTTGTAGGAACCAGCTTTGCTGAAAACTGCTCAGTAATTACATCATGATTTAATATATATGAGTAATCAGCTTTTGTCACGTCACGGACGCTCGTTCCAACGTATATATCATATGAACCGGCTTCAAGTACATATGCAGATTTTTTAACCTTTCCAAGGTCATCATATGATGCCATATCGTATATTTCCCATGTGAGGATCATAAGCTGTGATTCACCCGGCTGCAGTTCTCTTGTCTTTTCAAAGGCTGCGAGCTCCTTTGCAGGCTTGCCAAGCTTTCCTTGTGGTTTAGAGATGTATACCTGAACAACCTCTTTTCCGGAGAATTTACCTGTATTTGTCACACGGACTTTTGCATAAAGCTTATTGGCCTCAGACGTACAGTTGGAATTCACAACGCCGGCAGAAACAGTCTCCACATCAAATGTGGTGTATGAGAGTCCATAGCCAAATGGGTATACAACCTTCTCGGCAGCTCCCGGAATTGTCTCGAAATAGCGGTATCCGACATATATATCATCGGTATAGTCCACATAGTCTCTTGACTCGTGGAAATTGTAAGTAGACGGATAGTCGTCGAGTGATTTGGCAAATGTATCGACAGTTTTTCCTGAAGGATTGCCATCTCCTACGAGAAGCTCAGCGGCAGCGAGACCGCCTTCCATGCCACCCTGTAAGGCAAGCAGTGCTGATTGAATCTGATTATCATAAGCAAACCAAGATGTATCAACCATTCCACCGACATTTAAAATCACGATTACATTTTTGAAACTGGCTTTTACAGTGTCAATCATCTCCTTTTCTTTTACGGAGAGACAGAAATCACCATCCTTAAAAAGCTCTGCCGACTTCTCGGTCATCTCGCGTTCGTAGTCCCAGAGAGCTTTGTTGTTTGGGTCAATAACACTCTTTCTGTCCCAGCCTTCTCCGGAGTAGCGGCAGATTGAGATGATAGCAGTGTCGGTATATGCCTGTGCCTTGCTTAAAAGCTCAGCCGGTACATCCGGCTCTATAGTCATGCCGGGTACAGCACCGGCTGCATACTGCTTTTTAATGTCGTTGCGGTAGTAATCGCACAGCTCCTCAAATATGCTTATTTTCTCTTTTTGAAGCTTAAGTCCTTCGTAGAGATTGCGGATATATGCAACGGTTACATCACCGCTTCCGCCACCGCCCTTTACATAGTCGAAAGTACCCTTTCCAAACAGGGCTACCTTAGAACCAGCTGCAAGAGGGAGTACGTTGTTTTCATTTTTGAGAAGTACCATGCCTTCCTTGGCAGCTTCCTTTGAAAGCTCTATGTGAGCCTTGCTTCCTGTAACTCTTTCACCATTTGCCCCAAGTGGAAGATTAGGAGTGAATTTGAATCGTGACCATTTGTTCATAGCAGATTACCTTTCTTATTATTTTTATTATTTAAAGAGCTTCCCATACATTAATATGTCGGGAGCTTGTTCTTTTCGTATAAGATGATTGTAAATTATAAAAGCGATATATACAATTGTGATACTGACATTATTTTAGGTCGATATTGACTTTTTGCGTGAGAGGAGTATATTTTGAAGGTAGAATTTCAAACTATGAATATTGTTTTCTTCGGAACAATTGGATAGGCTCAGGCTAATATAGCATTAAATACGAAGTTTGATTTAGTAAGTCAGGGAGAAAATTATGCAGCAATACACACACGAAAACGTCAGATCAATACCACATCTTCCAATCTACTGCGACAGATACGAGGACTACAGGCAGTTTTCACCGAGGCACTGGCATGACCATATAGAGATAATCTATGTAGTTTCCGGCTCACTGCAGGTTGACTGCGGTGAAAATGAATATACGTTGCAAGAAAATGAATTTTTTGTCATAAACTCAAATAAGATACATGGCACGCAAAGCTATGAAAGAGTCAAGGTGCTTCTGGTGCAGATACCGTATGTATATCTGGACAGCTACATAGACGATTACGGACATATAATGTTCCGGGAGTGCTATGAGACCGAGCATGGCAGCAGAAAATATGAGCAGATGAAGTCTCTTCTTAAGTCGATATCGCATATATACCGGAAAAAGGGCAAGGGCTATGAGCTTCGACTTATGGCAAAAGTGAACGAATTCTTATATATTTTGTTTACAAATTATTCGTACAAAGAGATGAATGCGGGAAAAGAATCCAGACAGATAGCGCGCCTTAAGGATGTCCTTAGATATGTGGCGAAAAACTATCAGGAGCCAATAGCATTAAAGGAGGCGGCAGACATAGCCTCACTCAATCAGGATTATTTCTGTCGTATGTTCAAAAAATGCATGGGAGTTACATTTCTCGAGTATGTCAATCAGGTAAGAATCAATCACATACATGAGGAGCTTCTGGCAACTGAGGATTCCATCACGGACATACTGGAGCACAATGGATTTACGAATTATAAGGTGTTCAGCCGGATGTTTAAGGCGCAGTTTGGCATGACACCGAGAGAATTGCGGAAATTACAGGAAAATTAAAATGTCATGAATTTGATGTTTTTGTGCTTTTTTTTGTATATTTAAGGGTGCTTAATCGTTATAGTAATGCTGTGGTTACGGGTTACGCTGAAAGGTGTAGACAGTAACATGATGCGAGATGGCAAATAACTATAAATGAAAGGGGTACTTTATGAAAAAAAGAGTATTATCAGCCATGCTTGTGGCTGCTATGGCAATGACAGCCATGCCGTCACAGACGTTTGCAGAGGGAGCGTTGGATGCGGTGCAGCAGACAGGTAAACTAAGCTATGATGGCTACAAAGAAGTGTGGTGCGATGAGTTTAATGGTGATTCATTAAACCGTGCTGACTGGAATGTGGAGACACATGAAAAAGGATGGGTAAATAATGAGCTGCAGGAGTATGTAGACTCGGATGAAAACATTCAGGTAAAAGATGGAAAATTAGTGATAAATCCGGTCAAAAAAGTTGCTGAAACAGAAAATAAGGATGCCGGAAATCTTTTGAAAAACTCAGATTTTTCGGAGGAAATGGAAGGCTGGACTCAGACAATAGCAAACTGGGGTGGAGCAGATGGAACAGCGGATGCTTCAGCAAAGACAGCTGATGGTTCGATTACCTATAGTATTAAAAACGCAGGAACACAGGACTGGAATGTCCAGTTAAAGCAGCAAAATATTTCACTGCAAAACGGACATAAATATAAAGTGAGTTTTAAGGCTATGTCCACAGCAACCCGTAAATTCAAAACAGGTGTGATGAGTGCTTCATATGAATGGTACGGAGGATGTGAACCGGAGCTTGAAGAGAATAAGGAGCAGGAAATCAGTTTTGAATTTACAATGACAAAGGACACACCTGCAGACTTCTATATTTCCCTTGGAAAATATAATGATGCCGACACACCGGCATCAGACGTGACAATTTCTGCTATAAAATTTGTTGACATGAATGCGACTGATGGTGATACCAGCTCAACAAAAGAAGCAGCTTCCTATACATCAGGAAGAATTTCAACACAGAATAAGAAGACCTTCACCTACGGCCGATTTGAATGTCGTGCAAAGGTTCCAAAGGGACAGGGATACCTTCCTGCATTCTGGCTTATGGCAAATGATGAGAATGTATATGGTCAGTGGCCAAGATGTGGTGAGATTGACTGCATGGAAGTAATGGGACAGGAGACAAACAAGGCTTACGGAACCATCCATTACGGAAATCCTCATTCAGAGTCACAGGGTACATATACTATAACGGATGGAGCTGATTTCTCTGACGATTTCCACACATTTACCTGTGACTGGGAACCAGGAAAAATTACATGGTATGTGGATGGAGTTAAATACCACGAGGAGAGCGACTGGCACTCAACAACAGTAGGACAGGGAACACTTACATATCCGGCACCATTTGACCAGCCATTTTACATTATCTTAAATCTTGCTGTTGGTGGAAGCTGGGTTGGAAATCCAAACGATAAGACAAGCTTTGAGAATAACCCATATGTGATCGATTATGTCCGTGTATACCAGAAGGATAGCTACAATGAAGATGTAAAACGCCCGGTAAAGAAAGTTACACTTCGCAATCCTAACGCAGACGGCAACTATATCAATAATGGAGATTTTTCTGCGAAAGAGGATCTTTCCGATGAAAAAAACTGGAAATTCATTACAGCGCTTGAAGGAGATGCAGAAGCTTCTATAGATAAAGATAACAAAACTATGACTGTAAAGACTACAAAGGCAGGTACAGCAGACTATAGTGTACAGCTTGTACAGGCAGATCTTCCGTTTGAGAAAGGTGCTACATATCAGGTACAGTTTGATGCATATGCATCTGCTGACAGAGAGATGGGAGTTGATGTAAAGGCACCGGATTATGGTTACAAGAGCTATATGCCACATCAGGATGTACAGCTTACAACCAAAAAGCAGACTTACACCTACGAATTCAAGATGGGTGATGCAAGTGATGCAAACGGACGTCTTGAGTACAATATGGGAGCAAAAGGCTCTACAGCAGATATCTATATCAGCAATGTATCAGTAAAGAAGATCAAGAATGCAGATCCAAATGAGAAAGAGGAGAAAAAGGTTCTGGCTAATGGAAACTATGTATACAATGGAAACTTCCAGGAGGGAGATAAACATTTAGGATACTGGAATATATCAAATGCTGAAAATGCAGATGTGACAGTCACTCCATTCTCTGATGGAAGAAGATTTAAGGTTACAATGAGCGGAAATGAGAAATCTGCGGTAGTTATGTCTCAGGAAGAACTGGCATTTGCGACAGGAACACCATACAAATTCAGCTTTACCGCTACATCAGATGCTGATAATACTATTACGGCAAACATAGGAGGATATGTATACACATTTGATATCAAAGCGGGAGAGGCAAAAGATTTCGCGGTTGAACTTCCTTCGGATGCACAGTATGTAAACCATAACATTTCGATAACACTTGGAATGCAGAAAACAACCTGGCTTGACAATGTAAGCCTTGTCGAGAATGCACTCGTCAAAAACGGATCCTTCAATGATGGAACAACAGGCTATACAATATATGTAGATTCATCAGCAAAAGCATCATATGTAGTTGACAGCCTTAAGGATGACAATGCACTGGCTGTAACAATAAACGATACAGGCGATGCGGATTGGAAAGTACAGATTAAGCAGGAAAATATAAAACTTGAAAAGGGTAAGATCTACAAGCTTAAATTTAAAGCAAAATCAAGTCTCAACAGGCAGATCAGAGTTGTGATGCAGGGACAGGAAAACCGCGGATGGTCAGTGTATTCAAATGACAATATAGTAAATCTCACAAAGGACTACCAGACCTTTGAGGATACATTTACAATGAATGAGGATACGGACACAGCAGCCTTTTTCAGTGCATGCCTTGGTAAAATCGGGGATAACCAGATAACAACACAGCATGAGGTACGCATTGATGACATATCACTTGAGGAAGTAAAGGATGATCCGAAAGATGATATCAAGGACAATCCAAAAGACGATCCGAAAGATGACATCAAGGACAATCCAAAGGACGATCCGAAAGATGATATCAAGGACAATCCAAAGGACGACCCGAAACAGAATATCAAGACAGATATAAAAAATGAGCAGCCGAAGGTACCTGCGCCGGTAATTAAGACCTCTGATTCAGGTAAGGCTAAAACAACACAGGCAGTAAAGGAATCAAAAACTGCAAAAGCAGCAAAAACAGGTGACAATTCACCGATTCTGGCTTATGTATTTGGTGCTATGGCTGGAGCACTTATTTTAGCGGTTTCATTCCTGAAAAAAAGAAAGAAAACTAATAACTAACCACGTACTTTAACTGCTCCGTATACCGTATCTCGGACAGTTTTAGTAAAATACATATTCCTTTCAAGGACCGGGCGCGTATGCGTCCGGTTTTTTCTAATATAGTGTGAGATAAGTTTAGTTATGTCATGAATCTGATATTTTAAGAAATAATTTTGTATAATACACTGCTGCAAAAATGTATATTATATTACGAAAATGGCTCACTGCTAAATATACGTTGGAGGCAGTTGCAACCGCAGATCATATAATTAAGTAGAGAATGGAGCAAGGAATATGAAATACGGATATTTTGATGAATCAAAAAAAGAATATGTTATTACAAGACCTGACACACCGGCACCATGGGTAAATTATCTTGGATCACCGGAGTATGGAGCAATTGTTTCCAATAATGCAGGTGGATACAGCTTTGCAAAGTCAGGTGCAAACGGAAGGCTTTTGAGATATGTGTTTAATCAGTTCGATGAGCCTGGCAGATATATTTATATCAGAGACAACGACAGCAAGGATTACTGGTCAGCTTCGTGGCAGCCTGTAGGAAAGGATTTGAATGAATACAAGAGTGAGTGTCATCATGGAACAGCATACACAAAGATGATGGCTGATTACAGCGGTATTCATTCAGAAGTAAGATATTACGTTCCGCTGAACAAGACATACGAAGTGTGGAATTTGAGCGTGACGAATAATTCTGATAAGACAAGAAGCCTTAATATTACAGGCTACGCTGAGTTTACAAACAACAGCAACTATGAGCAGGATCAGGTGAATCTGCAGTATTCACAGTATATTACAAAGACAGTATTTGTGGAGAACAGAGTGCGTCAGATGATCCATGCCAATCTTGACCGCATCGAGGATGGCAAGGAAATTGACAACAAGGATGTGGTAAACAGATTTATCGGACTTGCAGGAGCACCTGTTGACAGCTGGTGCGGTGACAGGGGAGAATTTCTCGGAGAATATCACAGATATGGCAATCCTGTCGGAGTGGAGAGCGGAAAGCTTAACAACCACGGCAACTACAACGAGAATAGCTGTGGAGCAATCACAACAGTATTGGAGCTGGCACCGGGCGAAACAAAGACAATAGCATTCTTAGTTGGAATGATAGATAATGAGACAGCAGGAAAGATTGTTGCTTCTTACACAGATACAAAAGCTGTCTGCGACAAAGAACTTGAGGAGCTTATCGCATACTGGCATGGAAAGTTATCACATTTCCAGATTAATACACCAAGTGATGAGTTCAACACAATGATCAATACATGGAACGCATATAACTGTTTCATGACATTTATCTGGTCAAGGGCTGCATCATTTACATACTGTGGACTCAGAAACGGATACGGATACCGTGATACAGTCCAGGATATACAGGGTGTTATACACCTTGCACCTGAGATGGCTGTTGAAAAGATCAGATTCATGCTCTCAGCACAGGTTGATAACGGTGGAGGACTTCCGCTTGTCAAGTTTACACACAATCCGGGACATGAGGATACTCCTGACGACGCTTCCTATGTACAGGAGACAGGACATCCGGCTTACAGAGCTGATGATGCATTATGGCTTTTCCCAACTGTATACAAATATGTATCAGAGACAGGAAATGTAGCATTTATAGATGAGGTCATTCCATTCGCCAACAAGGATGAGGGAACGGTTTACGAGCATTTAAAGAGAGCAATTGATTTTTCGATGAACCACCTCGGAAAACATGGAATGCCTGCAGGACTTTACGCAGACTGGAATGACTGCCTGAGGCTTGGTGCAGATGGAGAGTCAACCTTCGTAGCACTTCAGTTCTATTATGCAATGACTATATTAAAAGAGTTTGCAGCCTATAAGAAAGATGATGAATATATCGCATATCTTGATGAGAGTCAGGAAAAACTCGGAAAGATCATTCAGGAGCTTTGCTGGAACGAGGACAGATTTATCCGTGGATTTACAGGGGATGGACAGGTTATCGGAAAGCGTGATGATCCTGAGGCAAATATGTGGCTCAACCCACAGAGCTGGGCTGTTATAAGTGGATTTGCAAGTGATGAGCAGGCTGATAAGGCTCTTGAAATGGTATATGAAAGACTCAATACCGAGTATGGTGCCATTCTTATGGATCCTCCATATCATGCACACGCATTCGACGGAGCACTCGCAGTGATATACAATGCGGGAACTAAAGAGAATGCAGGAATATTCTCACAGTCACAGGGCTGGATAATTCTTGCTGAGGCACTTAAAGGACATGGAGACAGAGCTTTTAAGTATTTTATTGAAAATGCTCCTGCCGCACAGAATGACAGAGCGGAGATAAGAAGACTTGAGCCGTACTGCTATGGACAGTTTACTGAAGGAAAAGCAAGTCCAAACTTTGGACGTTCACATGTACACTGGCTCACAGGAACTGCTTCAACAGTCATGGTTGGATGTGTAGAGGGAATACTTGGTATGCGTCCTGATTTCTATGGACTTCATATTGCTCCGTCTATTCCAAAAGCTTGGGATGGATTCGAGATAGAGAAGGATTTCAGGGGATGCCATCTTCATATAGTTGTAAAAAATCCTGATCATGTTGAGAGCGGATGCAAGAGCCTTCTTGTAAACGGACAGGCGGTTGAGGGAGACTATATCCCAAAAGAGCTTCTTAGCGAGCAGACAGAGATTGAGCTTACCATGTAAATTTTCCGTAGGTGGGATAATGACTGCTATAGGATTGTATATGGTGTGTGAAAATTTGATTTGTAATTGTATAGAGGATTGATTGAAAATATGAAAAATATAGATTTTATAGACAAATACGGAACCTTCAGGATCAAAAATCCCGAAAACTACAGTGGACTGTATCTGCCGCTTGCAGGGGAAAAAGGGCTTAAATCAAGCATTACACCAACTCTCGGCGGAGACAGTAAAACAAGCCAGAATACCTTTCTTCTGGAACCTGTTAGTATAGAAAATCTTCACAACAATAAAGGCACCAGAAATTTCTGGTGTCGGATTGTGGGGAAGGGCTTCTGGTCAGTATGCGGATCATCTGCACAGCAGGAGGCCGACAGATTTACAGGTAATCAGGATGAAAGTGAGCTTGAGGCAGGTTTAATGTGGCAGAAGCTGCACCGTGCTTCAAAGATATATGGGTTAGAGGCCGACACAACATCATTTGTCACACTTGATGGAAGCATGGAAGTCATGCTTGTGGAGATCACTAACAAGACAGATGAGGCTATGGAGATAGTCCCAATCGGGGCAATCCCAATCTATGGCAGAAGTGCTGACAATATCAGGGATCACAGACATGTGACATCACTTTTGCACAGAATAGAAACCACACAATACGGCATTGAGGTTACACCTGTCCTCTCATTTGATGAGCGTGGACACCGGAAAAATGATATAAGCTACTTCGTATATGGATCATCGGGAAACGGAGAAAGTCCTGAGAGTTTCTATCCTACCGTTGAGCAGTTTATAGGAGAGGGAGGCTCTTTCCTTATTCCTGAGGCAGTCAGAATTGAAAAAGCAGGTGCAAAGGCCGGAGAAAAATTTCAGGGAAAAGAAGCAGTCGGAGCAATAAAATTTGCAAACCGTATTATAAAACCGCTGGAGACGGTAAGCTATATCATGCTTGCAGGTCTTACTGAAAAAGGAAATGACATAAATGCCATTACCGGACGGTACCGCAGTGTACTTGAAGTAAAAGAAGAGCTAAACATCGTCAAGAAACACTGGAGAGACAAGGTAAATATTGATTTTGAGACAGGAGATGCCAAGGAGGACAATTATCTTAAATGGATATGTTTTCAACCTATCTTACGAAGAATATACGGCTGTTCATTCCTTCCACATCATGATTATGGAAAAGGTGGAAGAGGCTGGAGAGATCTATGGCAGGACTGTCTTGCACTTTTACTGATGGAACCTTCGGATGTCCGCAGGATGATTGTAAACAATTATGGCGGTGTGAGAATTGATGGAACCAATGCGACTATTATAGGAAACGAGCCTGGCGAGTTTATCGCTGACAGAAATAACATCACACGTGTATGGATGGATCACGCATTCTGGCCATTTGTAACCACAAAGCTTTATATTGACCAGACCGGTGATATAGATGTACTTTTTGAGCGTACGACGTACTTTAAGGATTACCAGTCCATGAGAGGCACAAGCCATGATGAAGCATGGAATACTACATATGGTAACAAACAAAGGACGGCAGGCGGTCAGATATATTTTGGAACGGTTTTAGAGCATATTCTGATCCAAAATCTGTGCGCGTTCTATGATGTTGGGGAGCACAACGAGATGAAGCTGCACGGTGCAGACTGGAACGATGCGCTCGATATGGCATGGGACAAAGGCGAAAGTGTTGCATTTACATGTGCATATGCCGGAAATCTGCTTGATATAGCAAAGTGTTTAAGAAATGTGGTAAAAATAAGCGGAATAAACAGGATTGAGGTGTTAGAGGAGCTTAAGCTGCTGCTTGCCGATGACGAAATACTTTACAACTGCCCTGACAAAAAGCAGGAGCTTCTCATGAGCTATGCAAAGGAATGTGAGAACTGCACAAGCGGAGGCACTGCTCTTGTCCCAATAGCTGCGATTTGCGAAAACCTGGAGCATAAGGCTGAGTGGATGATGAAAAACATTCGCGAAAACGAATGGATATCAGATGGCACGGATGGAGGCTGGTTCAACGGATATTATGACAATAACGGCAGACCGGTGGAAAGATGTGAGAGTGGAGATGTACGCATGATGCTTACAGGACAGGTATTTGCCATCATGAGTGGAACCGCAAAAAAAGAACAGATCAAGGCAATCTGTAATAGCGCAGACAAATATCTGTTTGATCAAAAAGCCGGTGGCTACAGACTAAACACTGATTTTAAGGAAGAAAAGTTTGATCTTGGAAGAATGTTTGGATTTGCATATGGTGAAAAAGAAAATGGTGCTGTATTCTCACATATGGCTGTAATGTATGCCAATGCGCTCTATAAACAGGGCTTTATAAAAGAGGGCTACAAGGTATTAAAGACGCTTCTTGATACTGCGATGGACTTTGACAGAAGCAGGATGTATCCGGGAGTACCGGAGTATTTTGATAATGATGGAAGAGGTCTGTATTCATACCTTACAGGTGCCGCAAGCTGGTATATGCTTACCATGATAACATCTGTATACGGAGTCCATGGAGAGCTTGGAGATCTTGTTATTGAGCCTGCACTCATGCCACAGCAGTATAACGAAAAAGGTGATGCAAAAGTTTCGTTAGAATTTGCAGGTCATGGATTTGATATTTTAGTTCACAATCCTGATAAGCTCGAACCTGGGGATGCGCAGGTCAAAAGAGCACTCTGTGATGATGTAAAAGTGGAAAATGTTACAGGAAACAGCGTGCGTATTCCAAAGCATGCTATTGAAATGCTTTCTACAGACAAATGTCATACGGTTGAGATATGCATAGAGTGATAGTTTATAAAATTAATAGCGTTTGATATCGTATCATTGGGTATCAGCTAAATAAAATTCCCACGCATATTTGCGTGGGAATTTTTTGTGCGCAGTACAAGGCTTTTGGTATCAGGCTACCACATGGATTTGTAGTACCTGTCGCGATATTTCTTTGGGGTAAGTCCCATAAAACTCTCGAATATCTGGATAAAGTGGCTCTGTGATGAAAATGACAGGTAGTTGGCTATATCTATAATCGGCTTATCTGAGTATTTGAGCAGGTGAGTCGCTTTTTCTATTTTCTTTTCCCTTATATAATAACTTATCGAAACACCGAGATTCTGCTTGAATACCCTTGAAAGATAGCTCTCGGAAAGACCTGTGTATGCAGCCAGATCAGCTATTGTGATACGCTCTTTTATATGGCTGTATATATAGTCAACACACTGGGTAACAGGCTTTGAGAGGATAGACGATTTCTTCTGCAGCACCATCTTACCTGTGAAATCCTTTGCCATCTCGTGATGCAGGTCAGCAACCTGGCGTACGGTGGAGCAGCTGTCCATCTTAAGTATATAGAAGTCACTCAGACGGTATGCCTGCTCAGGCTCGAGTCCTCCATCAATACAGTATCTTGTGATCATAGCGGTTGTGACAACAAAGTGATATTTGATATTCTGTAAAGTATTTCTGGACAATACACCTGTTCCTTCAAGGTGTATAAATGCATCTTCTTTGCAGTTTTTTATTACATATTCCATATCCCCGGTTTTGACTGCGTTATAAAAACTATATTCAATATTTGGAGCACGATGCAGTGTGTCGCTCTCGCTGTCAAAAAATTCTGCGTCATACCATTCTTTTGAAAGTGCCATAAAGGTTCTCCTTTGTAATAAAATATTAGATTTATGTCATCTTTCTATTATTATGACATGAATCTGATATTTTTACAATTGATTTAATATAAACGAAAACGGTTAAGTAGTAATATTACAACTGTAAACGAGATATCAAATTAATTCATAAGAAGATATCAAAACAGTTTCTAGGGAGGAAATGAAAAATGAAACAGAAAGTGATTAGCACAATGCTGTTACTGTCTATGGGGGCAACACTCCTTGCAGGATGTGGAACAACAGCAGGAAACGGAACAGAAGGTGGAGCTTCTAATGCAGCAGAGGGAAAGGTTATCAATATCTATTCATGGAACGACGAGTTCAGAACAAGAGTTGAGGCTGTTTACCCGGAGGTTAAAGAAACTTCTAAAGATGGTACAATTACATACCTCAAGGATGGCACAGAAATTCATTGGATAGTAAATCCTAACCAGGATGGTGTTTACCAGCAGAAGCTTGATGAAGCTCTTTCAAAACAGGCGGATGCATCAGCAGATGACAAGATTGATCTCTTCTTATCAGAGACAGATTACGTATTCAAATATACAGATAAAGATGCAGACGTAGCAATGCCTCTTAAGGATCTTGGAATTGATTGTGACAAAGTTTGCTGATCAGTTCGATTTCACAAGAAAAACAGCTTCCGATTCAGACGGAGTACAGAGAGGTTCAACATGGCAGTGCTGTCCTGGACTTTTAGTTTACCGTCGCGATATTGCAAAGGATGTATTCGGAACAGATGATCCTGAAGCAATCGGTGAGAAGACAAAGGACTGGGATACATTAAAGGCTACAGCAGCGGAGCTTAAGGCAAAGGGATACTACACATTCTCTTCTTACGCTGATACATTCCGTTTATATGGAAACTCAATCGATGATTCATGGGTACAGCCTGGAGCAGATGAGGTTGTAGTGGATAAGAAGATTACAAACTGGGTAGATGATTCAAAAGAGTGGCTTGATGCAGGATATGTTGATTCTAACATTAAAGGCCAGTGGAATGATGACTGGAACAAAGCAATGGGTTCTCAGTCAAAGGTATTTGCATTCCTTTTCCCAGCATGGGGAATCGATTTCACACTTGCACCAAACTGGGATGGAGCAGAAGGATCATGGGCTGTTACAACACCACCACAGGAGTACAACTGGGGCGGATCTTACATCCACGCAGCAACAGGAACAGATAACCCTAAGCATGTTAAGGATATCATCCTTGCTTTAACAGCAAATAAAGACAACTTACTCAAGATCTCTAAGGATTACTCTGATTTCACAAATACAAAATCAGGAATGAAGGAAGCAGCAAAAGATGATTCATTCGCATCAAAATTCCTTGGCGGACAGAACGCATTTGCTTACTTTGAACCGGTAGCTGAGAATATCAAGATTGCACCTCTTTCAGCATATGATCAGGGATGTGTAGAGCTCATCCAGAACTCATTCAGCGATTACTTACAGGGTAAGGTTGATTATGATAAGGCTAAGAAAAACTTTGAGACAGCAATTGAAGAACGTTATCCTGATATCAAAAAGGTTACATGGCCAGAATAAGATAAATAAAACACCATGCGGAGCCTTTGGGCTTCGCAGAGGTGACTCTGGTAGAAAGGAATTTGTCTCATGAAGAAGAAAAGAAAGAGCGTAAGCTATGCAAAATGGGGATATGTCTTTATTCTTCCGTTTTTCATAACATATTTAATTTTTTCTCTGATTCCGTTAGTAGATACGGTAAGGTTTAGTTTTTATGAATACTATAGATCCGGAATCAAACAAATAGGACCGAATTTTGTGGGATGGGCTAACTATGCCGAGCTTCTTAAATCGGATATGGTCACATATGGTAAGAATACTCTTATCCTCTGGATTATCGGATTTATCCCACAGATTGTGGTTGCACTTATTTTAGCAAACTGGTTCACTGATGCCAGATTAAAAATTCACAAATTACAGTTTTTTAAGGTAGTAATTTATCTACCAAACCTGATCATGGCATCTGCATTTGCACTTTTGTTCTTTACACTGTTCTCGAACAGTGGCCCTGTGAACTCAATCCTGCAGTCTATGGGAGTAATCAGCAAGCCTATCGACTTTATGGGAAGTGTATTTGGAACCAGATCACTCATCGGCTTCATGAACTTCCTTATGTGGTTTGGTAATACGACTATTATGCTCATGGCAGCAGTCATGGGTATCAGTACAGAAGTATTTGAGGCGGCAGATCTTGATGGATGTAATGCATTGCAGAGATTCTTCTATATAACTTTACCGAGTATACGACCAATACTTGCATATACACTCATCACGTCAATCATCGGTGGACTCCAGATGTTCGATGTACCTCAGATTCTGACAAACGGACAGGGAAATCCGGACAGATCGTCAATGACACTTATCATGTTCCTGAACAACCACTTAAAGAGTAAGAACTATGGTATGGCCGGAACATTGTCGGTATATCTGTTTATAGTCAGCGCAATTCTGTGCTTCATCGTATACAGAATGACAAATGACGACGATCCTGATGGATCAAAGGCAGCAGCAAAGAAAGCTGCAAAACAAGCAAGAAGAAAGAAAAAGGAGGCGGCTAAATAATGAAACCAAAACATAAAATTAATGTCCGCAGTGTTATAGCGCATATAGTTTTGATATTATTATCATTTTTATGCCTGTTCTTCTTTGTAATACTTATAATCAATGCGACAAGGTCGCATGCACAGCTGCAGAAGGGCTTCTCATTTATCCCGGGCGGGCATTTCCTGGATAATCTGAAATCTGTAGCTAATGACGGAACCTTCCCTATGTTTAAGGGAATAGTAAACAGCCTTATTATATCGGGCTCATGTGCAGCTTTATGTACATATTTTTCATCGCTTACAGCATATGGACTTTATGCTTACGATTTCAAATTAAAGAAAGTTGCATTTACATTTATCATGGCGATACTGGTTATGCCGACACAGGTTACTGCGATGGGATTCCTGCGTTTAATAACAAATATGGGAATGTATGATTCGTGGGCTCCACTTATCATTCCATCAATAGCATCGCCGGCGGTATTCTATTTCATGTACAGCTATCTACAGTCATCACTTCCTCTATCACTTGTAGAAGCTGCACGAATTGATGGTTCGAATGAGTTTAGGACATTCAACCATATAGTATTGCCGATCATGAAGCCTGCAATTGCAGTACAGGCAATTTTCACATTTGTAGGTTCATGGAACAACTACTTCACACCGGCCCTGATCATCCAGTCAAAGAGCAAGATGACAGTACCGATTTTGATTGCTACACTTCGAGGAGCGGACTATATGAATTTCGATATGGGAAAAATCTATATGATGATAACAGTAGCTATCGTGCCTATTATTGTTGTATATCTTCTCTTATCAAAATATATTATTGCCGGTGTCACACTTGGAGGCGTGAAGGAGTAAACGATTTAATTAGTATTAGCATCAGAGCAGATGGCTTGCATATATGTTATGTGGGTCATCTGTTTTTGGGTATATTGAAATATGAGGTACAGTATATTTTTTATTTAGGAAATAAATCAACTTAGTGTTAGCATCTGACTTCTCATTTTATTTTGTGCTAAATCTTGACACAAAACCAACTAACAGATTATAATAACAGGAAAAAACAAGTAAAAAACAGAAAAAAGAAGAAAAAAGAAGAAAAAAGAAGAAAAAGGAGCGCCATATGAAAAAGAAAATCATAAAGCTAACAAGTCTGATGACCTTGTGCTCGGTATTACTGGCTGGTTGTGGCATGACCACAAACACGGATACAGAAAATTCCACCGCTGCAATTAATGAAGGCGGTGTAGTAAATATATATTGCTGGAATGATGAATTTAAGGGAATCTACGAGAAATATGCAGCAGATATAGCAAAGAAGCATGGAGTAGATGTGAATTTTGTCATTATAACAAGCGACAACAATGCATATCAGACAAATCTTGATGAGGCACTTGCGGATCAGGATGAAGCTATAGACGATGATAAAGTAGATTTGTTTATGATTGAGGCAGACTATGCGGGAAAATATGTAAAATCAGATGTGTCACTGGATGTAAAAAAGGATATCGGGCTGACTGATGATGATATGTCAGCACAGTATCAGTATACAAAGGATATCGTATCAGATGATGGCAAACTTAAAGGTACGACATGGCAGGCAACACCGGGACTTTTTGCGTATCGTAGATCTATCGCAAAGCAGGTTTTAGGAACAGATGATCCCGATGAAGTGCAAAAGAAGCTTGGCACATGGAGTGATTTTGACAATGTGGCAGCGCAGATGCATGATGCGGGATATTATATGCTCTCCGGTTATGATGATTCATACAGGACATTTTCAAATAATGTATCTGGAAAATGGGTACAGGATGGAAAAATAGTTATAGATCCAAGTATACAGAAATGGATTGACCAGACAAAGGATTATTCTGAAAAGGGCTATAACAATAGAACAACGCTCTGGAGTCCGCAGTGGAGTGTGGATCAGGGACCGGATGGAAACGTATTTGGATTTTTCTATTCTACGTGGGGAATAAACTTCACACTGATGGGAAATTCGCTTGCTGATTCTAATGCACCGGCAGAGGCTGGAAACGGAATATATGGAGACTACGCGGTATGTGAGGGACCACAGGCATATTACTGGGGTGGTACATGGATATGTGCTGCAAAGGGAACAGACAATGTACCATTCATTCACGACCTGATGTATCGTCTGACATGTGAAGCAGATACAATGAAGCAGATCACACTTGATACCCAGGACTACACAAATAACCAGACTGCTATGGAAGAAATCGCTGGCAGTGATTACAGCTCGGATTTTCTTGGCGGACAGAATCATATCGCGCTTTTTGCAGAGGCTGCAAAGAAGATTGATATGAGTAATATCTGTGATTATGATAAAGACTGTAATGAGCAGATACAGAAGGCATTTCATCCTTATTTCGAGGGTGATATATCGTATGACGAAGCAATGGAGGATTTCTACAATCGTATGAAAGCTCTTGATCCGGAGCTTACACACTAGTACAGGGAGGTACGGCAATATGAAATTATTAAATAACGTGAGCATAAAGATAAAAGTAATGATTCCGATAGTTTTGCTTGCAATCGTAGTATTGTTAGCATGTGTATTTAGCCTTACCAATTCAAGAAGACTTCTCGATGCGGGTGTTGTGATATCTGATGACTGTTCAAAGAGCATAGAGCTTCTTATGGATATGTCACTGGATATTGAGTCTATGGGAAAGAATATGTACGGCCATTGTGATGCGGATACAACTATCACAAAGGACAGCTTTGCAACAGCAATAAACGAGAAAATGGAAGAGATGCAGGGCTATTTTGGGGAATACAAAAAGCAGCCGCTCACAGACAAAGAACAGGAATATTTTGGTGCATTTGAAAAGAAATTTGGCAAATACCGTGATGGAATGAATGCTGTCTTAGATGCAAGCTCAAAAGGGGATGCTGATAAATCAGTAGAAGCTATAAACGTACAGCAGAAGCCGGCAGAGGACTATTTGACAAAGAAAATAGACTGCCTTATTAATATGAGAAAGACTGCGATGAAAGCTGCTTTAAGCCAGCAGCAAAAAGAGTACAATTTTGCGATAACATCGGCTATAGTATTTATAGTAGTATCAATACTTGTTATTGCATTTGCACTTATCACCTGTTTCAGAAGCATTGTGGCACCTATGCAGTATATCAGCAGAAAAATGCAGAAAATGGTCGATGATATCAAAGCAAATAAGGGTGATCTTTCTATGAGACTTGAGGTTACAGGTGGCGATGAGATAGGAAGTGTTGGAAGGAACGTAAATGCCTTTATCAATACATTGCAGGATATCATGGCAAGCATTACAGATAGTGCAGCAGAGATGAACAGGGTTATTCTCGAAGTGGACAATAAGGTGAGTCTTTCTAATGACAATTCAAATGATATATCATCAGCCATGGAAGAATTATCTGCTTCCATGGAGGCAGTTACAGAGACTGTATCAGGCATTACAGACAATATGCAGGAAATAGAGAATAAGGCGCAGGAGCTTGCCGAGAACTCAAATGGGCTGTTAGAGTATTCTGATACAATGGATAAGAATGCCCAGAAGCTTAAAAAAGAAGCTGTTTCCAATAAGGAAAATACCGGTAAAGTTGCTTCAGAAATCATTGCAAAGCTTCAACAGACAATCGAGGACAGCAAGCAGGTGGAAAAGGTAAGTGAGCTGACGAATGATATTCTGAGTATAGCAGGACAGACTAATCTGCTTGCCCTCAATGCTTCAATTGAGGCTGCAAGAGCCGGTGAAGCGGGAAAAGGCTTCGCTGTGGTGGCATCTGAAATAGGACAGCTTTCCGAGTCCAGCAGACAGGCAGCTGTAAATATACAAAACATCAACAATACAGTGATAGAAACGGTTCAGGAGCTTATAAATAATGCAGCAGAACTTGCAGAATATATCCAGTCAAATATCCTGCCGGATTATGATAATTTTGTCAAAGCAGGAGAACAGTACAATAACGATGCAGTGCATATAAATGATATTGTAGGTAATTTCAATAAGATGTCGTTTGAGCTCAAGCAGAGCACGGAGCACATTATGGACTATATCAGCAATATTACGAGTGTGGTAAAAGAAGGCTGCGATGGTATCAACCTTGCGGCATCCAACACATTGGAACTTTCAAACGATATAAATACTATTTCAAAGCAGGTAGCACAGAATAAGAAGGTAGCTGATATGCTTAATGCGCAGGCAGAGCACTTCAATAATTAAAGGCTGTTGAAAGGCAGAGAGGTGTATGAAAAGGATAGCAATTATAGCAGATGCATGGAAAAGATATGTTAATTATTCATGGATTTTGGGATGCAAGGATTATATACAGGAACAAAATCTTGATGTTGAAATAGATATTTTCCAAATTTTTGGCAATTTTAATATGGATGATAAACACAATATAGGGGAATATAACATAATAGAATTGCCGGATTTAAAAAAATATGATGGCATAATACTTGAGATTACAAACACGATTATGAAAGATCAATATGATCGCATTGTAAGGAAAGTGATAGAGTCAGATGTCCCTGCGGTTTCTCTCCTTGAGACAATTCCGGGACTATACAGTGCAGTTATTGATAATTATGGTTCGATGCGTGAAATAGTAGAACACCTTATAGTAAGACATGGATGCAGGAAGATTAATTATGTTGGTGGTCCGGCTTCAAGCTATGAAAATAAATCCAGACAGCGTGCATATGAAGATGTGCTGCGTGAATACGGAATAAAACCGGAGCAAAAAAGGATTTTTCAGCAAAATTATGAAGTATATACAGGTATAAATGCGTTTGATCATTTTAATAGTATCGGTATGATACCTGATGCATTTGTATGTGCCAATGAAAATATTGCGGTCGGACTTTGCCAGAGAGCTTTTGAAGCCGGATACAGAGTACCTGATGACTTCTGTATAACAGGTTTTGATGATTTTGATAAGGCTTCATATTTTGAACCACGTATCACTACAATCAGCTATAGCAAGACGGATGTTGCATATCAGGCAATGGGAGTGCTGCACAGGATATGGAATGGAGAAAATGTACAGAAAATAGTATATTCCAAAGCCAAACCGGTGTTTCAGGAAAGCTGCGGCTGTAATAACATAAAACATAAGTATAGAAGCGATTATATAAAAGAACGGATCTTCTCAGAGGTAAGACAGATTGATTTGTACAATGAGACTATGGTAATGAACCGTAAACTGTTTGAATGTGAGTCATATGAGAAAATGGGAGAGCAACTGGTAAAATGTCTCGATGCATTAAGGTGTAAAGAAATGTATCTTATGATGAACAGGGACATAGTCAATGCACAGAATTATAGGGTTATGGATGAGATAGAGGAAGAGCAGCGTGTAGAAGGATATCCGCCTGAGATGGAAGCTGTCATTGCATTCAAGGACGGTAAAATACACACGGATGTTCAAATGAACGTGGAGGATATGGTTCCTAAGCTTTGGAACAGGAAAAAAGGAGATATAAGAGTTTTTGTACCTCTTCACATAAGGGAGAGAGAGATAGGATATTTTGTGCTGGTAAACTGCGATTATATGTTTGAAAACCAGTTCCTATATGAGACAATTGCATCATTTTCAAAATCACTTGAATATTTTTACGGTAAAATTGAGTTAGAAAAAGCTAATCAGAAGCTTTCGACATTATATATACAGGATTCCCTTACCGGACTGTACAATCGTATGGCTTATAATCAGCTTGCAATACCACTTTACAATAGCTGTATTGATGAGAATAAGCCGCTTGCAATTATGTTTTTTGATGCAGATCATTTGAAAATGGTCAATGATAAATATGGACATGATATGGGAAATGTCGTAATCGAAGGTGTAGCAGATGCAATAAAGAGAAGTTTCCCGCATGAAGCCGTTGCCATGAGATATGGAGGAGATGAATTTGTAGTGCTTATCCCGGATTGCAATGAGCAAAGGGCAAAGAATATGGAGAAAAGTTTTCACAAGACTTTAAAAGACATGACATCAGCTAAGAAACTTCCATTCGACATAGAGGCAAGCAGCGGTTTTGTAATTGCCGTTGACAATAGCAGATCACTTGATGATTACATAAATGAAGCAGATGAGCTCATGTATCAGGCTAAAAAGAGGCACAAAGCACAGCGTGATTAAATAACGTAAATAATTCTAAAATGATAGATTATAGAATTGACTCATGGTATAATATAACGAAAGTAAAGACATGTGCGTCAAAAGAGATATCATATAGATAAGATTGGAGAAAATACATGAACCCAGCAAGCATAATGAAAATGATGAAAGCAAAAAATACATTTACAGCAAACCACCCAAAGTTTGTATCCTTTTTACAGTATGCATTCGGCAGCGGCATTCCGGCAGACTCTGTTATTGAAATCACAGTTACAAAGCCGGGACAGGAGCCGGTTACGTCCAATATCAGGGTTTTACAGTCGGATCTTGAGCTCTTGGAGAGTCTTAACGACTTAAAATAGAGGTAAAATATGTTATACCAGATTAAAGATGGGACAGTTTCGGCAGGAGGTCAGACGATTCTGTCCCATGTTGATTTTTATATAAAGGAAAAAGAAAAAATAGCTGTAGTCGGCAAAAACGGCGCTGGAAAGACCACGCTGCTTCGGCTTCTTGCGGGGGAGCTGACACCGGACAGGGATGATAAAAATGTTGTTTTGCAGGGGCAGCTACGGCAGAAGCAATGATATGGTCACGGGAGCGGCCATTGCAGGCAGTGATTTAGATGGTACGGCAAAAAGAACTCAAAGAGCAAAAAAGAAGAAACCGTTGGGAAACCCGGAAACCGGAATCACCATGTCCAGAAATATCACAATTGATATGCTCATACAGGCGGATAAATCAAATCAGAATTTGACAATAGAGCAGATACTGCTTGAGAGCTGCCCGGATAAAGATACATTTTCAAAAGAGAGGTTTGACTATGAGATGGAGTACGACCGGCTTTTTACAGGCTTTGGCTTTGAAAAGAGTGACAAGACGAGGCTTTTTAGGAGCTTTTCCGGAGGAGAACAGACTAAGATTTCACTTATAAAGCTGCTGCTTGAAAAACCGGATTTGCTGCTTCTTGATGAGCCGACTAACCATCTGGACATGAAAACGGTGGAGTGGCTGGAGGATTATCTGATAAACTATCCCAAGGCTGTAGTTATGGTGTCTCATGACAGGGCATTTCTTGATGCGGTTGCAGGTGCAGTTTATGAGCTTGAAAATGGCATTCTGCACCGATATGCCGGCAACTACACGCAGTACAGGCAGCAGAAGCTTAAAAATCTGCAGATACAGCGCAAAGCGTACGAGCGCCAGCAGGCGGAGATCACACACAATAATGAGCTTATCGACAAATTCAAGCATAAGCCTAAGAAAGCTGCGTTTGCACGCTCACGCAAGACCATGCTGGCACGCATGAAGCTGATAGAAAAGCCGGTTGAAGATGAAGCTCATATTTTTACAGGCAATATCGAGCCACAGTTTCCGGGCGGTAAATGGGTTTACGAGGCGAAAGAATTAAAAATTGGTTATGACGGCAGGGCACTGCTTGAGCTGTCGCTTCGTATAAGGCGTGGTCAGAAGATTGCCGTAATCGGTGACAACGGCATAGGAAAATCAACATTTCTAAAGACGGTGGCAGGACTTATTCCACCAATAAAGGGCACAAGCCAGCTCGGCAATAATTTGCTGGTGGGATATTTTGACCAGCAGTCGGCACTTATAGATAGCGATAAGACCGTGAGAGACCATTTTCACGAGCTTTTTCCGGCACTTGTGGAGAAGGACTTAAGAAAGACGCTTGGCATGTATCTGTTTGGAGGGGCAAATGCCTCAAAGCGTATCAGCTCGCTCTCAGGCGGTGAGAAGTCCAGGCTTGTGCTCGCAGAGCTTCTGACAGGCCGTCCGAACCTTATGATACTCGATGAGCCGACCAATCACATGGATATTCCGGCGAAGGAGACACTGGAATCGGCATTTAAGGCATATACCGGCACCATGCTTTTTGTATCGCATGACAGGTATTTCATAAAGCAGGTGGCTGATGCCATACTGGTCTTTGAAAAGGACAAAGTGATGTACTATCCGTTTGGCTATGACCATTATATTTCAAGGCTTAAGGCATCACAGGACGGTAACCTGCCGGCACTCATGCAGGCAAAGGATGCTGCGATGGTTGAGGCACTTGCGGCTGTCCCTAAGAGGGAGAGGCATGAGACCAGACAGCTTTCAACAGATGAGGCATATCTCGAGTGGAAGCTTGCACTTGCAGCGGAGCCGGTGGCGAAGGCGGCTGAAGAAGCAGAAAAGGTTTATGAAGAGCTATGTGAAGCAGAAAACGCTCTTAAAGCAGAGATGCTTAGAAGCTGTGATTTATCTGATTTCTGCGGGAAAATTCTATGCGGAAATAATTTAGCAGTAGAAGACAAATCTTGTGACATTTTCAATGAAAAATTAAATAAAAACATAATAAATGAGGATACGACTAAGGAAAATGTCGATAAGCTGCGACTGCAATATGAAAAAGTTGCTGACTCATGGACAAATGAGTGTACAAAATGGTATGATATATACTTAGATGAGATGTATCCGGAGAGTGATTTTTAATTTGCAGACATAAGGGAATCAATGTCATTTGCTGTATATCATAAATTATCCGGGGAGAAAGGATTATATATGTGGTTATCAAGGTATTTTGTGTATTTTATTATATTTAGCTGTATGGGCTGGATATATGAGAGCATTTACTGTACCATCAGGGCAAAAAAATGGGAGAACAGAGGATTTCTCTATGGTCCGCTCTGTCCTATTTACGGAGCCGGAGGTGTCGCGATCACTGCGATAGCAGATTTTATTTCTGCTCACACGGATGCTACATTTACATGGTGGCAGATATTTCTTGTGGCATTTTTGGGAAGCATTGTCTTAGAATATGGCACATCATGGGCGCTTGAGAAGCTGTTTCATGCATACTGGTGGGATTACAGCAGCATGCCGCTCAATATAAACGGCAGGGTGTGTTTTCCATATTCTGTAGGATTTGGGGTGGCAGGACTTATAGTGGTATATTTTATTGCACCGTTTACGAAGCTCATCACAGGCTGGATGTCACCTATATGGTATGAGTTTTTCTCACTGCTTCTCATGGGCTTTTTAGCTGTAGACACTGCAATCACCGTGTCAGCGCTTACAGATTTCAGCAGGACAATCGTTAATCTGCAGAACAATTTCAACACCTATATGGATGAGGTTGTGGAAGAGGTTAAAGAGCGTAAGAAGGCGGCAGATGAAAGGTCGCAGGAGAGGTCACAGGAGCTTGCGGAGGCAGTCGAGGAGCGCAGAAAGAGAAAACGTATCAGAGCCAGTGCAGACCGCGTCATTGATTCAATGGGTGCTTTAAAGAAATCTGCGCTTAACAGGGCACAGGGATTCAGAAATCCAAAGGTGGAGAACAGGTATCTCGATACCTTTACAGAGAGTCTCAGGGAACGCTTTAAAGGTGAACGTATAAAGAAATCAAAGAAGGCGAAAAAGGCAGATAAATAAAAATTTTTAAAAAAATTTAAAAAAAAGCTTGCATTATCCGATTGACCATGGTATTATAATACATGGTTCGTTGGTCAAGCGGTTAAGACGCCGCCCTCTCACGGCGGAAACACGGGT